>Ga0075419_10001157_pt1 | contig 17084 bp, 13 predicted proteins | sample SoiMetdeltSBSDD3_FD_76900 | JGI IMG/M metagenome (GOLD analysis project Ga0075419, IMG submission 76900) | Bulk soil microbial communities from a Populus tree surrounding site in Tennessee, USA - Soil MetaG P. deltoides SBSDD3 | ecosystem: Environmental > Terrestrial > Soil > Tree plantation... | reverse complement strand
TTGATCTGCATATTGACAAGGGCTATCCGGCTGTTATTAATAATGAAGAGTTGAATAATTCAGTAAAAAATGCAGCAGGACAATTTTTAGGAAAAGAAAACGTGCAAGAAACCGAATTACGTATGGGTGCTGAAGATTTTGGTTATTATGCACAGCAAATCCCCGCCTGTTTTTATCGTGTGGGTGTTATGAATAAAGAAAAAGGGATCATTTCCGGAGTTCACACTCCTACGTTCAATATTGATGAAAATGCCATTGAAGTGGGTATGGGGCTGATGGCCTGGCTCGGAACTTGTATTTAATTTCACAAATTTTGGTGCAACGATAAGGCATTAACGGTGGTCAGATAAAAAAAACGGCGTTATGAAATTAATTTTATCAATATTGGCATTTTCTTTAATGGCATTTGCAAATTCTTGTTCAAAGTCTGGTAGCAAATTACGGGAAGGAATTGTTGAGCTTAAACTATCCGAGTGTGAAAGCGGAATTATTTCCGGTGATAATTTAAAGCTCTGTTTTAGTGCAGTTGTTTCCGACTCACGTTGTCCTGCAAATGCAATGTGTATCTGGCAGGGAACTGCTGTAGGGAGGTTTTCTTTTACAAAAAACAATGAAACAAGCATTTTTGATCTCTCCACACTAGATATGCCCCCAACTTACAACAAGGACACAGTGCTGATGGGGTATAAAATAGAATTTGTAAATCTTCATCCTTATCCGGGAACAGTTCCCAATCCTATACCTGACAGTCAAAGAAAAGCTGAAATAAAGATCACAAAAGAGTAATTTTCTCTTCCTTTCTTTATAGGTAACATCACATTGTTAAGCTTGATTATTTTGTACATTGCATGCCATTTGCTTGCCATGCCGGTTAACCATGTGATGTTTCTTTATTTGCTAAACAGAATTACAGTAAGATAAAAGGAGCGTCGCAAGGAAAGCTTACTAGTAGTAATGCAGTCTGTCAAATAAAAAAATATGACAGGCAGGGCCGGTAACATAAAAATTATTTATGCAACCTAACGAACTCCGTAAACAACAGGCTTTAGAATATCACGCCAAAGGAAGACCAGGAAAAATTGAAGTAGTTCCCACAAAAGAAGCGAAGACACAAAGAGATCTGTCGCTGGCCTATAGCCCGGGAGTAGCAGAGCCTTGCAAAGAAATTGCACTAAACAAAGAAGACGTTTATAAATACACAGCCAAAGGAAACCTGGTGGCCGTGATCAGTAATGGAACGGCGGTACTTGGTTTAGGCGACATCGGTCCGGAAGCCGGGAAACCGGTAATGGAAGGCAAAGGTGTGTTGTTTAAAATCTTTGCTGATATCGATGTGTTTGATATCGAGATCAACGAAAAAGATCCAGACAAGTTTGTTGAAATTGTAAGGTCGCTTGAACCAACTTTTGGTGGTATCAACCTGGAAGACATCAAAGCTCCCGAATGTTTTTACATTGAAAAAAAGTTAAAGGAGCAGATGAATATTCCTGTGATGCATGATGATCAGCATGGCACAGCGATCATTTCCGGCGCTGCATTATTGAATGCCCTGGAAATACAAAAGAAAAAAATTGAGAAAGCAAAGTTTGTAGTAAATGGAGCCGGGGCCGCAGCCATTTCATGTTGCCGTTTGTATGAAGAGTTAGGTGCAAAACATGAAAATTTTATCATGTTTGACCGCAAAGGTGTTTTGCATAAAGGAAGACCTGACATTGATGAATTAAAACAACAATATGCAAACGCAAAAGGCGAAATGACATTAGCAGATGCCATGAAAGATGCTGATGTTTTTATTGGGCTAAGTGTCGGCAATTGTGTTACTATCGATATGGTAAAATCGATGGCAAAAAACCCGATTGTATTTGCAATGGCAAATCCTGATCCTGAAATAAGTTGGGAAGATGCCACCGGAGCAAGGAAGGATGTTATCATGGCAACTGGTCGCAGCGATTATCCAAACCAGGTAAATAATGTATTGGGCTTTCCCTATATTTTTCGCGGCGCATTAGATGTAAGAGCTGCACAGATAAATGAAGAAATGAAGCTTGCTGCCGTAAGGGCATTGGCTGAGCTCGCAAAAACCGCGGTGCCGGATATTGTGAATATGGCTTATGCAGAAAAAAACATTGTATTTGGTCCCGAATATATAATCCCAAAACCCGTTGATCCTCGGTTGTTATCAACGGTTGCTCCAGCTGTTGCGAAAGCCGCTATGGATAGTGGCATTGCAAAACATAAGATCGAAGATTGGGAAGCTTACGAAAATGAATTGAATCGCAGGCTTGGGTTAGATAACCAGGTGCTTCGTGTAGTAGGTAATAAAGCAAGAAGAAATCCAAAGCGAATTGTATTTGCAGAAGCGGATAATCTAAAAATTCTGAAAGCTGCGCAGATCGTGTATGATGAAGGAATTGGCTATCCGATCTTGCTTGGTGATGAAAGTAAAATAAAATTGATTGCCGCCGAAGCGGGTGTTGATATAGAAGGCCTGCCGATCCTTGATCCGAGAAGTGAAGAAACTGCAGAAAAAAGAAAACAGTATGGTGACCTGTTCTTTCAAAAAAGAGGAAGAAGAGGTTTTAATGCTTATGAAGCAAAAAAAGTAATGCGGGATCGAAACTATTTTGGCTGTATGATGGTGGATTTTGGTGATGCCGATTGTATGATCTCCGGTTTAGCAAAAAATTATCCGGATACGATTCGCCCTGCATTGCAAACGATAGGAACGGAAGAGGGTGTACAAAAAATTGCCGGCATGTATTTAATGCTTACTAAAAAAGGGCCTCTGTTTCTCGCAGACACAACCGTGAACTTTAATCCAACTGCAGAAGAGCTTTCGGAAATTACTTTGATGGTGGCAAAAGAAGTAAGACAATTCAACATTACGCCAAGAATTGCGATGCTTAGCTATTCAAACTTTGGAAGCAGCAATTCACCTGAAGCGAAGCTGGTAGCAGACGCAAGAAAAATAGTGAAACAAAAAATGCCTTCGTTGTTAGTTGATGGAGAAATGCAAGCCAGCGTAGCGTTCAATAATGAGTTGATGAAAGAAAATTATCCTTTCTGTGAACTGGTAGATAAAAATGTAAACACACTTATATTCCCAAATCTTGCTTCTGGAAATATTGCCTATAATCTTTTAAAGGAACTGGATACAGCCGATGCGATCGGTCCTATTCTATTGGGGTTGAAAAAACCTGTACATATTTTGCAACTGGGCAGTTCTGTGCGCAGCATAATAAATATGTCAATGATCGCAGTTGTAGATTCGCAAAAAAATAAAGTAGCTACTGACGAGATTGTGCAAAAATCAACATGGTGGAAGAGATTCAGAAAAGAGAAGAGCTCTGAGATGTAAATTAAGAATTAATAATTCATGAAAGAAGAGAATATCATTCTTGATAAGTCTTTTGCTTTTGCATTGAGAATATAGAAGCTTTACCTGTTTTTAAGAAAGAAAAAAGTAGACACAGGTTTGCGTTCTCAAATATTGGATAGCGGAACTGCTATTGGCGCCAATGTGGAGGAAGCAGTTGGTGGTGCATCAAGGAAAGACTTTATAAACAAAATGCAGATCGCTTATAAAGAAGCAAGAGAAACAAAATATTGGTTAAGGCTTTTAAAAGAGGGAGAATTAATTGACAAGAAACTGGCCGATTCATTTTTGAAAGATTGCGAAGAAATCCTCAGAATACTTACCGCAATATTAAATTCTTCAAAAGGTGCTAAGTAATTCTTAATTTTTAATTATTAATTGTTAATTACTCCCCTTTCTACCACCTTGTCTCTTTCGCCTGCTTCGAGTATATTGCATTCTATGACAATTTTCAGGGATATTGGTCAGTACCTGCTGATGCTCAAAGGAATGATCTCCAAGCCCGAGAATGCAAAAATGTACTGGAAAGAATTCATTCATCAATGTTCTGAAATTGGAATTGGCTCTCTCGGCATTGTTGTTATCATTTCAATGTTTATGGGTGCGGTATCCACCGTTCAGACGGCATACCAGCTTGTCAGCCCATTTATTGCTTTATCGGTAATAGCACAAGTAGTAAGAGATACGGTTATTCTGGAATTTGCTCCGACGCTTGTCTGTATTGTCCTGGCAGGTGTTGTTGGCAGCAAAATTGCCAGCGAACTCGGCAATATGAGAGTGAGTGAGCAAATTGATGCTTTGGAAATAATGGGCATTAATACAAAAACGTATCTCGTACTTCCAAAAATTATTGCAGCATTGGTTGTGATTCCGATGCTTGTTGTCATTGCCGGTGTCGTCGGTATCTGGGGTGGCAGGCTAGCGGGCGTAATGACCAATATTATTCCTGCAAGTACATATGACCAGGGATTACTTGAGGCGTTTGCTCCTTACAACGTAATATTTGCATTATATAAAGCTTATTCATTTGCATTTATCATTTCAAGCATACCTGCTTATTTTGGTTACTATGTAAAAGGCGGTGCATTAGAAATTGGAAGAGCAAGTACAAAAGCAGTCGTTATAAGCTGTATCATGATCTTATTTGCCGACTATATACTCGCCGCATTATTGTTATAAAATGATCGAAGTAAAAAATATAAAGAAAAGTTTTGGTGATAAGGTTGTTATTGAAGATGTAAGCGCAACAATGAAGGCCGGCCAATGCAATCTTATTATTGGAACAAGCGGAAGCGGCAAAACGGTTCTTATGAAATGCATAGTCGGTTTATTTGAACCTGATGAGGGTGAAATTTTATATAGTGGTGAAAGTTTTACAAAAATGAACCGTAATGAAAAAACAGAGATCCGTAAACAGATCGGGATGCTTTTCCAGGGATCCGCATTGTTTGATAGTTTAACTGTCCAGGAAAATGTCATGTTCCCGTTGAATATGTTTACCACATGGCCTTTCAAAAAGAAATTAGAAAGAGTAAATGAAGTGCTGGACAGGGTGAATTTAAAAGACACGAATAAAAAATTCCCCGCTGAGTTGAGTGGGGGTATGAAAAAAAGAGTGGGTATTGCCCGGGCAATTGTTTTAAATCCCAGGTATCTTTTTTGCGATGAACCAAATTCCGGTCTTGACCCCCAAACTTCTTTAGTTATTGACAGACTGATCAAAGAAATTACTCTTGAATTTAATATTACCACGGTGGTGAACACCCACGACATGAACAGTGTGATGGAAGTTGGCAATTACATATTATACATGTATAATGGGAAAAAGGAATGGGAAGGCTCAAATAAAGAGATCATCTTTAGCAAGAACCAGCGTTTGAATGAATTCATTTTTGCCTCAGAGTTTTTAAAAGATGCAAAAGAAATGCGTATGATGGAAGAAACAGGCAGAATGCCAAATGACAGGAATATTGATGATATGCAAAATAATGTGTCCCGATGAGCAATCGGGATGCTAATTTTTCTAACATGCCAATGAGAAAAATAAGCATAATTGTCTTCTTATTAACTTTTATCTCTCCTCTTTTAGCTCATGAATTTTGGTTGAATCCTGAAAGGTTTATTTATAAAAGAACTGAAAAGATCAATGTTCGTTTTCTAGTGGGTGAAAATTTTGAAGGCGAGAACTGGAAAGGAAACAATGAAAGGATCAAATCACTTCAAATTTTTTATGGAGGAGTAAATGATGACCTCTCTCCCGTTGTTACTGAAGCAGCCGGCGATTCAATAGAATATTTCATGATCGATGAAGGCACTAATCTTATTGCTTTTAATAGCAACAATTCTTTTATTGAATTGGAACCTTCAAAGTTTGAAGAGTATCTAAAAGAAGATGGATTAACAAATGCTCTTGAATACAGGAAGCAAAATAATGAAACCGGTTGCGCCGGCCGTGAGTTTTATCAACGTTGTGCCAAAACACTTATCCAGGTTGGCGGGGTAAAGGATAACACATTTTCTTTTGCTACTGACCTGGTTGTCGACATTATCCCTTATTCTAACCCATACAACTTAACTAATAATGAGCTATTCAGGGCAAAAGTTTTTTATAAAAGATCACCGCTAAGAAACGGATTAGTTAAAGTATGGAACCGGGTAAAAAATAAAACTGAAAAAAAAGAAATAAGGACAGATGCCGAAGGAGAGATCGTCTTTCGTGTTACTGCAAAAGGGAAATGGATGATCAGCACAGTAAAAATGGAAAGATTGATCGACAATCCTGTTGCTGACTGGCAAAGCTATTGGGGTTCGCTTACCTGGGGTTATGAATAATCTCTGACTATACTTCTATGTTTATCACTTTAAAGACAAAGAAATTGCTCCTGATAATATTAAAACTCCTGCTGATCGCATACGTATCTATATGCCTGATCCTTTTTTTCTTTCAGGAAAGGCTACTATTCTTTCCCGAGAAATTAGATAAGGATTTTAAATTTTCATTTAACCAAAGGTTTGAGGAAATCAATATTAAGACCCGGGATAACAAACTACTTAATGGTGTTTTGTTCCCATCCGATAGATCCAAAGGGTTGATCTTTTACCTTCATGGCAATGCAGGCTCAATAAACTCCTGGGGGGAAGTTGCCAAAAGGTATACCGATCTGAATTATGATGTATTTATTTTGGATTATAGGGGTTATGGCAAAAGCGAAGGCTCAATTCGTGGTCAGGAACAATTGTTTGAAGATGTACAGGTCGCATACAATGAAATGAAGAAAAAATATAATGAGGATAGTATAGTCATCTTGGGTTATTCCATAGGAACAGGGCCCGCAACTAAGGTTGCATCTATGAATCGTCCAAGGCTATTAATTCTGCAAGCAGCTTATTACAGCATGGTCGATATGATGAAGCATAATTACCCGATCATTCCAACTTTTCTTCTTAAATACAAATTTGAAACCTATAAATACATTAGAGACTGCCAGATGCCTGTTATAATTTTTCATGGCGACCTAGATGAAATAATACACTATAACTCATCGATAAAACTAAAAAAACAGATGAGGGATACTGACACATTGATAACTTTAAAAGGCCAGGGGCATAACGGAATTACTGACAATCCGGAATATGGTGAAATACTAAAGAAGGTATTAAGATAAGCAACTTCTTTTTTATTAAAGTTCTATCCATCTGCCTAAGTTGTAAATGCCCTTTACCAAACTTTCATTTAACAAACGATTTGGTTCGTATGGTATGCTGTGGCGCAATTCCTGCGGTTGAAGTTGTATTGCTTACGATTTAAAACTAAAGTTTATGAAAAAAATTTACTTACTTTTTCTTCTACCCATTTTTATCAGCGGCTGCGCTACAAGAATACAATATGTAGGAAAAAGTTTCAGACCATATGGAGATCCTGAAGTATATGTAGCCGAATCCGAAATCAAAAAGCCTTACTCGATCATAGGAAGGGGTTATATTAAAGTAGGCGTTCCTTCTTATGGCATAAACTGGAACCAGGTGCAGAAAAAAGCGATCAAGACAGGATGGCAACATGGTGCAGATGCGGTATTGATTGTTCAAAAAAATGCAATAAGTCCAGTACCCGCTATTCAAACTTATGGCAGCATCGATTCCGTTGGCAGAGGTTTGCAATCCTATTCACGAACCGAAGCTTATTATCCTCTATCAACATGGCATGATATACTTTTTTTAAAGTATAAGTAGCAAATCAGAGATGGTGAAAAGAAACATGAACGGAGTCCCGAAGTATCGGGATAAACTGTCGCAAGGGAAGCTAATAGTAGCAATTCTGCCGGCCTTCAAAAAATCCTTTTGCCATTCAGCATTCACTATTGGCTCCTGCCTGCTGGTAGGCAGGATTCACTATCTTCGCCGGACTTTTAAAGTGATATATGAGCATCCTCGTCAATAAAAATTCCAAAGTCTTGGTTCAGGGTTTTACCGGAAGTGAAGGCACATTTCATGCTACACAAATGATCGAGTATGGAACCAATGTGGTGGGTGGCGTAACACCCGGCAAAGGTGGACAAAAGCATTTAGATAAACCTGTGTTTAATACAGTAGCCGATTGCGTAAAAATTACTGGGGCAGATGTAAGCATAATTTTTGTGCCCCCGGCCTTCGCTGCTGATGCGATAACGGAAGCGGCTGAAGCCGGTGTTCACCTTGTAGTTTGTATCACAGAAGGAATACCTGTACAGGATATGGTGAAAGTGAAAAATTTCTTGAGATCAACGTCTGCAAGATTGGTTGGTCCGAATTGCCCGGGCGTAATTACGGCTGATGAATGTAAAGTTGGCATCATGCCCGGCTTTGTTTTTAAGAAAGGGAAAATTGGGATTGTATCAAAATCGGGAACGCTTACTTATGAGGCCGCTGACCAGGTCGCAAAAGCAGGTCTTGGTATTTCAACTGCTGTTGGTATTGGTGGTGATCCGATCATTGGCACTACAACCAAGGAAGCAGTTGAGCTTTTTATGAATGATGCCAACACCGATGCGATAGTAATGATCGGTGAGATAGGTGGCGGTATGGAAGCTGAAGCGGCAAGATGGATAAAAGAAAATGGAAATAAAAAACCTGTTGTTGGTTTTATTGCAGGACAAACTGCACCTCCGGGGCGACGTATGGGACATGCCGGTGCGATAGTTGGTGGCGCGGATGATACCGCTGCTGCTAAAATGCGCATCATGACTGAATGCGGAATTCATGTAGTGCAAAGCCCGGCAGATATAGGAAAACGAATGAAGGAAATAATTTCTGAACAGTGAATGGGCAATAGACAATTGGCAAACAAAAAGATCACTAAATAAAAAGACCCTCTTCAAATTGAAGAGGGTCTTTGCTTATTGCCAATTGCCTATTGTCTTAATAACGGTTTCTGCTACCTCTATCGTTACGATCCCAATCCCTATCATTGTCATAACCCCTGTCATTGTCATAGCCCCTGTCATTACGATCCCAGTTACGATCCCTTCTATCATATCTTCTTTCATCAATATTTACATAGCCATTGAATCCAACTGTGATGCGAAGATCATTGTTTCTTACAAAGAAATTCTTTGCTGAAACAAGACGCATTCTGCCGAAAAAGCCACGACCTCTTTCATAAACTTTGATCGAATGCATGCCTGGTCGCATCCTGTCAAAGCGGATCGTATTATCGTTACGATATGTCCTTCCATCAATAACTATTTCAAAGTTCCTGTGTGATTTGATCACTACTGATGGAGGCCTGTCGGCTGCCATGGTTGTTAAAGTGAGCAGTAAGCCTGCTACAAAAGTTAAAACTGTTTTCATTTTTTTCGAATTTTAAGGTTAACGGCCAGAGTTTACCGGGTATCGCTCAGACCAATTTCGTTTTTTAATCCCGGTACATTTTTTATTAAATTTTGTTTATAAAAATTATTAATCATCCCTTTTGTCCTTGCTTTCTTTAGCTCCGTTTCTTTTCCAATAATCTCCATCCCAACCTTTCTCCTGTTTACCAATAGTGATATAACCGGAGAAATTAACATCGATATGCAGATCTTTATTTGTCATCTCGAACTGTTTTGACGAAACAAGCTTATACTTGCTGCCAAACAATCCTTTCTTTTTTTTGAACACATCGATATAGTGGGTTCCTTTTTTCAAGTCTGTCAAAGAGATCTTTTTCTCATTGTTAAATCGCTTGCCATCTACGATGATTACATATTCGCCGGTTGAAGTAACGGTTAGTGATGGATCTTTTTTGCCGGCTAATGCTATCGATGTAATAAAACTGAAGGCGATAAGGGTAAAAAGTGTTTTCATATTATACGTTTTAGTTTATTAATATTTTTCTTCATACTCACGGATATATTGATCAAGCTTTTCTTTGCTATTGAAGGTAAAGGCATCATTCACTACGGCATAATTTCGCTTATCAATTGTTCTGCCGTAGGCATATTTCGCTATATCCAACCTGTTGTTTTCAAAAGTGAACAGTAACATTAGTTCTTTTACTTGCTGGCTGGTGAAATAATTCCTCTCAATGATCAGTTTCGCTGTTGCCAACCTCTTGTTCTCAAACCATTCCTTACGTAAACTTTCTCTGGCCTGGCTGAAATCATAACTACTCATCGAACGGCTATTGTTGTCATTGTAATCATCATCACGATCATCTCGTCCATGTCTGTCATTGCTATCATCAGGATCGTTATCATAATCACGATCGTTCCTGTCATTTTTAGTATTATCCCAGTCTTTGTCGTCACGATCGGAAGGGTTTTCACCCCAATCATTGTCACGGTCGCTGTCATCATAAGAATCGTCATCATCGTCATACCAGTCATCAGTGTCGTCGATCCGGCGTTCATCGATCATAACTTTTCCAAAACGGTTCACCACGATGTCGAAGTCGTAACCATTCTTTAAAGTTGCTTTAATACTGTAAATGACTTCTTCTCTCTTGCTCCAGTTGTCGATGTTCCATCCTTTTTTTGCTTTTACCTGGCGCAAAACTCTTACGTTGTGCACGCCGGGACGGAGATTGCTAATGGTAACTGTATGTGCATTGAGATCGTATCTGCGACCATCAACCTCAACAAACATTTTGTTATTGCTGACACTGGTAACGGTAAGGCGGGTACCGTTATAAGCCATAGAAGAAAGTGAGAATAGTGAGCTAAGTAAAAGGGTAAAAATTGTCTTCATATACTTTCGGTTTTAAGGTGAACAATTTTGATGTTGGATGATTTATTCCAATGACGTGCCATTGCTAGGTAAGAAAACGTTAAAGGCTAACTGTTGAATCTTAGATCGTTCGAATTAACTTCTGTTAACTTTCGGCTTATGAAAAATCATTCTCTTCCGCATCTCAAGAGGAGTGATAGTATTATCTTGTAAAAAAATTTAACGGCATGTTGATGCAACCATTGAAAACCTTAGTAGCGCTGGTAGCTTTGACCCTTGTTTTTATAACAACAGGCTATGCACAGACTCCTGTGAAAACTTATGAAAAAGAATGGAAGAAAGTGCAGGGCTTTGCTAAAAAGAATCTTCCCAAATCAGCTTTTGAGGAGGTAAAAAAAATATATGCCCGTGCAAAAGCCGAAAAGCAGGATGCACAGATGATCAAGGCCCTGATCTATATGACCGGACTCCAATCTGAAAACAGGGAAAACAATGAAATGCTTTCTATCAGGGAGATCGAATCTGAAATTATCGAAAGCAAACAGCCGGTCACTTCAGTACTTAAAAGTATCCTTGCTGAACTTTATTGGAACTATTTTCAACAACATCGCTACCAATTATATGACAGAACAAAAATATACAATTACCAGAAGTATGATATTACAAGTTGGGATGCTGAAGACTTTCATAAAAAGATAAGCGAACTCTACCTGCAATCAATACAAACTGAAAAACTGTTGCAGCAAACAAAGCTGGAATTATTCGATCCCATAATTATTAAAGGCAACAGCAGAAAGCTTCGCCCAACCCTATTTGACCTGCTTGCAAATCGTGCTGTTGATTATTTCAGCAGTGATGAAAGAGATATTCAGAAACCTTCCTATGCTTTTCAGATCGACCAGGCTTTCGCATTTGATCCCGCTGTTGATTTTGCTACAAGAAAATTCACAACCAATGATTCCCTATCTCTAAAACATAAAGGATTATTAACATACCAAAAGCTTATTGCCTTCCATTTAAATGATGCAAAACCTGATGCGCTGATTGATGTGGATATTAGCAGGATAGAATTCGTGAAGAATAATTCTGTACATCCTGATAAAGACAAGCTATATTTTAATGCTATTAATCATATTGCCAATCAATATGGTGATCATCCTGCAGCTGCACAGGCATGGTATCTTGTAGCATCCTATTATACGGCGAAAGCAAATGAATATAAACCATACGGTGATACCACAACCCGGTTTGACAGGATAAAGGCAAAAGAGATCTGCGAAAGAATATTACGTCAAAAAGAACAAAGCGAAGGTTGGGTAAATTGTTATAACCTGCTTGAAGTAATCGCTCATCCATCATTTGAATTTAAACTTGAAAAAATAAATCTGCCTGGCCAACCTTTCAGATCATCTGTAAGTTATAAGAATCTTACTTCTCTTTATTTCCGTATGATCAAACTGGATGATAATTTGAAAAAGTCCCTGGAAGGAAAATCCGGTGACGATCATTGGAAAATCTTATTACAGGCTTCTACTCTTCGCAGCTGGGAGCAGACATTACCCAATACAAACGACCTTCAACAGCATATCGTTGAAATCAAAATTGACGCGTTACCTGTTGGCGAGTATTATTTGCTTGCAGGTAATGACAAAGATTTTAATCTCAAGAAAACGATCTTAGGCCGTCGGAACTTTTATATCTCCGGTATCAGTTACATACAGTACCAGGAGGATTATTTTGTGCTTGACAGGGATAACGGTAAACCCCTTGCCGAAGCAGCCGTACGTGTTTATGAAAATCGCTACGATTATAAAGCCTATAAATATATACATGAGCCCGTAGGTCAATTTAAAACCGATGCAAACGGATTTTTCCGAATCAATAAAAAGGCAACGGACGACAAGAACTTCAGAAACTATGCATACAAATTCGATATTACCCATAAGAATGACAGGCTATTTCTTGATGAGTATTCCAATGTTTATTATTATCGCGATCTTATAAATCTAGAAAACTCCGATAAAACCTTAGTTTACCTTTTTACGGATAGAAGTCTTTACAGGCCGGGGCAAACAGTCTATTACAAGGGTCTCGCGGTGATCTCCAACTCATCTGAAAAAAAAGGACAAATAAATACGAGCTATCAAACTACTCTGTATTTAAGAAACGCTAACAATCAAATCGTCGATTCAGTAATTGTAAAAACAAATGAATTCGGATCATTTTCGGGTAAGTTTCAACTGCCGCCGGGCGGATTGAATGGAGTTTTTGGTTTGTATACAAAAGATAATATTGGCAATGTCAATTTCAGAATGGAGGAATACAAACGGCCGAAGTTTTACGTAGAGTATAAAAAAATAAAAGGCACGTACAAAGTAAACGATAAAATAAAAATTATCGGTGTTGCAAAAGCCTATGCAGGCAATACTATTGATGGCGCCACGGTAAAATTTCGTATAACCCGTGTAGCCCGTTTTCCCTATCCCTGGCTCTTCCGCCGCTGGTGGCAACCGGTTTCGGAAAGCATGGAAATAGCCCATGGGGAAATTAAGACGGATCCAAATGGAAAATTTGAAATTGAATTTACGGCGATCCCTGATCTGAAAGTTGACAAAAAACTTGAACCTGTTTTCAATTATAGTATTACAGCTGATGTGACGGATATCAACGGTGAGACAAGAACAGGTGTAACAAATATTTCGGCTGGCTATAAATCGATCATTCTAAGAACAGTTGTTGGGGAATCAATGCCTGCAGATAGTTTCCGATCTGTTTTTATCAAAACCGAAAACATGAATGGCCAATTTGAACCGGCTTTGGTAAAAGTTTCGATCACTAAACTAAAGGAAGAAAAAAGATTGATCAGGAAAAGATATTGGGATCGACCTGACCAGTTTATAATGAACAATGAAGAATACATCAGGCTTTTCCCTCATGATGAGTATGATAACGAAAGTGATTATAGCAGCTGGGCCAAACTTGGGAAAGTTTTTGAAAGATCCGATTCAACAAGAGATGATGGTCAATGGTCAATAGCTAGTAACCGGTTGACTCCGGGAGTCTATGTAATTGAAATTTCCACACGGGACAAAAACAACGAAGAGATAAAAGATATTCGGTACATCGATTTGATAGATGAAAGATCCAAACAATTAAATTTTCCTCAATACATCTGGACGAATCAATCCGACAAACCAGCTGAACCCGGTGAAAAAGTCACTTTAACGCTGGGTAGCGGAGCAGACAGTTTGTTTGTTATTCATGAAGTAAACAAATCAATGTCGAATATTTTTGACAAGTCAGCTAATTATGATTTCACCAGTGTAAACAATGAAAAAAAGAATTTTGATTTTAGGATCGATGAAACTGACCGGGGTGGTTTTGGTGTTAACTGGATGTTTGTAAAGCATAACAGGTTTTATTCAGCCAATGAAATAATACAGGTACCCTGGACCAACAAAGATCTAAAGATCGAGTACGCCACTTTCCGCGACAAAACATTACCGGGAAGCGAAGAGAAATGGAAAGTGAAAATAACAGGAAACAAAAAAGAGAAAGTTGCGGCTGAAATGCTGGCGAGCATGTATGATGCGTCACTCGACCAGTTTTATCCGCACAACTGGTATAAGCCACATATCTGGCCAATCTTTTCAAATAATAAACATTGGAGCGGGAATCAGAATTTTTCTGCGGCCCAATCAGATAACGAAGACCGTACATGGAAAGATGATAAGCACTTTGCCAAAAGCTATGATGACTTACTGTCATCTTTTGTCTTCTCGCCGTATTATAGAAACCGTGCAGCGCCGCTTTGGTGGCTAAATCCGCTTGATTATGTTTATAGTGAAGTAAGAAATCCAAGGTTGATGCGCTTATCAAAAGAAGGTAAAAGAGGAGAAGAAATGTTGTCTATGAGTCAAACCGCGCCTTCAGCGGAAGGTAATGTGGCGTCGTTTCGGGGAAATAAATTTCAGCATGACATGAACCCTGATGCAAGGTGGAATGCAGATGGCGTCAGTGATCAATTCGACAATGAACCAATTCAAAAACCATCTGACCAGGTTCAAATCCGCAAAAACTTTAATGAAACGGCATTTTTCTTTCCTGATCTCAAAACAAATGAAAACGGTGATATTGAATTTTCATTTACGATACCAGAAGCACTAACGAAATGGAAGTTCCAGGCCCTGGCACATACTAAAGACCTGGCACTTGTTTACAGCAGCAAAGAAATTATTACGCAAAAGCAATTAATGGTGCAGCCAAACCCACCAAGATTTTTGAGGGAAGGTGACAAGATGGAATTCACTACGAAGATTGTAAACCTTACTGAGAAAGAAATAACGGGACAAGCCGAATTGCAATTATTTGATGCAGCAACAAATGAGTCTGTTAGCGGGTGGTTTAATAATATGTATCCGAACCAATATTTCACGGTGGCTGCTGGACAAAGTGAAGCTGTAACATTTCCATTACAAGTTCCTTTTCAATTTGATAAAGCTTTGATATGGCGCATTGTTGCAAAAGCTGGAAATATAAGTGACGGTGAAGAAGCTGCGATGCCAGTACTTACTAATCGCATGTTGGTGACAGAAACCCTTCCAATAAATATGAGAGGGGTTCAATCAAAAAATTTCAGATTTGAAAAATTGTTAACCTCGGATAATTCCGAAACATTACAACATCAATCTCTCACGGTTGAATACACCAGCAACCCGGCATGGTATGCGGTGCAGGCATTGCCTTATTTGATGGAATATCCTTATGAATGTGCGGAGCAAATATGGAACCGGTACTATGCAAATGCACTGGCTTCACGAATTGCAAACAGCTCACCACGAATTAAACAAATATTTGAAAGCTGGAATACAAAAGATACGGCAGCACTTTTAAGTAATCTTCAAAAGAACCAGGAATTAAAAGCAGTGCTCCTTGAAGAAACACCCTGGGTTTTACAAGCAAAAACTGAAGCACATCAAAAGAAAAATATTGCTTTGTTGTTTGATCTCATGAGGATGAGCGGTGAATTGAAGAGCTCTTATGAAAAACTAAAGCAACTGCAAAGTCCAAATGGTGGTTTTGTTTGGTTTAAAGGCGGACCTGATAATCGTTATATGACACAATATATTGTCACAGGTATCGGGCACTTGAAAAAATTAGGCGTTGATATTGAAAGACTGCAGCCAATACTAAACATCGCAATTCCTTATCTTGATCTTCAGATCAAAAAAGATTATGATGAATTGAAGAAAAATAAAACAACCCTCGATAATTATACCCCTAACTATTATGAGATCCAATATTTGTACATGCGTAGCTTTTTTACCAGTCAAAAAATTCCCTCAGCCTCCGAAACGGCTTATAATTTTTTTCGCAGGCGGGCACAGCAAACATGGACAAAACAAATAAAATATATGGAGGGTATGATTGCTCTCACCCTTCACAGAACTGGCGACACGAAAACTCCTTCGGCGATCCTTAGATCTTTGAAAGAAACAAGTATCAATAATGAAGAGTTAGGAATGTATTGGAAAGAGAACAATGCTGGATGGTTCTGGCACCAGGCACCGATAGAAACGCAAGCATTATTAATTGAAGCCTTTAGTGAAATTACTGAAGACGCAAAAACAGTTGACGACCTGAAAACATGGCTCCTAAAGAATAAACAAACCAATAATTGGAAAACGACAAAGGCAACGGCAGAAGCCTGTTACGCTTTATTATTACAGGGAACTGATCTATTGATCAACGAATCAATAGTCGAGATCAAATTGGGAAATGACATCACGATCAATTCAACTGAAGAAAAGAAAGAAGCGGGTACCGGCTATTTCAAAAAAACTATCACTGGTCCATCGATCACCTCCAATATGGGAAATATCAATTTAACAATTCAGCAAGTAAACAACCAACCAAATATTTCCACGGCGTGTGGAGGTGTGTACTGGCAATACTTTGAAGATCTTGATAAAATAATCCCGCCTGGCGGGACTTCTATCCCATTAAAGCTTGATAAAAAACTTTTTGTCGAGAAAAATACCGATCGCGGTCCTGTACTTAGGTCGATCAACGAAGGGGATGCGGTAAAGGTTGGCGATAAAATAAAAGTAAGAGTCGAGCTAAGAGTTGATCGTGATATGGAATATGTCCATATGAAAGATATGAGGGCATCTTGCCTTGAACCTGTAAATGTTTTGAGCGGTTATAAGTGGCAGGGCGGGTTGGGTTATTATGAAACAACAAAGGACGCCAGTACTAATTTCTTTTTTGATTACCTGAGAAAAGGGACTTATGTATTCGAATACGCATTATTCGTTACTCACACCGGCAATTTCAGCAATGGGATCACCAGCATTCAATGTATGTATGCGCCGGAGTTTTCATCACATAGCGATGGGATAAGAATAAATGTGGAATAGAGAAATGAGGCTGCCTCAAAAGTTGATGAAGCAGTGATCACAACGAACACAAAGAAACCACGAAGAACACAAAGTGCTGATAATAAATAGAAACTTCGTTGTGTCCG
>Ga0075419_10001156_pt1 | contig 17086 bp, 13 predicted proteins | sample SoiMetdeltSBSDD3_FD_76900 | JGI IMG/M metagenome (GOLD analysis project Ga0075419, IMG submission 76900) | Bulk soil microbial communities from a Populus tree surrounding site in Tennessee, USA - Soil MetaG P. deltoides SBSDD3 | ecosystem: Environmental > Terrestrial > Soil > Tree plantation... | reverse complement strand
GGACGATGCCGAGCTGGCGCTCTACGACGCCAGCGGTCGCCGGGTGAAGACGCTGATCGGCGGCCCGCTCGCCGCCGGCCCACAGAGCGTGGAGTGGACCGGTACCGACGAGAGCGGCCGCGCGGTGCCCGCGGGCATCTACTTCATGCGCCTGCGCGCATTCGGTCACGCGGCGGTGCAGAAGGTGCTGCTGGTCCGGTAGCGATCGCCAGCAAGACGACCGGCCCGCGAGCACTAGCTCGCGGGCCGGTTTCGTTCATGCTGCGGGCCTGCGCTCCGGATCCCGCGGACCTCCGGACAGCACTGCCCGGGGAAAGTGGGCCTACAGCGCCTGCAGCACCGCGCACTTGAGGTAGTGCGTCTCCGGCACCGCCAGCAGCCGCGGGTGGTCGGGAGCCTCACCGGACCAGTCCAGGACGCGCATCGGGCGCTTGGCCGAGCGCGCGGCCTCGAGCAGCACCTGCCGGAACATGTCGTCGTCCAGGTGATGGCTGCACGAGCAGCTGACCAGGATGCCGTCCTCCTCGAGCAGGCTCATGGCGAGCCGGTTGTGCTCGCGGTAGGCGCGCGCTCCGGCCGCGATCGCGCGGCGCGACTTGATCATCGCCGGCGGGTCCAGCACGACGATCCCGAATCGCCGCCCCTCGCGCTCCAGCCGCCGCAGCGCGTCGAACGCGTCCATGCGCAGGAACTCCACGTCCGCCGAGAGGCCATTGCGCGACACGTTCGCTCGCGCGAGCGCCAGCGCGGGCTCGCTGGAATCCACGGCCAGCACGCCCTCCGCACCGCCTCGCGCCAGGTGCATCGCCCACTCGCCCTGGTAGCAGAACAGGTCCAGTCCGGTGCGGCCCTTGGCGCGCGCCTCGGCGCGCCGGCGGTTCTCGCGCTGGTCCAGGAACAGCCCGGTCTTCTGCCCGTGCACGAGGTCCGCCTCGAGCGCGAAACCGCCCACCTGGATGGCCACGCGCTCGGGCACCTCGCCCCACCACACCTCGCGGCGCTGATCCAGCCCCTCGAGCGTGCGCAGCGGCGAGTCCGCCACCAACACCGCACCCTTGGGGTCGAACACCTCTTGCAGCGCGGCCTGGAGCTCCGGCAGCCGCTTCTCCATGCCGAGCGTGAGCACCTGCACCGAGAGCACGTCGCCGTAGCGGTCCACCACCAGCCCGGGCAGCTGGTCGGACTCGCCGTAGACCATGCGCACCGCGGGCTCCCCCGGGTAGACCGATTCGCGCAGGCGTTTCGCACGCTCCAGGCGCTTCACGAAGAACGCGGTGTCCACCTCGTCGCGGCCTCGGGTCAGCAGCCGCGCACAGATCAGGCTGTGGCGGTTCACGTAGGCCCGGCCCAGGAACGCCCCGCGGTGGTCCACGACGTCCACAATGCCGCCGTCCTCGATGCTCCCCTCCCACGCGTCCACCTCGTTGGAGAAGATCCACGGGTGGCCGCCGCGCACGCGGCGGTCCTCGCCGCGGCGCAGCACCAGCCGCGCGAACGTGGTCGCCGTGGTCATCGCTGGCTCTGGAGCATGTGGCCGATCATCCGGTAGGTCATGCGCGCGGCGAGGAAGTCGCTCGCCACGCTGCCCGGCAGCGGTGCCAGTTCCACCACGTCGAAGCCCACGATGCGCTTCTTGGCGGCCACCGCACCGATCAGGTCGCTGGCCTCGAACCAGTCGAGCCCGCCCGGCTCGGGCGTGCCCGTGCCCGGCAGGTAGGCCGGGTCCAGTCCGTCCAGGTCGAACGTGACGAACACGTCATCCGTGAGCGCGTCGAGGATGGGCTGCCAGTCGCCTTTCAGTTGCCGGAACTTCCGCGTGCTCCAGATCGGCGCCGGGTGCGCGCGCAGGTGCTCGGCCTCCTCCTCTGACATCGAGCGGATGCCCACGGAGGCGGCCGGGCACAGCTCGCGGATGCGCCGCATGACGCAGGCGTGCGAGTCGGGCGAGTCGAGGTACGTGTCGCGCATGTCGGCGTGCGCGTCCAACTGCAACACCGAGAGCTTCGGGAAGCGCTTGAGTGCCGAGCGCACGGCTCCCGCCGTGATGCTGTGCTCGCCTCCCAGCATCACCGGCAGCTTGCCCGCGGCGTACATCCAGTCGAACGCCTGCTCGACGCGCCGCACCATCTCGCCTGGGCCGAGTGCCGTGGGCTCCAGCTCGGGCAGCGTGTGGATGCCGGCCTTGTACGTGGCCCCCAACTCGTCGTCCTGCACCTCCATGTTGCGCGACGCCGCGAGGATCGCCTGCGGGCCCCAGCGCGTGCCGCCCTGGTACGACGTGCTGAAGTCGTAGGGCACGGGCAGCACGGCCACGCGACTCGACTCCAGCGAGGCGTACTCGGCGTCCAAGCCGGCGAAGTTGTGCGGAAGGCCCCACGGGGGCGCTGGCGGCGGCGTGCTCATCGGAAATGCTCCTTGGGGATCATGCGTGCGCAGAGGGCAGCGCAGATTGCCGCTGCGGCGGCCAAAGCACAAGGCCCCGGCGGGATCCGCCGGGGCCCGTGTGAGTCGGCTTCGGACTTCTGCGTCGGGGCTAGGCCGTTCGAGCGGCCGGACGGGCGACCCGCCGGCGCTGGGTCCGGACCTCGGCCGACGCACCGGTGACGTCCTTCGGGAACTCCGTGCCGCGGTCGAGCACGTTGCACTCGACCTTGGTCATCCCGAACATCCGCTTGAAGTAGTCGGCGGCGAACTCGGTGTCGAAGGCCTTGCAGCTGAAGATGTCCACCGACACGTAGTTCTTGTCGGGGAACGTGTGGATGCTGATGTGACTCTCGGCGATCAGGACGAAACCCGACAGGCCCCAATCCTCGGGCTTCAGGCCGCTGTACTTGAACACGTAGGGCGGCATGATCTTGGTCATGCCGATGCGTGCGGGAAGCTCTTCCAGGATCCGATAGATGAGGTTCAGATCCGTCAACTTCTCACGGTCGCACCCGTACCCATCGAGCATGAGGTGAGGCCCGAATCCGGTCATCTCGTCAGCCACCTCCGTTGGTCCCGCGCCACGCGCGGAGTCGTGAGTGGATCGCCAGTGCCATCGCCAGACTACCGCTCCGAGTCGTCACCACCGAACTCGTCGAAGTCGTCATCGTTCACCTGCAGGTCATCTGCTTCGACGAAGTCATCATCGTCGAAGTCGTCATCGTCGCTGAACTCGTCTTCGTCGAGGTCGTCCTCGTCGAACTCCTCGTCGTCTTCGATCTCGTCGTCCTCGAGTTCTTCGACTTCCTCGCCGCCGAAGACGTCGAACTCGTCGTCCTCGCCGCCCTTCTTGCGCTTCATGAGTACCCTCTCGAGCTGGTGCACGGCCGAGTCGGTTCGTGCGCCACACCTTGGATGCGCGATGCGCCACAGCGTTGCACGCTGCTTCGCCCGCACGCCTCCGTCCGAAAGCACGCGCAGTATACGGACCACCCCCCGGGGGTCAATGGAAAACGCAGGCGGTTCCAGCCTCTGTCCAGAGTGGCCCCGGAGCGCTCTGGCGCCCGCTGCGGGCGTGATCGGACGAATGCGGGCGGTTCATGACGGCCTTCTGCGCCACGGCGAGGCGAGCGGGTGGCGGCTCGAGCCTGCCGGAAACACTTCGCGCCGACTCCCGGCGTTCGCGCAAGGCGCCACGGGTTGGGTTCCGGGCGGTGCGCGCCGGCCAGGGCGGCGCGAGGAAGGGAATGGCGGGGTTGACGGGACTCGAACCCGCGACCTCCTGCGTGACAGGCAGGCGTTCTAACCAGCTGAACTACAACCCCGCGCTCGGCTCGCCGCGCCGTGAGGCAGCAGGAATGCCAAGGGACGCGGGACAATAGCGACCGCTCCCGGGGGTGTCAACGAGGCATGTCCGCTCGCTCGGGCTGCCGCACCCGCGGCATGCGCGCTCGGCATACGCATGGGTGAATGCTCCTTTTGGCGTACCTCCTGCGGTCCGCTCGTCCCGTAGAGAACGGCGGGTGAATCGGCGCAACGTGCGTCTTGGACCCGAGAAGACGACCGGGCCCGGATGTCTACGGAGCTGGCGGAGCGACTGAACCTCACGGATGAGCCGCCAAGCCGCGAGGGCAGCTTCTCGCGGACGGAGCAGCGCTCCGAGGATCCCTCCCACGTCAGCGGGCTCCCTGCCCCGCAGAATCGAGGTCGCCATGCCTGGTCCTTCTCTCCGTCCTGGCGCGGCCAGCAAACGTGCGCAGAGGTTCGGCGCGCTCATGCTGCTGCTCTTCACACTCGGCGTGTCTCTGCCTGCGTTCGCGCAGGTGGTTCCTGCCCCACCGCTCGCTCCCACGCTGGTGCCCAAGTTCGTCGAGCCGTTGCCCATGCCATTGCGCGTGCCCGTCACGGCAACGACCGCGGCGCATCCGCTCCAACTCACCATGAACGAGTTCCAGCAGAGGTTGCTCCCGAACTCGTTCTACTCCGCACTCCCGGCGCCGTACAACGCCGGCGCCTACCTGTGGTGCTACCAAGCCGCGGGCTGGCCGCAGACGTTCCCGGGTCCGACGCTCGAAGCGCGCGTCGGCGTTCCGGCGCACATCCAGTACGTGAACAACATCGTCGGCCCCGGTGGCGCGCCCCCGGTCCTGCAGGGCCTGATCGCCGTGGACCAGACGGTTCACTGGGCGGACCCGCTCCAGCAGCACCCGTTCACGCCGATGACGCCGTACGCGGGGCCGGTTCCCGCCGTGGCGCACCTGCACGGTGGCGAGGTCCCCTCGGCCTTCGACGGCGGTCCTGACGCATGGTGGACACCCGGCAAGGCCCAGCGGGGCCCCGGCTTCGTGTCGGACGCTTACACCTACCCGAACGGCCAGGAAGCCACGACGCTCTGGTATCACGACCACGCGCTGGGTGCGACGCGACTCAACGTGTACGCGGGCCTCGCTGGCTTCTACCTCCTGCGGGATCCTGCGAAGGAGCCGGCGAAGCTGCCGGGCGGCGCGCAGGATCCGGCCGTGGACATGTACGGGAACCCGTACGAACGCGAGATCGTCATCCAGGACCGCATGTTCGACACGAATGGCCAGCTCTACTGGCCGGCCGTGGGCATCAACCCTGCGATCCACCCGTTCTGGGTCCCCGAGTTCTTCGGCGACATCATCATGGTGAACGGCAAGACGTGGCCGTACCTGCAGGTCGAGCCGCGCCGCTATCGGTTCCGTTTGCTGGACGGCTCGAACGCTCGCTTCTACGACCTCAAGTTCAGCGACAGCCGCGGAGCGGCGGGTCCCGGCTTCTGGCAGATCGGCTCGGACGGCGGCCTGTTGGACCGCCCGGTGCTGCTGCAAGACCCGAAGAGCCGCAGCGGGCTCAAGCTCATGATGGCCCCGGGTGAACGCTGCGACGTGATCGTGGACTTCTCCGCCTATGCCGGCAGGACGCTCACGCTCACCAACTCGGCGAAGGCCCCGTTCCCGGCCGGCGCGACGGTGGATCCCAAGGGAACCGGGATGATCTTCCAGGTCCGCGTCGGCAAGACGGTCAGCGGCGGCAGGGACAGGAGCCTGGCACCCACGCTCACGACACCGCTGCGCTCAACACCCATCGAGCGCTCGGTGCCGAACGCCATCGGTCGCGCACTCACGCTCAACGAGAACATCGGCCCCGGTGGCCCGCTGGAAGTGCTCGTCAACAACTCGATGTATGGCATGGAGGCCACCGAAACACCGGTCGTGGGATCGACCGAGCTGTGGGAGATCATCAACCTCACGGCCGACACGCACCCCATCCACCTGCACCTGGTGCAGTTCCAGCTCGTGAATCGCCAGGCCTTCAATGTGGCCCAGTACAACAAGGTGTACGGCTTGCTCACGGCAGGCCTGGGGCCACCGCTCGCCTACGACGTCGCGAACGCGGCGACGGGTGACAAGCTGGGCGGCAATCCCGACGTGCGGCCGTACTTGAAGGGCAAGGCGATCCCGCCCGATCCGAACGAGACCGGCTGGAAGGACACGTTCCGCATGAACCCGGGCGAGGTCACGCGCGTGCTCGTGCGCGTCGCGCCGCAGGATGCGAACGCGCGGGCGGGCGGGTCCGTCGCCGCGGGGATGAACCTCTTCCCGTTCGATCCGACCGCTGGTCTCGGTCACACGGACTCGTTCGGCTTTCCCGGTGGCCCGGGTTACGTGTGGCACTGCCACATCGTGGACCACGAGGACAACGAGATGATGCGCCCGATGGTGATCGCCGCCGCCTCGACGGCCCCGCTGGCGATGAGGTCCGGCGAGAGCGTGCGGACCCCCGAGGCCGAGGTGGCCGCAGGGACGGTGCGCATCGCGCTGGCGCCGGCGCGCCCGAACCCGGCCGTGGGAGACGTGCACATCACCTGGTCGCTTCCGAGCTCGAGCGACGTGGAGCTGACGGTGTTCGACCTCGCGGGCCGCGAAGTGGCGCAGCTGGCGAACGGCACGTACGCCGCCGGTGAGCACGCTTTGGATTGGAAGGGGCTGGACGACGACGGCCGCAGGCTTCCGACCGGCACCTACCTCTATCGCCTGCGCACGCCGCACGCGAACCTGGTGCGCAAGCTGGTGCTCGTGCGCTAGTCCCGCTCACAACGCAGGGGGAGCGCCGCGGAGCGAACGGAGCCCCGCTCAGGCACGTGGGCGGGGCTTCCGTCGTCTCGTCAGTACAACCGCGTGAGCTTCGCGCCGGGGTAGTAATGCGCGAGGATCGCCTCGCCCCGGGCACCGATGCGCGCCATGCCGAGCGCACCCGTCTGGCACAGGCCGACGCCGTGGCCCGAGCCGGCACCGCTCGCCACCACGCTCAGCGCGCGGCGCGTGGCGGGATCGCGGCGCACCGCGATCTTGAACAGGTTCGAGCGCAGGATCGCGTTGGCGTTCGTGCCGCGGCGGAGCACCTGGCGCATCGAGTGGGCGTGGATACGGATCAACCCGGTGCTGGTCTCCACTTCGAGCCACCACACGCGGCCCGAGCGTGAGCGCTGGACGACGCGCACGTCCCGGATCTCGCCCACGCCTCCGGGCGGGAGCGCCACGCCGAACTGGGGAGCGTACTTGGTGAGGTTCGCGGTGAAGTCGCGCACCGACCACTCCTCGCGCCAACGGAAGTGAGGCGACGCCGAGCAGTGGTCGGCGCCCGCCGGGCCGTCCGGGTGGCTCGAGAGGTACTCGTAGGTCGGCGTCGGCCACGCCTCCCATGCCTCGGCGGAGAGGCCACCGCACGTGGAGGAGTAGTTCGCCCGGATGGGCGTGCCGTTCCATAGTCCGACCAGCCCGCTCGTGGTCTCGACACAGCGCGTGGCGAGCGGGCGTTCGGCCTGGCTGGGGCTATAGAGTTGGTCCTCGACCGTCGCGTAGAGGTCGAAGCCCTCCTCGCCCCGGCGGCCCTTGTAAAAAAGCGTGTAGCTGCGCGCCGCGATCGCCTGGGCACGGCCCGCTTCGAGCAGCGAGTCGGAAAGCGCGCCGATCTCACCCGGCACCACGCCCTGCAGGTAGGGTTCGAGCATGAGCCGCGTGGCCAGCGTGAGCTTGCGGCGCGAGTTCATGAACACCTTGAATCGGCCGCGATACGTGCCACCGTTCCAGTTGATGCGGGCGACGTTGCCCGCTTCGAGTTCGCGCGGGCCGATCCACAGCGTGTCGCCGGCGCGCAGCATCAGCAGCGGCACGGCGCGACTCCGGTCGCGCGGCCGGACGATCACCTGGCTGCCCGAGACTCGCAGCTCCACGGGCCCGCCCGTCGCATAGCGCTCGCCGCTTCCCGCGCCGGTGACTTCGAACGACAGCTGGCCGCTGAAGCTCACGCGCGTGGTGTCGACGTCCCACGCGAGGCCGATGTCGAGCACGGGCTCGCCCTCGGGCAGTTTCGCTTCGACGATCGGCGGCGGTGCCGGTGGCACTTCCTGAACCGCTGGCGGCGCGGCTGGCGTCGCGGCCGCAGGCGGCGGTGCGCTCGCGGGCGGCGAGGTCGTGGTGACCGGTGCGCAACCCGCCAGCCCCAGGCACGCGCATGCGACCCGCAGCGAGGCGATCGAGACGCGGCGCCGCACGTCGAGCCCGCCGGCGTGCCGAACGCGGGCAGACCGGACCGCCAGCATCAGCGGCTGCCTCCCACCGTGGCCCCGGGCGTGATGACTCCCAGCACCGCCGGATGGCGGGCACCCGTCGCACCCGGCACGTTGCCGGGCTCGCCCGAGAGTGTCAGGTGTGCCAGGAACGCGAACGCGAGCGCTTCCTTGATGCTCGGCGAGACGCCGAGATCGTCCAGGCGTCCCACCTTGATGCCGTCCAGCCGGCGGCGCAGCGCGGTCATGAGCGTGACGTTGCGCACGCCGCCGCCGCTGGCGTAGAGCGCGTCCACGCGCCCGTGCGGTGTGACCCACTCGCGCAGCGCGCGCTCGATCGACGCGGCCGTCAGCTCGACTGCGGTGGCGAGCGTGTCCTCGAGCGAGAGCCCCAGGCTCTCGCCCAGCCGCATGAGCTGGTCGGCATAGTGCTCGCCGAATCGCTCGCGGCCGGTGGAGCGCGGCGGCGGCATGGCGAAGAACGGATCCGCCAGCAGTTCCTCCAGCAGTCCCTCGTGCGCACGGCCCGAGGCAGCCAGTCCGCCCGCTTCGTCGTGCCGCGCGAGCCCCTGGGTGCCGAAGCGCACGAGGCCGTCCAGGACCGCGTTGCCCGGGCCGGTGTCGAACGCCAGCACGTCACCCAACGAGCCGGATTTCTTGAGCCAGGTGACGTTCGCCATGCCGCCCAGGTTCAGCAGGACGCGCGACTCCTTCTCGGAGCGGAAGAGCCAGAAGTCGGCGATGGGCACCAGGGGCGCGCCCTCACCGCCGGCGGCGGTGTCGCGCTTGCGGAAGTCGCTCACCACGGTCACGCCGGTTCGCTCGGCGAGCGTGGTGGGCGAGCCCAGCTGCAGCGTCAGCGCGCGGCCCTCGTCGGCCGAACGCGGGAGGTGGCGCACGGTCTGGCCGTGCGACCCGATCGCGGTCAGGTCGGCGAGCTTCACGCCCGCGCGTGCGACCACGTCGCGCACCGCCTCGGCATAGGCCTCGGCCAGCGCGACATCCAGCCGCATGAGCCGCTCGGGCTCGATGGTCTTGGCGGCCGAGATGTCCAGCACCTCGGCGCGCAGGTCGTCCGGCAGCGGGGTCTCGAGCTCGGCGAGCACCTCGTGCTTGGCCGCGAGCCCGTCGCCCTTCAAGCGCACGAGCACGGCGTCCACCGCGTCGGCGGAGGTCCCGGTCATGAGCCCCACGATCAGCCTGTCGGCGCGCGTGCGGTACTCGCGAACGGGAGAGAGTGCATCACGCGTCATGGACGGCTCCACAGGATCGATCGGAAGAAGGACTCGGGCGCGGGCCATCATCGTTCACCGAGGTGGGTGGTGACGAATGTGTCGGCCGAAGCGAGTGCCCGCTCGGGGGTCGCGCGCCCCGCGAGCACCTGCTCCACGGCCCCGCCCAGGTGCGCCTCGACCCGGGCCCAGTCTCGCATGCGCGGCCGGGTCCGTGCCGTGGCCAGCATTCTCAGGGCTGCGACCGCGTCGGCACGGCCGCGAAATGCGGCCAGGGTGTCCGCACCCACTCGGGCGGGCAGCAGGTCGGGCTCGGCCGCGGCCTGGGCTTCGAGGCTCGCGGGATCCACCAGCGAGCGCGCCAGGCGCAACGCGTCCTCCTTGCGCCGCGACGCCGAGAAGCTCACGAGGGCCTCTCCCGAGGCGTAGGGACCGAACTCGAGCGAGTCGCTGCCCCGGCTCGGCAGGCCTGCGACGCCCACGGTCCGGCCGGCGGCGCGCGCGGTGAGTGCCAGCGAAGGGTCGGCGAGCAAGAGCCCCAATCGCCCGCGCACGAACTCGCGCTCGAGCGAATCCTGGGCGGCCACGAGCGAGAACGGAACCAGTGACTGCAAGAATGCGAGCGCGTCGGCGTTGGCGGCCGAGGCCACACGGCTGGAGTCGAGCCCGCTCGAGACCAACTCGCCGCCCGCACCCGGAGCCCACGCGAGCCAGGCGCGCGCGTACTCGGCCGGCGTTCCCGCGGCGATCCCGAAGCCGCGCACGCCACCGCGCAATCGCGAGACGCGCCCTGCCGCGGTGCGGAACGCGTCCCAGGAATCGGGGGCCTGGGCGCTGTCGCACTTGGCGCGCGCGAGCAGTTCGCGGTCGAAGAGGAGCACGGGCGCTCGCAGCGTCCACGGCATCGCGTAGATGGCATCGCCCACCATGCACGACTCCCAGCCGCGCATCGCGGGCCGCAGGTCGGCCACGCCCGCGCTCCAGTCCGTGAGCACGCCGCGCTCGAGCCAGGGTCCCAGGTCCTCCATGCCCACCTCGCACAGGTCGGGCGCGCGGCCGGCCGTCAGCGCGGCCTCGACGCTGTCGGGCAGTTCGCTCGCGGGCAGCGTGCGCAGGACGACGCGCAGCGACGGGTTGGCGTCCTCGAACGCGCGCAGCGCGCCGGCCAAGGACTCCTGCGAGCGGCTGGTCCAGAACGCGACCGGCGTGCGCTCGACGACGCGTTTGGGCGCACAGCCCGCCGTGGCGAACAGCGACACCGCGAGCAGCGCGGCGGCCCCGGGACGCGCCAGCCTCACGCGCCCCCGCTCCCCGCGCCCGCCTCCCCCAGCGCGACGCGCACGAACCCGTCGGCGTCGGCCAAGCGGCGTTCGGCCTCGTGCCGCGAGCAGCCGAGCTTCTGCATCACGATCGCGGTCTTGACACTCTTGCCCGCCGCGTCGATCGCATGCGCGGCGGCATTGTAGTCGCAGCCCGTCGCGGTCATGACCGTGCGCCGGCCGCGCTCCACCAGCTTCTGGCTGTTCGCCAGCAGGTCCACCATCATGTTCTCGTAGACCTTGCCCACGCGGATGAACGACGCCGTGCTGAGCATGTTGCACACCAGCTTCTGTGCCGTGCCCGCCTTCATGCGCGTGCTGCCCATGACCGCCTCGGGGCCCACCACCGGGCAGATGGCCACGTCCACGTCGAGCGCGAACTCCTCGCGCGGCGTGCACGTGACGTACACCGTGCGCGCCCCGAGCGACTTGGCGCGCGCGACGGCACTCACGACGTACGGTGTGCGGCGGCTCGCGGCCAGGCCCACGACCGTGTCCTCGGGGCCCACCTCGAGGTCGTCCATCGCGTGGGCGCCATGGTCGGCGCGGTCCTCGGCGCCTTCCACGGCGCGGACCACCGCGGTGTAGCCGCCGGCGATCACCCCCACCACCATGTCCGGGTCCGAGCCGAATGTCGGCGGGCACTCCGAAGCATCCAGCACGCCCAGCCGCCCGCTCGTTCCCGCGCCCACGTAGACCAACCGGCCGCCGGCCTTGAACGAGGCCACGATGTAGTCCACGGCGCGGGCCACCCACGGCAACTCCCGTGCGACCGCATCGGCGACGGTGCGGTCCTCGGCGTTGATGCGGGCGAGCAGCTCCGGGACGTCGAGCGTATCGAGGTCCATGGTGCGCGGATTGCGCTGCTCGGTGGCGAGCTTCGCGAACTCCTCGAAGCGGGCGCGATCGTCCATGACGCTCCTGCGTGAGAGTGGGTACTGACGGTCAGGATGCCATGCTCGGGAACGGCGCGGCAAGCCTTGGCCCCGATCCTCATCGCGTTGTCCGCCCGGACTTACGGGCGGTATCCTCATGGTTCCGGGTTCCCCGCACTGGAGAGGCATGCTCGCCCGACGACACTCGATCACGCTCCTGTGGCTCATCCTGACGCTGTGCGTCAGCTCCCGCCCGGCTCGGGCCGTGCTCGACGTCGAGAATCGAGGCCCCCAGCTCACGGCCGGCGCGTTCACGATGCGCATCACGAACATCGGCGCCCTCGGGAACCCGTTCTTCCGCCAGGGACGCTCGTTCGATTCGTCGCTCGAGTTCCCGCGCGGCAGCGGGCAGCAGATGCTCGAGCACGCCGAACTGTGGGTGGGCGCGATCAACGCGCGGGGCGTGCCGCGGGTCTCCGGCGGGCCGCTCCTGGAATGGCGCCCCACGCTCGCACCGGAGGACCGCGTCCGTACCGCGTACGCGGGGAATCCCGGCACGCTGCGGTTCCGGGATGACGACGGTGACGGTGCGGTGGACGAGGAGTTCCTGGACGGCATCGACGAGGACGGCGACGGCGAGGTGGATGAGGACCTGGGGCTGTTCGCCACCCAGACGCTGTTCGCGCGTTACCGCGACGACCAGCCCGAGGCGATCGCCTACGACTACCTGAATGGCGAGGACCACGAGCCTCTCCACCTGGAAGTGAAGCAGGAGGCCTTCACCTGGGCGATCAATGTATTCGACCACGTCGCAGGCGTGAAGTTCGTGATCACCAACCGGGGTGATTCGCGGCTCACCCAGCTGTGGTTGGGGCTGAGCGCCGACATGGATGCGACCGAGCGTGGCGAGATCGGGGGCCACCTGAACGATGTCGCGAGCACGGTCGACTACGAACAGCTGTTCAATGACGGCATCTCGAATGTGCCCTCGGTGTTGCTGTTCCCCCCCATCTCCACTCCGTACCCCTACTTCAAGGAGTGCCTGGTCCCGGTCCAGGGCCGCGTCCCGGTGATCTCGGATCAGCGGAAAGGCAGCGGGGTGGGAAGTGTCGCGCTGGTGCCGCTCTGGCACACGACCGATCCGCTGGGACTCCTGGTGGAACAGAGTCGAGTCTCGAACAGCATCGTCGCGCCCTATCGGTTCGCGCCGACCCACGTGGCGTTCCGGTCGCAGTACTTCGCCAACGACATGCCGCCGGGCCAGGGCGGCTTGCCGACATTCGATGTCGACCGCTATCGCGCGCTGGCAGGCGAGTACCCCGCGCTCGAGAACTCGCCGGCGACCCACGACTACGTCGTGCTCGTGAGCTGCGGCCCGTTCGCGAAACTCGACCCCGGCCAGTCGCTGGAGATGCATCTCGCATTCGTCGTGGCCGCGCCGGAGTCGCTGCGCGCGATGGTGGAGCACGCGGTCCAGGTGCATCACGGCGGCTGGGCCAATGCGGTTCCCGATGCCCCCGCGAACACGTGGGGGGATTGGAGTGTGGGCCGCAGCGGAGTCACCGGACACGAGACCTGCTACGAGCCCCCGGAGGGACTCGTGCTGACGTTCGACCCGCACTGCGTGGTCAAGTACATCCCCGATCCCGCCGGCTTCGAGGACCCGTCCCTGGACTTCCGCCACGGCCGCTGCATCTGGTCGGACCTCGATTGTGATGCGTGCACGGGGTTCGACGGCCGCGAAACGCAGGTGCGCTGGCGCGACCCCGCGGGCGTGCCGTTCCCGCCACAGTGGCGCGTGGTCCCCGGCGATCGCGTGATGAACATCGAGTGGGACGACCGCAGCGAGGTCCTGGAGGACGCACAGCTCCTGCACGGTTCTGAAGTGCGATTCATCGGCTACAACATCTACCGGCTCGACGACTGGAGCGATCGCAGGGCGGACCTGCCCTCGTTCGCACGCTTCCAGCAGGTCGCCTCGTTCGGCCGCGTAACCCTGCTCGGGGCGCGACCGCTGAGCGAGGTCACCGACACCACCGTGGCGCCGGAACGGATCATGTACGAGCGTCGCGTGCACCCGATCGGCCGCTACCGATGGCAGGACAGGCGCGTGAGGGACGGATTCGACTACGTCTACGCCGTGACCGCGGTGACGGAGCGCACGCTGCGGTTCGTCTCCGGCGATCCGATCACCGAACTGCTCGAGAGCCCCATCTTGGCGAGCATCGATTCCCTCGCGAGTCCCCGGGTCACGGCGCACGCGGCACCCGGTGGCGTGTGGGTCGTCCCCAATCCCTATCGCGGCGACGCTCCGTGGGAGCGGCCCCCGGTCCCCGGGGACACGTTCGGGCGGCATCTGGACTTCATGGGCCTGCCGAAAGAGCAGAGCGTCATCCGCATCTACACCCTCGCGGGCGACCTGGTGCAGACCCTGCACCACGACGGCAGCCGGGGTGATGGCCAGGCGCGCTGGAACCTGATCTCTCGCAACGGGCAGGACATCGCCTCCGGCGTCTACCTGTTCACGATCGAATCGCCCGGCGGGCATCAGACCGGGCGATTCGTCGTGCTGCGCTGAAGCGCGCGCACATCCTCGTGGCGTCTCGGTCACGCGGCCGCTAGTCTCGGCCCTCCCAAGCTTCGAACACCGATCCCGATCGAGGAGACCGCGAAGCCATGAGCCTGACCACGCCCGCCCCCGCCGCTTCGTCGCTCGACTCGTTCGCGCTGGCCGCCGGCTTCCAGACGGCGGCCACGGCTTGCGGCTTGAAGCCCAGCGGCAATCTCGACCTGGGATTGGTCTGGAGTGACGCAGCGTGCAGCGCGGCCGGCGTGTTCACCACCAATCGCGTGCAGGCCGCCCCCGTGCACGTCTGCCGCGAGACGCTGGCTGCCGCCGCGCGCCGCGTGCGCGGCGTGCTCTACAACTCGGGCTGTGCGAATGCCGTCACGGGTGAGCGCGGGCTCGCCGACGCGCGGCGGATGCGCGCGCTGGGCGCTGCGGCGATCGGAGCGGCCGAGGATGAAGTCCTCGTCCTGTCGACCGGTGTCATCGGGCGCTTTTTGGACCTGGACAAGCTCACGCGCGGCGTCGCCACGCTCGGCACGCCGGCCGCGCTTCGCACCGCGGGCGATGCGGCGCGCGCGATCATGACCACGGACACGGTGGCGAAGATCGCGCACGCCACGTTCGCGCTCGAGGGCCGTGAGGTGCGCGTCGCCGGGTTCGCCAAGGGTGCGGGCATGATCCACCCCAACATGGCCACGATGCTGTCGGTGATCACCACCGATGCGAAGCTCGAGCCCGCGCGTCTGGACCGCGCCCTGCGCGCGGCCGTGGAGCAGAGCTTCAACCGCATCAGCGTGGACGGCGACATGAGCACCAACGACACCGTGCTGCTGCTCGCCTCGGGCGCGTCGGGTGCCAACGTGGACGACGCCGGCGAGGCGGCGTTCACGCGAGCGCTCACCAGCGTGTGCGGATCGCTCGCGCGGCAGGTCGCGAGAGACGGCGAGGGGGCGACGCGCCTGGTCGAGCTGCGCATCACCGGCGGGGCCAGCGAGCGGCAGGCGCATCGCGTCGGCGACGCCATCGCCTGCAGCCCGCTCGTGAAGACCGCGATCCACGGCAACGACCCCAACTGGGGCCGCATCCTCGCGGCCGCCGGCTATAGCGGCGAGGAGATCGAGCCCGAGCGCGTCGGGCTGTGGTTCGGCGACCGGGACGCCGTGCAGCTCCTGGAGCGAGGGCTGCCCACCGCGTTCGACGCCGCACGCGCATCCGCACTGCTGGCGGAGGACCCGGCGATCGTGCACCTGGACCTGGGGCTCGGGAGCGCACAGGCCGTGGTGTGGACGTGCGACTTCTCGGCCGAGTACGTGCGGATCAACGCCGACTACACGACGTAGCTTTCGCCGCGAGATCGAGCCGTCAGGGCTTCGCGTCGGTGGCCGGCAACAGCCCTCGCTTCTGCAGCACCCGCTGGCCCTCGGCTGAGAGCACCAAGTCCAAAAATGCCCGCGCCGCGGCGGAATCGGCCCCCGCGCTCACCGCAGCGATCGGGTACGCGGCCACGATGTCGACCGATTCCGGCAGCGTGAGCACCTTGAGGAATCGCGCCACCGAGTTCGTGACGTCGGAGCGGTAGACCATGCCGGCGTCCGCCTCGCCCAGCTGCACCTTGCCCACCACGGACTTCACGTTCTCCTCCTCGGAGACCACGTTCTTGAGCACGCGCGTCGCGTAGTCGCCGCCGAACGCCGGGTCCTTGGAGAGCGCTTGCAGCGCCATGCGGCTGTAGCGCCCGACCGGCACGGCATCGGCACCCAGCACGAGCTTCACGCCGCTGCGTGCCAGGTCTTGCAGTCGCTGGATGCGCGCGGGGTTCGTGCTCGGGACGATCACCACCAGGCGGTTGCGTGCGAACACCTGTGCGTCGCCCCGCAGCAGCCCGCGATCCGCCGCGTACGTCATCCAGCGTGCGTCGGCCGAGGCGAACACGTCGGCGACCGCGCCCTGCTCGAGCTGGATCGCGAGCTGCTGGGAGCCGGCGAAGTTGAAGCGCACGCGAAGTCCCGGCTGCTGCTTCTCGAGCATCCCTCCCAGCTCGGTGAACGCGTCCATGAGCGAAGCCGCCGCGAACACGTTCAGCGTGCGCGTGGGCGTGCCCGACGTCTTGGCCAGCACCCGAGGTGAGTGCGCGGGCAACCCACCGCCCGCGGCGAACGACGTGCCGGTGATCGCCAGGGCGAGCCCCGGCGCCAGCCATCCAGCGCGTATCCGGCCGCGGAATAAGCGCCTGTAAGCAAGGAGCAGTTCGGCCGCTTGGCCCGTTGCAGGCATTTCGGGGTTCGTGTTCGGCGATGTCATTGGTCCTCTCAATATCCTAAAGTGCCCTGACTGAGACGTCACAAGGGATATTGAGTCGTTTAGCCGCCGCCCGCAAGTCCGAGGGATCTCTCCGTGCGTCGCATGGTCCTGCTGCTTTGCTGCGCGGCCCCTGCCCTGCTCGCGACCGCCTCCTCGCGGGCCGCGGTGCCGGCCGAGGTGCCGCAGGCCGTGCACTTGGGCGCGGTCGTGCGTTCCGAGTACGTCGAACGTCATCGCCGCGGACAGCCCAACTCCAGATGATATTCTGACACTCACGGTCGGCAGGTCCCGCCACGCTCACGGCGCGCGACGACGCGGCAGCCGCTGTCATGGTCCGTTCGTGCGCTTCGGCGGCCTGCGTGGTCGGGGAGTGTCCGATGGCCTACGACGAAGGGCTTGCCGAGCGATTGCGCGAGGTATTCCGCACCCGGCGTGGCGTGATCGAGAAGCGGATGTTCGGCGGCGTGGCGTTCATGGTGCGCGGCTACATGGCCGTGGGCATCGTGGGGGACGCGCTCATGGCGCGCGTCGGCCCCGATCGATACGACCAGCTGCTGCAGATGGAACACGTGCGCCCGATGGACTTCACCGGCTCGCCAATGCGGGGCTACGTGTACGTGGCCCCGGACGGGCTCGACTCGCAGGCCGAGCTCGAGGCCTGGGTCGAGCGCTGCGTGAAGTACGTGGACACGCTGCCGCCGCGGTAGCATGGACGGGCGCCGCAGCGATTGTCGTGAACCTCACGCTCGGTTGTCGATCGCGTCTCGCAGCCG
>Ga0075419_10001150_pt1 | contig 17134 bp, 12 predicted proteins | sample SoiMetdeltSBSDD3_FD_76900 | JGI IMG/M metagenome (GOLD analysis project Ga0075419, IMG submission 76900) | Bulk soil microbial communities from a Populus tree surrounding site in Tennessee, USA - Soil MetaG P. deltoides SBSDD3 | ecosystem: Environmental > Terrestrial > Soil > Tree plantation... | reverse complement strand
TAAAATATTCCTGAATACCATTTGCCCGTTCATGGAACCATTTACCAGCAATGAATCTGATTTCATGATCGCAGTAATGGTAGATAATTGAAAATTGGTAAACCCGACATTTAATTGTTCACCGGCGCTTTGAAGAGATAATCGCTGATCATTTTTTTGAAGTATAAAATTGCTGGCGAGAATATTATCTTTTGTTATGGTAAGTGAATTATTCGCAGACACGGTCCATTTTTCATAATTGAGCACCAAACTATCCGGCCGCAGGTTCAACGTATAATTACCTTTTGTTGGCTGCGTTAACAAACCGGTCAAATAGTACTTATCCCGGCCATTGATATCATCGATATTCAAATTAAAATCGATCTTGTTGTTTAACGCTGTGGCATTAAGTTGTGTATGATAAAGATTATGACCAATACCGGTGACGTGCTGCACATCTGCGATAAATTGCAACCCCGAGGCTGTTGTATTTATCTTAAGGTTTAGCCCGGTTATATCACTTCCATTATAAGAAATAAATGGTGTTGTTGCATTTGCTGATAGCCCCTGTTCGGTTGAGGCTCTGCCATCAATGTGTATAGGTTCAAAAGATTTTAAGCCGGGAACAAATGCCGAGAGTGCAGGTGCATTTGAAATATCTGCACTAAATGTAAAATTGTAAGGCTGTACGTTAGCAAGCGTACCTCCAGGTGTAACTGAAAAATAAGGTTCAATGCTGTTTTGAAATATTTTACCGAGATCGGTATACCGGTATTGGCCACTTAGCCTTGCATTCGCTACATCACTCTTTAATGTCATGAACTGCGCAGTATCATTTCTGCCTGAAACAAATTGAATTGTATCGAGGGGCAGTCTTTGCTCACCGGAAACAAGCAACGCCTGTGTCATCAACACATTTGCTTCCAGGTAATTTTCATTCATCACGGGTATGTCCGCATCAATTTTACCCCTTGCGATCAATGGCTCGGGTGTAAGCCCTAAAGGAAATGTTTTAATGCTGTCAAGCATTCCGGAAAAATGAAATGAAGGATTGGCTGATATATTGCCGGTTATAGTTCCATTAAAATCAAGATTGGGATCGTTAATATCTGTTCTTACATCAAGCATCGATCCCTTAACTGTGCCGTCTACATTTATATTCCGGTACGTGTAACCATTGTATTCAACAGCGTAAACATCGCCCTTGAATCTTGTGTTCGTCTTCTCAGGAGTAAACCCGGTTCCTGAAACAGTAACGTTCGCACTTACATTTCCAAGCAGATCATTTCTCAATACTGAACCAAGGTTCAGAGAATTTGTTTTTACAACCGCATTATAACTAGCCTTGTTCGGATCTGCGAGATTTGTAAAACGTCCGTTTACATAAGCAGTGCCTACGGAAGAATTGATCGTAAGGTCGGTTGAAAGATTATTAATAGAACCCGCTACCGTGCCGTGTGCGTCGAACTCTTCGGGTAAATTGATCTGTGCAGTAGACAATCTCTTTCCGGTAAACAAAGCAATATCGCTTTGTGTAGTATGAAGTCTTCTTATTCTTAATGTACCTCCTGTTTTACCAGGATCATTGTTTGCCGCTAATGAGCCGGTGGCATCGATCTGCGTATTCTTCAACCCGCGGAATTGCAGGTTGGAGATATGCATTGTTTGCATCGTCCCGTTGCCTTGCAGATCGATATACCAGGTGGCATTGGGGTTTGCAAATGCAGGCTCGCCACGCAATTGCGGAGCAAATGCAAGGATGTCTTTTACCTGCACATAACTGTCAGAAATATCAGCGTCCATTTGTACGCTGGGAAAATCTTTAGCAAACTGATGAAATGATGAATAGGTGAAAGAAGCATAACGCTTCAGTTCTGTGCCAGGAGTTTTGATCAAAAAATCCTTTACATAAGTTTGGTTATTGGCATAGAGTACGTCACCATGCAATTCATTTAAAACAAACCCGCTTTGTTCTTTAAAGCTTGCTTTTCTGATTTTTGCTGCAATAGAATCCGTCGATAACAAGAGATCATCAACCTGCAATGTCAATTCCGAACTTTTCAGATGACCGTAATCGATACCATATCCTGTTTTGGGGTTATTGTCGTTATCAAACTGGAGGTCGCTGTTCTCAAGGTTAATGGTTGAGGCAAGAATTCTCCAGCCTGCTTCCACCTGGCTCTTTGCCTCCTGCTCTACTTCCTTTACTACAACCTTTGCCGCCTCCTTTTTACCAAACCTTATTGCAACGGTTGAATTACTTAGAGAAACATTTTGAAGATCGACGATGCGATTAGTAAGATCGATAGAGTTAGGCTTCACATTCATTGCTGAAACGTCAACGGTCGAGTAAACCGAAGAAACATCATTCCGGTAATTAAGTTTTATATTTTTCAGATCTAATTCTTTAAAAAATAATTGTAAGGGCAGGGGTTGTTTCGCTTCAACCATATCTTTTATCATTGGCTCGGGAGTAACCAATGGCTTAACCTGGTAGATCCTTGCAGTCAATCCATTGATATTTGTTACCGGCACATCGAAATACAGATCCTCATAATCCATTTTTTCGATCCTTGTATCAAGATGCTCAAGCCATGCTTCCATATCGCTTCCACTTACCGTATCCTTATAAATTAGCCTTATCTTATTTAATACCACGGATGGTATTGCAATGAAGTAAGATGAGGTATCAGATGAAGTTGTCGTATCTGTTTTGGCAAATGCATCAACAACAAACTGGAAATTGAAAACAGTATCGGGCAGCATGCGTTTTACTTTTGCTGTGATATTGTCCAGTGCGATGCTTTTTATATCAAGCTGGTTGTTGAAAATCAAACGGTACAGGTCAAGATCCGCTGCGATCTTACCGCCTGACAACAAAGTATCCTTTTGCCTGTCTTCCAAATAAACATTTTCAAGAACGATATTCTTTGGAAAACTTACATACACTTTACCAACTTCAACCCTTGTTTGTAGTTTTTTTTCAAGCCATGTTACGGCTTTTGCACGAAGAACATTTTGTACCGGCCTTGTTTGTAATAGTAAAAGAACGAGGAGTAAAAATAAAATGATGAACAGGATAATCTTTGCTGTTATCCGTGCCGGCTTCAACCAAACTTGTCTTCTGACCTGCTCCATGCAGTCGGGATGTTAGGATTTTTGCTGTAGTCCTGTTTCAACATCAGAAAATATCATGCTATAAATGCTGCGAATAAAAAATAAACGGAGTGTGGCATAAATTGCCCATATTGAGTGCAGGAAGAGAACAAATCGTTATCTTTCTTCTTAATAATCTGATTGCTATGCCCCGTTCCAAGATCGCCGGTATCGGTATGTATGTACCGAAAAATGTTGTGACGAATAACGACCTCACAAAATATATGGACACAAGTGATGAATGGATACAGGAAAGAACCGGTATCAAAGAGAGAAGATATGCCGATCGTACAAAAGAAACGACAGCAACAATGGGCATCGAAGCGGCAAAGATCGCAATTGAAAGAGCAGGTATTACACCACAGGATATTGACTTCATCGTCTTCGCAACTATTTGCCCCGATTATTATTTCCCGGGTTGTGGTGTGTTGGTGCAGCGTGCTATGAAGATGAAAGAGATCGGCGCATTGGATGTAAGAGATCAATGTTCGGGTTTTATTTATGCACTCAGCACAGCCGATCAATTTATAAGAACAGGTATGTATAAAAACATACTTGTTGTTGCCAGCGAGAAACATTCATTCGGATTAGACTTCAGCACAAGAGGAAGAAATATTTCGGTAATATTTGGTGATGGCGCAGGTGCAGTTGTATTGCAACCAACAGATGATAATAATCGCGGCATACTCAGCACCCATTTACATTGTGATGGAAATAACGCGGAGATACTGGCCATGTTCAATCCCGGTACACATGCCAACTATTGGGTAAATGAAACCAAGCTTGCGGATTTTGATGAGGCCGAGATCGGTGAAATGTTCATGAGTCATGCGATGATCGATAAAGGACAGAATTTTCCAAACATGGATGGGCAGGCAGTTTTTAAAATAGCGGTTGAGAAATTTCCTGAAGTGATAATGGAGGCATTAAATAAAAATAACTATCAGACTTCGGACCTCAGGCTTTTGATCCCGCACCAGGCGAATCTTCGCATCTCGCAATTTGTTCAGAAGAAATTAAGATTAACGGATGACCAGGTGTATAATAATATTCAGAAGTATGGTAACACAACTGCCGCCTCAATTCCGATCGCATTATGCGAAGCTTATGAAATGGGAAAAATAAAAGAAGGTGATCTTGTTTGTTTGGCTGCTTTTGGAAGTGGGTTTACATGGGGAAGTGCGTTATTAAAATGGTAATTGTAATTGTATAAAATTAGCTTTATCCCAAATGAACCACTTCCGCAATTAATATAGAGATATTGGCGGAGTCCTTTATGGTGCGACGGGTCGTCGCATTTTAACATTTATGCTTACGCTACCCCTTATTACATTAATAGAATATACCTGGCACGTATGAATCTACCTTATTATATGATTCAATTTTTACTTTTCAATAAAATAAGGCAACAAGGTTGACTGCTTTAGTTTTAACAGATAGAGCAATTTTAAAGTAATTACATTTTTCGCATACTTATTCGCGCAATTGTTGGTGTTCAATTAAGTTCCCGTCACAATGCTACAGAAAGGCCATCCTGTCGCTATTTCCCGATCTTAAATTCTTTGGCTGGTCGCTGATTTATAAAGCCCTCCTCAATTGTTCTTCCCCTATAAACCGGGCGCAAAAAATCATACACATATTTCGCAGATGACGGCAACGGTGCATTGCCACAGGCAGGCTCTTTTACCACGTTTATAAATTTCCCTCCACCAAGCTCGTGACGGGTATATTCGGGCGAAATAATGGGTGGCGCATCTTTAAAAAAATTCTGCGCTACCTGGTCACGCATACTTATTCCATAATAAACCAACGCATAAAAAATATATGCAAGAAAAATGAGGCCGGTATAAGCGGAATGAAACTCTTTGGTAAAATACCAAATAACCCGGGCAAGACTAAGCATACAGAAAAAAAGGATATATCCATACCCATACCTGAATGCGGGCCCCTTCGTAAACCATAATAGAATTCCGGCAAGTATGGTGAGGGCGAAGATGATTTCGATCGTGTACTTTTTAAGAAATCCTGTTTTATGTTTTATAAAATGAATTGAAGCAATCGCTATCCATGCAAGCCCTGATACGATCATTAAAAAGAATATGATTGTATTGATATAATTCTGCTGACCATACCAAACCGGGAACCATTCGCCTACCGGTGACGAGAAAAATCCCTGATCGTTTGCAAACTTCGCAGAGCCAAAAATACTGGGATCGATAGCATAGATCATGACAGAATTCTCAATATAAAGCACGGCACGGGCGGTCAACTTCCATTGCACATCAAGCACGTCAAGCTCTGCAAACGGAAATATCAGATAACCACAGGAGATCACCGTTTTTGCAACCCAGGGAATAGCGATCAGGACACAAAGTCCCGTCGCCTTCAAAGCATTCCGGAAGTTTTTTTCTTTTACCAGGCGTATCAGGATAAACATTGCAATGATGACAACAGGAACTGCATTGAGTTTTATCGTAATAAGATAAGCCGAATAAAGAATAATTAGATACGGCTTGATAGAACCAGAAAGGGACGCCTTTAATTCCTTTAGCTCTAAAAAGAGAAAAAACAATATCCATAAAATGAATGTGACCGGAATATCATAAGTCGGACTTGTAAAAAACTGGATACTATATAACATAATATCATGACTAAACCCAGGATAAATAAATAGGACGGGGAGGAAAAACAAGGATTTTAAATAATTTAAGAATGAGGATTCACCCTTTATCAGTTTATCGATTGCCTGCAATGAGTAAATAAAAACAATAAGGAACAAGAGGCCGTTCAGATCGTTAAATAAGCCCGCTTTTAGAAAGGCAAATCCATATGCAGCCTGCAAAACAAACCAGGTACTGTTGTAGCCAAAACGGGCATCAAGATTTGCAATACCAGGAACGGCTTTATATTCCTGTGTCCATTTTATTAAGGGTGAGAAGCAACCCGAATCATCTGCATGAGAAGAAGGCATGAATGAGATACATGCCATGACCAAAACAAACAAAAAGAAAAAAAACAAAATTAGCTTTGATGTCTTTTTTACACTGTCTAAATAAACTTTTAATAGACCCGTAATTTCAGTTTTATTAATAAAGAATGATAGCAGGGCGAGGAATAGTAAAAAAATATTAGCCAGCAGATCCACCCTGTAAAAAAGTGCCCAGGCAGACAAAATGAAAGAGCTCAATAAAAAACCATTGATGCAAACTATCGAAAAGTGCAGCGTTTCTTTTACCTGCACTTTAAAAATTTTCCGGATCAGGAAGGTCAACAAGCAGCCAATCAAAAAACTTGTAACAGTAATATAAATCCAACTAAGAATGATCCAAACCATGTTTATCCGGATTATTGCTTTATTTGTGCGGTATCTTTTGTTTGAGCAGGAATGTTTTTTACATCGTCTGGATATTGCTGGCGATAATAAAAAGCAGCGATCCGGTACACATTATATTGCAGCGGGAGTTTATTGGTTTTCATATTTGCCCTTACCATATTCATATCGCCTTCATTGGTAGTAACGTTATTCAGTGTGCCATTGAATTTACCATTCGAACTGACCATCTCCCCGTTTTCAAAAATTGTTATCGAATCTCCAAGGTATTCGGGAGAAGTTTTTATCAGGCCAATGATATCGGAAGCCGTATATTCTTCCTTAATAGCTACTCCACCGGGCACTTTGTTGGAACCCTTGAAATCCCTTTCTTTATCTATCAGCAATTTCTCATACCTGAATATCACCAGGGCAATAGCAACGATCGCAACTACAATTACAAAGAAGATGATCTTGCGCTCTTTTTTCATCTTGTTAATGGTTAAATGGTCAATGCGCAAACTTAGTGTTTTCCAGAATCAGAAAAGCAAAGCGCAGAAAATAGTAGAAAAGAAGACGACTGGTTCATTCCGAAAACCGTCTCTTTAATAATCTGTAAAAACAAACGAGTCCCTTAAGAAGGACTCGTCGTCAAAAAAGTTTGTAGTTAACTAACCGGCTAAAGAAAGCAAAACAATTGTAAAAAGTTTTATTAACGTTCTATTTTAACCTTGACCTTTCCGTTGGTTATAGATACATAATTACCATTAGCCAATTGAGCCTGCCCGCTAAAGGTGAATGTTACCACGTCACCAGAAGCATCATACTCCGTGATAGTATAATTCATGACCGGTCCCGGATCAAGGTTAGAAGATTTATAAATATCATCGGCGCTTACAGCTGATTCTGTATAATAAAATGCATTCCGATGATCATCCACACTATTAACACCCGATTGATACGTTTTTACTGTAAAATTCAGGTCAAGAAGAGATAACACTATATTAAACAGATATCCTGAAGTACTTTCTGCCCCCAACATAGCCAACGTATAGGTATTGTTATTTGATTGCGGCGTGGTATTAAGGGTGGCATGCCCAAAAACAAATGATCCTTTAAATACTTTGGATCCCTCCGTAAACGTCCAGCTATTCTCTTTGAATTCGTTATCGGAATCATCGGACTTTGAACAGGCCGATATTAATAATGCGACCGGCAACAGGTAAAGGAGGAGAGTTTTTTTCATTATATAAGGTATTAAGAATTATTACTTGGTTTGCCGCTGACTAAATCTTGCTGAAAGCATTCAACAATTGGTTAAACGCTTTTTTATTGCAAAAATTGCTCCCGGTCATCCCGCTTGTTCATTAAAGCTGTAAATAGGTAGTCGTCATTCAAATATATCATCCCATTGGTCGACACGGGTCCGGAATATCGCTGACAGCTGCTCATGAAAGCATTAAATACAACGTTTTTTCCCCGAACTTCGTGATACACCGTATAAACAATGGGCAAACATATTCTTTATAGCCTTCTTTTATTTATCGCGTTATCGTCACAGGCGCAGAAGTATGATAGCTGGAATGTTTATCATAACCGTAAAGAAGTATCCAAGTTTAATAACAAGAAAGAAGGATCGGATGAAAGAAGAGTTGTATTACTGAACCGTTTTCTGGAAGGGCCTGGGTTTTTTATTATTGAATTCACCCCTATGGCTGAAGAATCTGACTGGATACGCCACATTGCATTTTATGATTCTTCAGGCAAACAAATAAGAGTATACAGCAATACATTATTTCTTCGCATACACAATTCCGAGATGGCAGGCATGGTAGAAGGGAAACAATCGGTAAAAGTGTATAGCTGGGCTGTGCCAAAGGATGCCGATGCAGCCGCAGCAAGCCGTGCCCGTCGCATACTTTTGTGTACTTTATATACCCGATGAACCGGAAAATCATTTACATCATCAATCCTATTTCAGGCACCAGGACAAAAAACGATATCCGGCAGATCATTGAAGCAAAAACCGGTCAAAAAGAAATTGCTTATTCTATTTTTCCTTCGGTTGCCAATGGCGATTATTCCTTTTTACGCTCCATTATAAAAGAAGAAAAAGTAACGGATGTAGTTGTTGCCGGTGGTGATGGTACCATCAGCCAGGTGGCCGGTAGCCTGATGAATGAAAAATTGAATTTTGGAATTATTCCCTGCGGCTCAGGAAACGGATTAGCCTTTGCGGCCAAAATCCCAAAGCAACCTGAAAAAGCACTTAATATTATTTTTAAGGGCCATGCAAGTGAGATCGATGGATTTTATGTAAATAAAACTTTTGCCTGCATGTTATGCGGTCTGGGCTTTGATGGTAAAGTGGCGCATGAATTTTCAAAACAACCCACACGGGGCCTGGCAACTTACGCCAGGCTGATAAGTAAAAATTTTTTCTTCGCCAATCCGTACCGGTTTGCTCTTGAGAGCAACGGCAGGGAATTTACCACGGAGGCTTTTTTTATCAGTATTGCGAACAGCAACCAGTTTGGTAACAATTTCACCATTGCACCAAAAGCATTGCTCTCGGATGGATTGCTGGATATAGTCATTGCGAAGAAAACAGTAAAACCGTTTTTATTGTTCAATGTGCTAAAACAGATCTGGTCGGGTAAACTTCAAAACATTAAAAATTCATTGAACCAACCCATCATTTACTTTCAAACTGATAAAATCAACATCGGGAATATTGATCATGCACCGATGCATATCGATGGCGATCCTGCAGAAACTCCCGAAAAGCTTGAGATCGAAGTAAAGAAAAAATGCTTTCGGCTTATTCAACCCGCTTAACAAGTAAACTGTCTTTCTGACTAAATAGATCAAGCACCTCGTCAAAACATCTTTTATTAAACAGGAAATCGGGTGAGCTCATGATATTCTTTTTTTCCCGTTGCGTAAGATGAAAATTCAATGCGGCCTTATCTTCCATTCTTTCTGGTACATACTGGAATGTGATCTTATGAATGCCATGGGCGGCATGTTGTGTGTAATAACTTAACAGATCATTCTGCACATACTCCATTGTTTTGAACCAATTATGCTGCAATATCAAAAATGGTTTTGTCATATGATCCCCGATATTTTCCGTCTCATACGGATAATCCCACCCACCTGCAGGCCGGTCTCTTAGTTGGATGATCAAAACTCCTCTTGTGTTTTTATTTATCCAGTCATCAAAAAATTCAAGAAAACGCAAAGCAGTTTCCTGGCCATAATTATCTCTTAAACCGGCATCCATTACATCGATTACGGGGTCGGAAGGCAGCCACACATTGGGTAATACAATGGGAAATGTAGCATTCATCCTTAAGGCGCTTAACACCCTTAGATTGTAGGGATCTTGCTTTTCAAAGAAAGAAGTAAAGTCAATTACATCAGGATCCATCGCGGGGATCATCGTGGTATCATGCCGGCTTTGCATCATGAACCTTACAGGTTGCGTGCTGATGATCATCTTGCGGCTATCTCTTGAAATAACAGAATTGAAAAACATCAATGGAATTGCCGCATTTCTTTCATCGTCTTTATAATCTTTCAATTGTTTATCCAAAAATCCATGAGTATTCATGTTCAATTTGGATTCGAACGCATAAGCCCTGTCCTTTACATATACGTATGGCCCTACTTCAAATTTGAGTGATGGTGAAATAAGATCTCTTGCAACAAATGAGGAGAATAAAGGGTTCAAAAGATCGCCTGCTATATCATCAAGATATTTTTTATCCTGCAAATGGATATTCTCTCCTTTTTGCTTCCGGATGTATAATTCGCGGAAATAAGAAGCTCCCATCATTCCGCCCGATGCACCCGTGATAAGAAAAGTTTTTTTCATCAACTCACCATTGGTAATACTATCGAGGCGCTGCATGATGCTCATGGTGAATGTGGCGCTCCTCGTGCCCCCACCGCTTGTATTGATCACAACAAATAATGGCTTTTCATCTGTTTGTTTTCTTTTCCAGTTTTCAAGCACCCTGATCATATTCAAACTATCTGCCGAAACATTTCCCGCCGAAGCCATTGACAGGATATGCTCCCTGGTGTATGCAGGACGTTCCTCTGTATTTGTATATTTTAGCCCGAAGGCTTTATTTCTCGGGTCGATCCAGTTCCATGTATAAAAAAGATTGAGTACAACGATCAACCCTAATAAATAAGGAACGCTCCAGCTTTGAAGGAAATAGGTAAAAGCCCCGGCTACCCCGATAAGAATGGCAAAGAAAATCGTGATGCTTGCTGCGGCCGGTATTTGAAAAAAAGCAACATCCTGTAAAAAGCCGATCGCTATTAAAAATAAAAATGCCCCGAATACGGAAAGCACAGCAGCAAAGTGATGTCGTTTAAAAATATTCTCGATAAAATCACGGGTATAGTGGGAAACATCTCTTGTTCTTCTCACAAAAGTTGGCGTCTCCAGATACCATTCTACTTTTATGATCTTCGATTCAGTTGGCGGCAGCTCACCTGGTTTTAGATGCCTGATATATTCTTTTGGATTACTGATGACAGGCATCATTCTTCTGTAGATCGAACGATCTGCCCGGAAAAAATAAATAAAAGAAAGAAAAAATATAAGTAACAAGCCCAAGAGGAAACCTCCGGACAACATTAAATATTCCGCTGTTGGAATAAGCTCTTTATACCTTATGAACTGCCATGCTTTAATGAAATAAAAAATGAGAAAGGCCAGCGGTATTACAAAGTTGTTGACACAATATCTTAAGAAAGGATTGGTAGTGGCGGCCAAAAATCTGAAGTGACGGCTAAATAAAATAAAGCTGGCAATATTCCAGCTCATGATGAACATACCAATAGCAACACCAACGATACCGGCGCCAAGTGCATTTACATTACCCAGGTATTCGGGCGCCAGGTAAAGTGAATCGGCGCCAAATGTTTTCATGAAAGTGCCATTGACGGTGCTGAACAATACAAACCAGAAAATAAGTAACACCTGGTATTTTCTGAAGTGCAGAAATAACAGCTGAACTGGGAAAGAATAAAAAAATCCGCGGAGCCAGGCTTTCATAAGTAATGGAATGCGGTTTATATTCTTTAAAATTAATATTAAACCGGGGTTATTTCAAGAACCCGCTATTTACTTTTTACCAGATAAGCCACCCAGGTAAGAGATAATAACAAAAACATAGCAATTAACTGGTGAAGTTGTGCCATCCATTCAAAGAAACCCCATTGATTCGGCACTATCTTCAAACTGGTAAGAACAGATAATATTCCGAGTATGACCTGGGTTAAGACAAGGATGAGGGGCAACAACTTTGTTTTTGAAAATAACGTGCTTGTCCTGACCTGATACGCTTTCCATGTCCATATCGCGACAAGGATAAGAAGAATATAAGCAAGCGACCGATGAATAAAATGGATGGTAATTCTATTCTCAAAAAGATCTAACCATCCGTCCATGCGGAACATTCCAGCAGGTACAAATTGTCCATTAATGTCAGGCCAGGTCGGCGCCGCAATTGCCGCTTTATGACCAGCCATTAATGCACCAAATGCCAGTTGAATAACAAGGACAGCAATAATGGACCAGGTAAACTTTTTTAAAGACCTGTTGACTATTCTCTTTTCATTTGGGACCAGCAGTTGCATCGCAAACCAAAAAGTGTAACATAATAATCCAAGTGCCAGGATAAAGTGCAGCATTAATCTTGTGGGCTTAACATAGATCGCATTTCCTGTTAACCCGCTTGCCACCATGATCCAGCCAACAGCACCCTGCAATGCGCCAAGTAAAAACAAGATCAGCAATGGCTTTATCATTTCTTCCTTAAACCTTCTTTGAATAAGAAAAATGATAAATGGAATCGCAAAGACGATACCGATCAATCTTGCCCAGAAACGATGGAACCATTCCCAAAAGAAAATGAATTTGAAATCCTGTAAAGTAAAATCTGAATTGATTAGTAAGAATTGCGGGGTTTGCTTGTATTTATTGAATTCCTCCATCCATTGCTGCTCACTCCCTGGCGGCAATGTTCCGGTGATCACATCCCATTCCGTTATTGAAAGGCCAGAACCCGTAAGACGGGTAACGCCTCCCAATAGAATTTGAATGATGATCATTACAACACCAATCAACAACCAGATAGCAACAGGTTTGGAGGAACGTTGTGGAAAAATTTTCGACATAGCGGCGCAAAGTTAGCTCCTGCCATTGCTGAAAATAATTTTTGTTCTGCGATATTTGTGCAACCCTCTTACATGCTTAGCCCTTTTTACCAGGACCAATTGACTGAAGCCGGTTGTGATGAAGCCGGTCGCGGTTGTTTTGCCGGGCCTGTATTCGCGTCGGCCGTAATTCTTCCAAAGGATTTTTATCATCCGCTTTTGAACGATTCAAAACAACTGGCCGAAGAAGAAAGAGATGAACTAAGAGTTGTGATTGAAAAGGTAGCCATTAGCTACGCCGTTGCCAGCATCAGTCATAGAGAGATCGATCGCATTAATATTTTGCAGGCTTCGGTAAAGGCTATGCATGTTTCCGTCAGCAAATTAAATATCCAACCAGGGCTATTACTCATCGATGGGAATTATTTCAAAAGATACAGGCGAATACCACATAAGTGCATTATAAAAGGCGATGCCACCTATTCGTCAATTGCGGCAGCGAGTATTCTTGCCAAAACATATCGTGATGAATACATGAAGAAGCTGCATGAAGAATTTCCTCACTACAATTGGGCATGTAATAAAGGATATGGAACTCCCGAGCATAGAAAAGCTTTGGAAGAACATGGCATGTGTAAATACCATCGCAAAAGCTGGCGGCTTTTTAATGAGCAGCCTGAGCTTTTTGAAAGCTAAAGCCTTAACCATTCAAACTCAGCGTTCTGCGTATTCAAATTTTATCAGTTAGTTGACATCCTGAATAGTCCAGAGTGATATCTTTGTCAAAATCAAACTGCATGCAGTTAAGGCCACTTACTGTTTTGGATTCTATTTCACCTGAGGAATTCAAAAATGAATATTATGACAAGAACATGCCTGTAGTTATCCGCGATCTTTCACACAATTGGCCGGCCTTCACTAAATGGAACTGGGATTATTTTAAAAACCTGGTTGGCGACAAACGGGTCCCCCTTTATAACAATGTTAAAAGCGATGCCTACACACCTGTAAATAAGGCCGACGATTATAAAACCTTTGGCGAATACATTGATATGATAAGCCAGGGCCCTGCGGGCTGGCGCATATTTTTATTCAACATTTTTGATCATGCCCCACAACTGATCGAAGATTTTACATGGCCCGATCATTTAATGAAAGGCTTTGTGAAGAAATACCCGATGCTTTTTACTGGCGGCGCCACTTCCATTACTCACATGCATTTTGATATTGACCTCTCACATATTTTACATACACAGTTTGCAGGAAAGAAAAGAGTGTTGTTATTTCCTTTTGAAGAGCAGTACAAACTATACCGCAAGCCTTTTGAAGTCCTGTCGTTGGCTGATTTTTCTAATTATTATATGCAGGATGGCGGACCTGACTATGAAAAATTCCCTGCATTAAAATTGGCACATGGTGTTGAAGCAGTACTCGAGCATGGCGATACATTATTTATGCCTGCAGGATGGTGGCATCATATGGAATATTTGGAAAGCGGCTTTGCCATGAGCTTACGCGCCTTACAACCATCGTTTACCGGTAAAATCAAGGCAGCATGGAATATCTTAGGTATGCGGAGCATTGATACTGTAATGAAAAAAACCGCCCCGGTTTGGTGGTATGAAAGAAAAAAGAAAAAAGTGTTTGAGAATGCTGATAAAGAATTGAGAAAACCTGTTGCACCTTAATACAAAGCCGATGGTTCGCTTTCTGTTATCGTAACCCCCTCCTTCCTATCCCTTATCCACGGCGTGTGGTTCTACCTGTTGGCAGATTTTTGTTTTTCTCAAATATGATCTGTGCGGCAATGCTTATGGCAATTTCCTTTGTCGTCTTACTATAAATATTCAGTCCTACAGGGGCAAATATTTTTGCAAGCCTGGTTTCATCTGCACCCTCTTGCCTTAGTTCTGTAAAAAGCTTTTCATTCTTTTTCCCGCTGCCCAATAAACCGAGATAGAAAAAATTTTTATCTAATAGCTGCTTCAATACAATTTTGTCAGTACGATAACCGATCGTCATGATCACAACAAAATCTGCTTCTCCTGCATCTATAGTATCCCCGATTGTGTTGTAGTCAATGAGTTTTTTTTCATTGGCAAATGAATTTTGTTCAATTGTGTTTAACTCACTTCGATCGTCATAAAGCTTGATATAAAAACCAAGAAAGTGCATTATCTCTGATAATGCCAATGCCACATGACCACCACCTATGATATGAATGACAGGTTTTTGACCAATAGCTTCCGTATAATTCCATTCGGTGTCGGTTTTGTAATAAAACTCCGTATGGGACGCATTGGTTAATTTGACACCTGCCGTTGAAAGATGAATCGCTATATCTTTATTTTGATCCCGGGCCTCGATAATTTGTTTAATTACTTCTTTTGATGCCGAAGGATGTAATGGCATTAAAAGGTTTAACTGACTGCCTGAACATATCATTCCGGATTGATCTTTAGCATGCGTTTTATCGTGAAATTGCTTTACAAGACTTATCTCCTTGCTACCAGACTGAAGAACTGATTTTGATCGTTCAACGAATTTATATTCCATTATTCCGCCACCGATCGTGCCGCTCAATTCACCATCGGCACTTACTGCCATTTTAAAACCACGGCGGCCAGGTGAACTTCCTTCACTATCCAATACATATAATAACATCACATCAATGTTTGCGGATAATTTATCATCTATAAAGTCCCAAACATCCAGGCCCCTTACATCTCCGCCCAGTGGCGGAGGGTTTTGAGGTTTCCCGGAAATTGATTTTTTTTTCTGCTTCACAGCCGTCGTTTATTTTTTTCTATTCTCCAATATCTTTTTAAATGATCGCCCGCGAATTTCATCTAAGGTGAGACCTGTTGCCAAAACTTCTTCTTCAGAGATCGCTCCACTATTCAATGCCCGCAAAAAATAATTTAATAACCCCTGGCCAGTTGCTGCATCATCAAATACATCGCCAATCAGTGTTGCTCTTGCTGCTTTTTCAACAAATGTTTTTAACCGCTCAACCGCATCATCATAACTTTCCAGGAAGAATGCAAATACGGCAGCATATCGCATCGGGAATTGCGCCGGATTCAGGTCCCAGCCCTGGTAAAATCCATTCCATAATGAGTGCCGAATATGATCATAACCTTTTTTCCATGCACGATGAACAACTGCTTTATTTTCTTCCATTTGTTCCTTCGTTAAACTATCACCGCGATGAGGGCCTATCGGCATTGTATTCGTTGCGCCATCACTTAACCAGATACCGGTATGTGCCAGCGCTACTTTGGTCATATGGTGTGCAAAATCACAAACCGGGTGATCCATTTCCTGGTATTTTGCGGTAATGCTGCAGCTTGCTGTATAATCATAGGTCCCGAAATGCATTGCAATACATCTGCCATTACTTGCTTTAATAAATTGGTATAGCGGATTTGTTCCGTCAATTGCCATAATAGATTGAGTTGTCTCTACCATCATTTCCATTTTCAAACTTCCTTTCTCCATCTTTAATTCTTCTTCCAGTATATCAAAAAAAGCTGCTAAGGTTGCCGGCTGTTGCGGTATTGTTACTTTCGGAAGCATTACTACAAAATTGTCAGGCAAGACTCCATTTGTTTTTTTGCTAAGTGTGCTTATAAAAATATCGAGGGTCCGCAATCCTCTTTCTTTCATTTCTTCAGTGAACGGTTTGATACGAATACCAATAAAGGGCGACAAGGTTTTTTCCTTCATGCCTTTCGCGACTTCGTTGGCAGCCGTCACTGCAGTTTCATCTTCTTCCTCGTTGCTGCGATTGCCATAACCATCTTCAAAGTCGATCCTGAAGTCTTCGATCGCCTCTGATCTTAGTTTGGCAATTACTTTATTATAGATGCGTTTGCTGAAATCAGCATTATCAAAACCAAATACTTCACCAAAAACTTTATGATCCGGCGCATAAGTTTCTAAGATTTCCAACGCTCTTTCGCCTAATGTTTTTGCCGAATCATATTTAAAAAGATTAGCGCCTCCATAAAGCGTGTGAACAGGTTGTCTTTCGCTTCTGTCACCAGGATAAATTTTCTGAAATGCTGTATTGGCTTCCTTTAAACTGCCAAAGAGTTTTTCTTTCTTGTTAAGTGGAATGGTGTAATCCATATGTCAAGCTTTACTTTTTCGAACCAAGCCCCGAAGGGGCGTTTTATATAACACAGGATGAAGTCCTGTGTATAAACATAAACCAGTGATACCTGTCAGCCCTGAAAGGGCGAAATAATCTAGTCCCAAACATAGCGTTCGTCATAATTTACATTAAACCGCTGTAATAACTCCCGGTATTCTTCCTGAAATGTTTTCTGAGGGGCTTAGCTCCCACGATACGTGGAATAACCAAAAGGACTTATCAGCAACGGAACATGATAATGAGCATCATCGAAAATCTGAAAAACGATTTCGACATATGGATAAAATGATTTTATTTTCTGATCACTATAATAATTCCCTGTTTCAAAAACCATTTTATAGATCCCGGGC
>Ga0075419_10001148_pt1 | contig 17158 bp, 13 predicted proteins | sample SoiMetdeltSBSDD3_FD_76900 | JGI IMG/M metagenome (GOLD analysis project Ga0075419, IMG submission 76900) | Bulk soil microbial communities from a Populus tree surrounding site in Tennessee, USA - Soil MetaG P. deltoides SBSDD3 | ecosystem: Environmental > Terrestrial > Soil > Tree plantation... | reverse complement strand
TAGATCAGAAGATACGCGACTTCCTCAAAACTTGATTGTTCGGCGAGGTCGTAAATTGAGTAGCCGCGGTAGGTGAGTCCTTTACCTTCTTTGCCGACCGTGGCGATTGCCGTAGCTCCAGCGATGATTCCTTCGAGCCCGGCGGTCTTGTCGGTTGCCATAGGTTTTCCTCCCGCTCCAGTCTGCACCGACAGCGAGGGCCAATGCAAGTACATCGTGCAGATTGTTCACCGCCAATCAACTTCGCGATCGTATGGCAAATTAATTCCGATGGCCGTCAATTGACAAAAAAGGTACACCTCGGTTAAGAATCTAACTGTGTCCGGCCAGGCAAATCCAGCCACCGGTGCGGAATCGGGATACTCGCGATGCAGATCGCACGAACCAGAACGACACGGCTTTTCCATCTGTTCCTGATCAAACCCTCACACTACGACGACGACGGTTACGTCATCCAATGGGCTCGCTCGTCAATTCCGGCCAATACGTTGGCCGCCCTGAACGGCCTTGCGCTCGACTGCGCCGAACGACGGGTGCTTGGCGAGGATGTCGAGATGCGGGTCACGGCTTGGGACGAGACCAACACGCGGATTCGCCCCCACCGCATCATCCGGCAGATCCGTGAATCGGGCGGACATGCGCTGATCGCCTTGGTGGGCGTCCAGAGCAACCAGTTCCCGCGCGCGGTGGACATTGCGCGGCCGCTACGCGCCGCGGGAATTCCGGTTTGCATTGGCGGATTCCACGTCAGCGGTTGCATAGCGATGCTGCCAGAGCTGCCGCCCGAGCTACGGGACGCGATGGATCTCGGCATCACGCTCTTTGCCGGGGAGGCCGAGGGACGGCTCGAGGAACTGCTGCGCGCCGCGGATCGCGGTAAGCTCGAGCCGCTGTACAACTTCATGAACGACCTGCCGAGCCTGGAGGGCGAGCCGCCGCCTTACCTCCCAGTCGGCGTGGTGCGCCGAACGATGGGTGTGCGCACGAGCTTCGATGCCGGACGCGGCTGTCCCTTCCTGTGCAGCTTCTGTACGATCATCAATGTTCAGGGACGTAAGTCGCGTGCCCGCAGCCCCGACGATGTCGAGCGGCTGGTGCGCGCCAATGTTGCCCAGGGCGTGCACAAATTTTTCATCACAGACGACAACCTGGCGCGCAACCAGACCTGGGAGGCGATTTTCGATCGCCTGATCAAGATGCGAGAAGAGGAAGGCCTCGAAATCCATATCATTGCCCAGGTGGACACCATGGCGCACAAGATCCGTGGCTTCATTGAAAAAGCCGCGCGCGCCGGGGTCGACCGCGTATTCATAGGCTTGGAGAACATCAATCCGGAATCCCTGAAGGATGCGCGGAAGGGCCAGAACCGCATCACCGAGTATCGCGCGATGCTGCAGGCTTGGCACCGCGTCGGCACGCTGACTTACGCAGGTTACATTATCGGGTTCCCGGGTGACACACCTGCGACGATCGAGCGCGATATTCACATTATCCAGAAGGAGCTGCCTGTCGATCTGCTCGAGTTCTTTCTCCTCACACCGTTGCCGGGCTCGGAAGACCATAAGAAGCTGCATCTGGCAGGCGTGCCGATGGAGAGCGATTTGAACCAATACGATCTCGTGCACGTAACCACGCGCCATGCCAGGATGTCAGACGATGAGCTGCGTGCCATCTACTACAAGGCGTGGGATATCTACTATTCTCCGGAGCACGTCGAGCGAGTGATCCGGCGAACCAAGCTCTGGAACTACGATCCGCGCAACATGATGGCCAAGCTGTTCTCATTTTACGAGGCGATTAAGCTGGAAGGTGTCCACCCGCTGGAAAGCGGCCTGTTTCGGCGCAAGTATCGCCTCGATCGCCGGCCCGGGACGCCGCCCGAAAGCCCCTTGTCATTCTATCCGCGCCATACGTGGGAGGTGCTATCGAAGCATGTCCGCTTAGCGGCGATGTACTGGCGCTACTGGCGCATCCTCAAGGGCGTTCAGCGCGACACTGGGACTTATGTGGATATTGCCATGTCGCCGGTGCAGGAAAAGGAGTTCGACGAGCTGGAATTGTTCACGGTGACGCAGGCCGCTAGGTTGGCGGTCAACAAACAACTCCACCGGAAGGCCACGGCGACCAGTGGCTGAGATTGTTTTGTTGGCTGCATGATATACCGGCTGTCTTCAAATTAACTTTCATAGTTGCCGGCGAACAGGCAGGGCTCAGCGGAAACGCTAAACCGAGAAGCCGAGAAACCGGAGAAATTCAGGTCTAGTCTTCTGTCCCGCCTTGGAATGGTTCCATTCCCGAACCTTCTTCAAATAGCTCTCTTCTTGGCGCTCGTTCCAGGTCTGCACTCTGCGTAGGTCACGGCGGGATATGTTGCCGTCCCAATCGTGGGGACACTTGACAATCTTACTGAGAGAAATTTTTTCCACCGCGCCTGTGTCGGAGAAGGTTACGTTGAAAGGATGATCGCGGCAGGTAACCGGGCGATGCTCGTAGATGGTGCAGAGATTGGTCTCGTTGTCGAGGAAGACGCAGCGATCCTGAATCGAACGGAGAGCCATAACCGCTTTCTCGTCCTTAAAATGGACCCACAGCGGATCATTGGTCGACATCGAGATTTCGTCATGGGTGTAAAACCGGACGAAATCAAGTGGAGACTTGCCGGTTCCGTCGACGATTCGTTGGACATCGGCGTCGGTGATGCAAACGACCGTGTCGCGGCAGCAGTTGCCGCAACCGGTGCAACGAAACTTTAAGTACTTTCGCCAGTCTTGCTTTGCCACTGCGGTCTTAGATTAGCAGCAAACTAAGCAAATCAGAAGTCGAGCGCAAATTTTCTTGCAACCTTGACGAATATTTTTTATACAGTGGGGTCATGGATGGTTCTCCCGGTCCTAAACAAAGCGCCCCGAAGATGATGCTGGGCTTCATCGTTCGGCGCTGCGCAGTCGACATCGGTCATGCACCAACACCGGATGAGTTCGCCGCCTGGGCCAATGGCGAGAACCAAAACGGTAAGGGCTATTGTCTTTTTGGCAAGCCCATCTCGCCGACCATCGCGCAGATCATGTTTCGCCAACCCGGCCGGCTTGTGACGGTACGTCCCGGTGGACTAACCCGCAACGGCTCCGGGCGCGGTCAGTAAGTCCCCATTTTACCAGCGAAGGGCCTCCCTTTACGAACAGAAGATTCTCAAGAGACAAAGTCCCAGGAAAAAGATTCCGGCGCTCCACAAGAGTACGATGACCGCTGCTGCCACCCGATTCTTAGACAGTATGTCACTCGTCCGTGCCGCCCGCTGCCGGGATTCCGCTAGAACCTGTTGCGAGATCATCTTCAAAGCGAGATAGATGCCTAATGGCAGTAGCAAGAGGTCGTCGACATATCCCAAAACGGGAATGAAGTCAGGAATCAGATCAATTGGACTTAAGGCATAGGCTACAACGCACGCGACGACGGCCTTGGCATACCAGGGAGTGCGCGGGTCTCGAGCGGCCAAGTAAAGAGCGAATAGCTCACGTCGTAGACGCGTGGCGGTTGCCTTGAGTCTTTCGAAGAGATTCAAATTGAACTCCTCTCAGTGAGCTATCGAGTTCAATGGGCCTTTTCAAATGGCGCTCATCTTGATGGGGTTGCGCAACTTAACCGCGACCGGTGGAAGTTCCTCCACGGAGAGTACCTTGTTATTCTTCCTTGTCCCGTTACACCCTACGCCGCCGAAAAAAGTCAGATTCATGCTGCGACAAGCTCCAGCACGAACGGAAGATCTTTCACTTTTTCCACCCCCTCCGTTCACCCTGAGCTCGTCGAAATTTACACAGCGCGCGAACGGAGGTTAGATCGTGAAATCTGTTCTTCGTCTTTTGATCCTGCTGGTCTCCTTTGCTCTAACGATGCTCGGCGTGAACGCGGGCGCCCAGGGCAAGCCGGAAAAAGAAAAAATCCGCATCGGCTACGCGGCGCGGGCTGTGACCCATGCTATTCCCTATTTGGCCAACGAAGCGGGTTTATTTCGCGATGAGGGGTTGCAGGTCGAGGTAGTACGGACGGCTGGCGCTGTGTCGCCGATGGCTCTGATTTCGGGCGATACCGATTTCGCCACGATGTCAGCCTTTCTGTTAATTCCGGTATCCGTTCGGAACCAAGAAGTTGTCATGCTTGGCGGGTTGACGCGTTACGCCGCCATGACGCTGGTGAGCCGGCCGGAAATCCGCACCGCCAAGGACTTGATGGGCGGAGTCATCGGACTGCAACGTCCCGGGGACGCCTACGAGAAAAATGCTCGCGCCGCGCTGCAACATTTGAAATTGAACCCCGATAAGGATGTCAAGTTCCTCTATCTCGGAACCAACGAAGCGATGTGGATCGCGCTGGATGCGCGCAAAGTTGCGGCAACGATGGTGTCGCCGCCGGCGACGTTATTTGCGCGGAAGGCCGGCATGAATTTCCTGGTGAATCTTTCGGATCTGAAGATCGAATACCAGGGCTCTACCTTCGCGAGCCGCCGTTCCCTGATGAAAAACTACCCGTATCTTACGTTGCGCACAGCGCGTGCCCTGGTTCGGGGCATTCATTTCTTCAAAACCCGGCGTGAGGACACGTACAAAATCCTTGCAAAGTTTCTCGGCACCAGCGATCCCGAGGCGTTGGAGGAATCGTGGCATTACGGAGCGGACATGCCGGCCAAACCTTTCGCTGTTGAGAGCGCCGTTCAGGCCGTGATTAATCATCTGGCTGAAGGGGATGTGAAATTTGCCAAAACCAAGCCGGCCGACTTTATCGAGTCTGGTCCCCTCGCCGAACTCGACCGCAGCGGTTATATCGATCGCCTCTACGCCGGGCAGGATACCAAGGCTAGATAATCACCCGCTTGTCCGATCCCCCGTGGACTGGTATTTTTTCTCCGATGATCCGCAATATAGAAAAACGTCAGTTCCAGTTACTCTCCGAGTTCAGACCCCAGGGCGACCAGCCACAGGCCATCGACAAACTTGTCCAGGGCATCGAGAAAAGCAAAAGAGATCAGGTCTTGCTGGGGGTGACTGGTTCGGGCAAAACGTTCACGATGGCCAACGTGATCGCCCGCATCAACAAACCAACTCTAGTTATCGCGCCCAATAAGACTCTTGCGGCGCAGCTTTACAACGAATTTCGCGACCTATTTCCCGATAACGCCGTGCGCTATTTTGTCAGCTATTATGACTACTACCAGCCGGAGGCCTATGTGCCGTCGACGGACACGTACATCGAAAAGGACGCGTCCATCAACGATGAGATCGATAAACTGCGCCACTCCGCAACCAAAGCGCTGTTGGAGCGAAGCGATACGCTGATTGTCGCGAGCGTCTCGTGTATCTACGGCCTCGGCTCCCCGGAGGCTTACTTTGACATGATGGTCTATCTCGAAGAAGGCAGCCGGATCCAGCGCGACCAAATGTTAAGAAAGCTGGTCGATATTCAGTATCAGCGCAGCGACTTCGATTTTCATCGCGGGACGTTTCGGGTCAGGGGAGATATCGTTGAAATTTTTCCGGCCTATGAGGATTCCTCGGCGCTCAGGATTGAATTTTTCGATGACCAGATTGAAACGATTCATGAAATCGATCCCATCCGGGGAAAAGTTCAACGGCGGGTCGATAAAGCCTGCATCTATCCCGCCAGCCATTACGTCACCGGAGAAGATCGAATGAAGCAGGCGACGCGGGACATCCGCTTGGAGCTCAAGGGACGCCTGGAAGAGTTGCGCGCAGAGCATAAGCTCTTAGAAGCGCAACGTCTGGAACAACGAACACTCTACGATTTGGAATTGCTGGAAGAGATGGGGTTTTGCCCGGGCATTGAAAATTACTCGCGCCATTTAACCGGGCGAAAACCGGGAGAGCCGCCGCCGACATTGCTCAGTTATTTTCCGGACCAATTTCTGCTTTTCATCGATGAGAGCCACGTCACCGTGCCCCAAATCGGCGGGATGTATCGAGGCGACCGCTCTAGAAAGGAGACCCTGGTTGAGTATGGATTCCGTTTGCCTTCGGCTTTGGACAATCGCCCTTTGAATTTTGCCGAGTTCGAGGCGTGTTTGGACCAGGCCGTCTATGTTTCCGCTACGCCGGCCCGGTATGAGTTGGACCAGAGCAGAGGGGCCATCGTCGAGCAGCTCATTCGTCCGACGGGCTTGATGGACCCGGAGGTGATTGTGCGTCCCGCACGCAATCAGGTGGACGATCTACTTGAAGAGATACGAAAAAGAGCCGAGCGCAAGGAACGAGTCCTGGTCACGACTTTAACCAAGAGAATGGCCGAAGATCTGACGGATTATTACCAGGATCTAAACGTTAAGGTTCGCTACTTACACTCGGATATTGAAACCCTGGAGCGGGTTGAGATTATCCGCCAGTTGCGCATGGGGGTTTTTGATGTTTTGGTCGGCATCAACCTGTTACGCGAGGGGCTCGATCTGCCGGAGGTGTCTCTAGTCGCGATACTGGATGCCGACAAAGAAGGTTTCCTGCGCTCCGATCGTTCGCTCATCCAGACTATCGGTCGAGCGGCGCGCAATGTTTATGGGACGGTAATCCTCTATGCCGATTCCATCACCGACTCCATGAGGCTGGCGATGGATGAGACCAATCGCCGCCGTAGTTTGCAAGCGGCTTTCAATAAGAAGCACGGGATCACGCCGCAAACAGTGATCAAATCTATCGGGTCCCCCCTGGTAAAAATTTACGAGGCTGACTATGTCGATGTTCCATTGGCGGCGGAGAAGGAAGCCAACTATGGGGCAAAGGACTTGCCAAGAGTAATTCAAAGGCTCAAAAAAGAGATGAAGAAAGCTGCTGAAAGCCTTGAATTCGAGAGAGCTGCCGAATTGCGCGATCGCATCCGGGCGATGGAAGAACAAGAAATAGGGCTGCGCAATCCGTTGGTGGCACGCAGCCCAGGTTCTTAGTCGCGAAAGAGCTTGGGAGTTGAAAAACAACTTGGACGCTAGCTGAGATTCTCAGCGCTCCGCGTCCGATACATTAGTTACGTTGATGGCGGCTTCCACGGGGTCCGAGTGGCGCATCCGAGTCGGCCGTTCTTCGTCTTCCGGTTGCTGAGAGAAACGGACCCAGCGAACTTTGGTTTTTTCCGGCTGCTCCGTGAAAATCGTCGCAACAAAGAAGACCGCAATGGCAAGACCGCTGAGAGAATAAAGGACAAACGGTTGCATCGAACCGCTAGTGGAAATGTAATCTCCAAATTGAACCATGAAGCCGAGATAGTAGGTAAACATGTAGGTAATCAGAAGGCAGATTTTTACGCGGTTCCATAGTAGAAATGGCAAGAGACTGGCGATGAAAAAAAACACCTGCCAGATAGGTATCAGTTGGTTAAAAACCCCGAGCTGCATCAGGTTTTCAATATCGAACATGGTATACTCCGTTTCACTTTCGTCAATTTTTCGTCGCGGCGTTTTAACCGTAAGTTTCCAAAAGCCATGCCAATTTGCTCCCAGTGGATTAGCCGCATTATGATTGGAAAAATGGCGAAATACGCTAGGAAATTGCGAAAATTGTCCACCGGAGTGCAAATGTGGACACGGTTGGAGAAGTTAAGCATGGCCAAATTGGCAGCTAAGGGGCGTCAAGTCGGCGAGCCCGTTTATGCTCAATTTGCCGCAGCTCGCCCTTTCCGGCCGACCGTGTTCTGGATATTCCAATGGCAATCACTCTGGAAAAAATAGCCAATCTGCCCTCACGTCCCGGTGTTTACCTGATGCGGGACGACAAAGGGAAGGTGATCTATGTCGGCAAGGCGAAAGATCTCCGTGCTCGTGTGCGGGGTTACTTTCATAGTCCCGATGGTCGCTGCCAAGTCGAGTTTCTCGTCCGCCGAGTCACCGACGTCGAGACGCTGGTCACGAGCAGCGACAAAGAAGCGCTGATTCTCGAAAACAACCTGATCAAACAATACAAGCCGCGCTACAATATCCGACTTAAAGACGACAAGAGCTATCTGAGCATTAAAGTAACCACGCAGCACCCCTGGCCGAGGATTTTCACGACGCGCAAGATCGTCAAGGACGGCAACCGTTATTTTGGGCCGTTTTCGTCGGCGGTAGCGGCGCGAGAAACACTGGACATCGTTGAAAAGCATTTTCTTTTGCGCAACTGTACGGAGCACAACTTCAAAAACCGCAGCCGACCCTGTCTTCAATATCAAATCAAACGTTGCCTGGCGCCCTGCGTCTTGCCCGTAAGCCAGCCGGATTACCGGGAGCGAGTTCGTCAAGCCGTCTTGTTCATTGAGGGAAAGCAAGACGAGTTGCTATCTGAATTGCGGCAAAAGATGGCGGAGAAATCCGCGGCGTTGGAGTTCGAAGCGGCGGCCAAGATTCGCGATCAGATTCAGGCGGTTGAAAAGACCCTCGAAAAGCAGCGCATGGTTGCCCACTGGGGAAGCGACCAGGATGTTTTTGGACTTTATCGGGAGGGGGGATTTATTGAAGTCCAAGTTCTGTTCGTGCGGCAAGGCAAGTTGACGGGCAGCCAGTCCTATTCGCTGGAGGACTTGGAGTTTCCTGATGAGGAAGTCATGGCCGCGCTGCTGACGCAGTTTTACCAGGGCCATCGCTTTATCCCGGATGAAATCTTGCTGCCGGTGGAGTTGGATGATCGGGAAGTCCGGGAAGAATACCTGAGAGAAAACAAAGGTAAACGAGTCAGTATTCTTAGCCCGCAGCGAGGCGCTAAGAGCGAGCTGGTGGAGATGGCCCGGGAGAACGCTCGGCAAAGCTTTTCGGAGCGCCACGATCAAGAGAAGGCGCGGGAGAAGATGCTGCAGGAACTGCAGTCGAAGCTGCGCTTGAGAAATTATCCGCAGCGAATCGAATGTTTTGATATTTCCATGTTGCATGGCGCCAACGCCGTCGGTTCCATGGTGACCTTTTTCAACGGCGAGCCAGACAAGTCTCGGTATCGCCACTACCGGATCCGGACAATTGATGCCTCTTCCGGCGGGGATGACTTCGGCATGATGCTGGAAGTGCTGAAGCGTCGTTTCGCTCGCGGCAAAGAAGAGGAGGATCTTCCGGATCTCGTGGTGGTTGACGGCGGTAAGGGGCAGCTGGCCATGGCACTGGCGGCGATGGCTGAAGTCGGAGTGAAGGGTGTGGAAGCGGTGGGCCTGGCGAAGATGCGCGTGCAATCGGCGCCGCGCAGCGCCGAAATCGAGCGCTCCGAAGAGCGGGTCTTCCTCCCGGGGCAGAGCAATCCGGTAATCTTGAAACGCAATTCCAACGCGCTTTTCCTGCTGCAGCGCGTGCGGGACGAGGCGCATCGTTTTGCCATCACACATCACAAGAAGCTCCGAGCCCGGCAAACACTTTTTTCCGCTTTGGACCGTATCCCGGGCGTCGGCGGGGCGCGCAAGCGAGCCCTGCTGCGTGCTTTTGGCAGCATTAAAAGAATCGAAAAAGCAACATTGGAAGAGCTTCTTAAGGTGCCCTCAATGAACGAGAAGACCGCTCTAGAGATCCTTCAATCCCTTTGCTCTGTGTCGGACTGACGGAACCACCGATGTCCTCCGGGAGGGTAACAAGGACAGCTGTAGTTGCGAAGCTCGGCCATCCGTCGGTCTGGCTTGTGGTTCCGACATTATCGCTCCTGGTAGGCCAGGCGGTGGCGGCGCTACCGCTGATTATCCCGTCTCAGTTTTTCTTTCTTACGCTTGTCCCGTTGTTGCTGGTGATCAAAACAACAACGCGACGCTGGGGTTTCTTGATCTTTAGCGCGGCTCTGGGCCTTTCCCTTGGCTACATCCGGCATTGGCAATTGCTGCACCCGGACTTCCCGCCGAATCACGTGCGCTCGCTGACCAACGATAACGCACGCATATATCTGGAGGGCTCCTTCGCGCGCGAGCCGGAGAAATTGCCGAACCGTAACCGTTGGTTACTGCGATGTGAAAGAATTTGGCATCCGACGGGAGCCGAAGAAATTTCCGGAGATCTCTTGGTGAGTACCCGACACGTTCGACGAGAATGGCACTACGGCGATCGGGTACGTTTTTGGATTCGGCCGCAAGCACCGCGTGATGCCGGCAACCCGGGTGGGTTCGACTACGCGACTTATCTGGCCCGCCAAGAAATTTATGCCATCGGGTATCTTGAAAACGACCACGAGGTCGAATTGGTGGCGCGCAGGCCGCGTGGCGTCCGTGACGCTATCGAATCACTGCGCAGAGACATTCGCCGCTATATCGATCAGCGCGTTTCATCGGATAACGGTGCTCTAATGAAGGCGCTCGTGGTCGGCGATATGGGCGCTGTTACCAAAGAAATGCGCAACGAGTTTACCGCTGGCGGTGTAAACCACGTGCTTTCTATTTCCGGACTTCACGTCAGCATGCTGGGGTTGGTGGTCTTCTGGCTGGTCCGCTTTGGCTGCTCGTACAGCCCCTATCTGCTCCTTCGCTGGAATCTGCTGAAGGTCGGGACGTTCTGCTCTTTTTTAGCGGTGGTTTTTTACACCGCCATCGCCGGGGCGATGGTGCCCACGGTCCGGTCGGCGATCATGATCGGTGTCTATGAGTTGGCGGTATTGTTGGACCGCGAAGAGGAAGTGTTTGCCAGTCTTACTTTTGCCGCGCTGCTGATCGCGCTGATCTGGCCTGCCGTGATTGCCGACATTTCCTTTCAGCTTTCCTTTCTCGCGGTGCTGTTTATTGTTTGGGGCATGCGCCGCATGATGGACGGGTCTCCGCGGCGACCACGCGACGAACTGCCGCAGGAGCGGAGTTGGTGGAAGCATAAACTAGAGCAGGGAAGACTGCATTTAGCCGTGCCGCTCTTTGCAACATTGGGCACCGGGCCGCTGATTGCTCACTATTTCGGTCATTTGTCATTGGCCGGTTTTATTTCCAACCCGGTGATTGTGCCGTTAGTCGGTTTTATCGTTGTACCGTTAGGACTGATTACCGGCTTTCTTTCTTTGATACTCCCCTCCGCGGCGGGGGTTCTGGTGTGGCCCACGGAATATCTATTGTCGGCAACGCTTTGGCTGGTGAGGCTCTTTGCGCGCCTTCCCCTCGCCAACGTAGCGGTGCCCGTGCCGAATGCCGTTGAGGTGACAGCGCTCTATTTATTTATCGTTGCGCTTTTTCTTTGGCGGAGAAATCGGTTTGCGATTGCGGCTGTCGCCGTATTCGCAATGGCTTTGGCGGCGGACGCGTTTTATTGGTGGCGTGAACGATCGGACCGGAAAGAGCTGCGCGTAACTCATTTAAACGTCGGCCAAGGCGACGCCGCCGTGGTCGAGCTGCCGCGCTCGAAGGTGCTGGTTATCGATGCCGGCGGAACGGCGCTGGGAGATTTTGACACGGGTGAAAGCATTGTCGGTCCATTTCTGCGCTCGCGCAAGATTCTCAAAGTGGACTACCTATTCCTCAGTCATCCGCGTGTTGATCATTACGGCGGCATGCGCTCCATCGCTCTGGAATTCGCTCCGACGGAATTCTGGTCCGGGCCGACCAAGGGAAAGACCGCCCGCTTCGACGGTTTGGAAGAGGCTTTGGAACAGACGGGTATCAAACGGGTTGCCCTGAGCGATCAGGAACCCTGCCGCGCCATCGACGGCGTCAAGCTTTGCGTGCTCTATCCGCCGCCGGACGGATTGGACGATACCTCCGTCGTGTTGCGGCTGGAATTCGGTAAGGTTCGGTTGCTGTTTGCCGGAGATCTCGATAAGCGCGACGAGCAACGGTTACAGTCTCAAGCCGGGCAACTCCGTAGCCCGGTACTCAAAGTTCCACGCCACGGCAGTGCCGGTTCCAACACGCAGGAATTTGTCACGGCGGTTCGGCCTTCCCTGGCGATATTTTCCGTGGGCTTCCGCAACCCTTTCGGATTCCCTCGAGATGAGGTGGTTGCGCGCTATCGGGAGGTTGGGGCCGAAATTCTACGCACGGACGAGGATGGTGCCATCATTCTTGAGACCGACGGCGCGACGATCCGTTACAGCGGGTATAAGAGCGGTAAAAATGGCACCCTGTCCTTCTAGGGTTTCGAGTGGCGGGTGTCGAGTTCCATGTCAACCTGAAACCTGATACCCGAAACCGTCGTAGTCCCCGGGCTACCCCAACGCCTTAAGCTCCTCAATGTAATCTTTGAAGCCGGCTTCCAAATTGTACTCCGGCTCCCAACCCAGGAGTTTTTTGGCTTTCGTGATCACCATGGGTTGTTTGGAAGAGCGTGGCTTGGTTCCCGGAATGATTTCGACCTGGAGCTTCGGCAATAGTTTCTCGGCCGTGCCCACGAGATCGTCGAATGTCACGATGACGCCGGTACCGATGTTCAATGTGGTTGGCGCCGATAATCCGACGGTGGCGGCCTTGTCGAGAGCGCGGCCTAGATCCTTGTAATAGATATATTCAAAATCTCGGGCCTGCTCCTGGTTGATCTTGACCACGCCGCCCTTGATTCCGGTTTGGAGCAGGTTTTGGACCATTTCGCCGCCCCCCGAACCGCCGGCAAAATGGCCGACGCCATAAACGTTGGCAAGGCGCACAATGATCAATTCAAATCCGTAAAGACGCTGGTAGGCTTCTACCATCAGCTCTTTAGCAACCTTAGAGTTGCCATAGGGTTCGCCGGGTCCGCGGTGGAAATCCTCTTCGATGGGGCTGTCGCCCTCCAGCCGGCGGTCATAAATACCCATCGTGCTAATTTGCACGAGCCGTTTGACCCCCGTGAGCCGCACCGCCTCCGCCACGTTGATCGTTCCCATGACATTGATCTGCAAACCGCTGTAGAGCGGCTGTGCGACTTTGCCGCCGATCAAACCTGCGGTATGGATAACTTTATCGACTTTGTGTTTTTGGATCGTTTCTACTAGCGCTGGAAGATCGCGCACGTCTCTTTGGACCACCGTGACGTTTGCTGAGCCAAGCTTATGCGCTAGAAAATCTTTCCTGGGTGCTACGTCGTAGAAGACGATGCTCTCGCCACGCTTGAGCGCCAGCTGTGCGTAGGAGGTTCCGACCAAACCCAACCCGGTTATAAGTGTTGCCATGACAGTTCCTTTCTTTTTGAATCTTTGGAGTGCCCGCAATCGCGGAGGCTCGCTCCTCGGGCGCTGTTCTAGCAGCCCCGCAGCGATAATTCCGTGGCCCTCATCCTAAGCGGTCAAGCAGATATCCTCAGGAGCGCACGATTTCCTCGAACGGAGGCTCAGGCATTCCTTGTTTCCAGGTCGGATCGCGCAGCTCGAGCCGGTTCCCGCTCGGATCGTGAAAATAAAGCTCTCGTCCCGTGAAATAACCCTTCGCGCGGTAATGGAGCTCGACGATGGGTATTTTCTTTTCGTAAAAAACCTTACATGCCTGCACGAATGTCTCCGGGCTCACCGTGAAGGAATGATGGACGCGCTGCTCAACGCCGGAAGTTTTGTCGACAGGTTGCTCGCGCTCGCAAAGCAGGATGTTGTGGTCGCCAACGTTGAAGCAGGACATGACCGCATTGCCGAGCCGCCCTAATGGCTTGAGGCCGAGCAGATCACCATAGAATTTCTCGGACTCTTCCAGGTTGTTCACCGGAATGGACCAGTGTGTAACGCCCTCCACTTTCAGTAGTCCCATAGAAACCTCCCTTATTGTTTTATTACTCTGACTTATAATCCGTCTCTCTCGGCGTTGGCAAACGGCCCGCTCGTCGTTCTTCTCGTTTCCGGTCGCCCGGTACTGTTCTAGAATCAAACTAAATCGCTTGCGCGTCGGGGAAACCCTCGATACAGTTTCTAGCATAATCCAGTCATGAGACAGGGCTGGCCGTCGGGAGGCAACGGAGGAAGTCCACTGTCTCGGAGGTGCTATGAATCCCGGCGACCGTCGCGATCAAGTTGTCGATAAAGATCTTCCTCTCAAAGAGAACGTTCGGTTTCTCGGTCGCCTGCTCGGCGATACGCTGCGCGAGCAAGAGGGCGACGAAACATTCAATTTGATTGAGAGCGTTCGCCACACCGCCGTCCGCTTCCGCCGCGATGGCGACGAGCAGGCACGTGCAGAGCTCCAAGCCATGCTCTGCGGCTTGAGCCACGACGCTACGGTGTTGGTGGTGCGGGCTTTTACTTATTTCTCCCAACTGAGCAACATCGCCGAGGACTTGCATCATATTAGGCGCCGGCGGGCTTATCAGTTGGCAAGCGCACCTCCCCAGGAAGGCGGTTTGGTGCGCGCTATGCAGCGCGTTGCTGACGCCGGGCTTGGGCCGGAAGAACTGCAGAGTTTTTTCATTGGAGCGCTAATCTCACCGGTGCTCACTGCCCACCCGACAGAGGTGCAACGCAAGAGCATTCTCGACTGGCTGCGCGAGATCGCTGCGCTTCTCGATGAACGCGATCGGCTCCAGTTGACGCCGGAGGAGCAGGTCTTCAATGAAGCCGAGCTGCGCCGGGCGATTCTTTCGCTGTGGCAAACGCGCATCTTGCGCGAACTGCGGCTCGGCGTTCGCGATGAGATCGACAATGGCCTTTCCTATTACCACACCACCTTCCTGCAGCAGTTGCCGCGCCTGTACGCCGACATCGAAGATCTTCTGGCCGCCCGTTGGCCCGAGACCCGGTTCCGGCTTCCCGCCTTCTTCAAGCTGGGCAGCTGGATCGGCGGCGACCGCGACGGCAATCCGTATGTGACTCACGAGGTCACCCGGTATGCGCTTGTGCGGCAGTCCTCCGTTGCTTTGGATCATTATCTGGCGCAGATCGGCCAGCTTAAAATGGAGCTCTCGCAGTCCATCCGCCTGGTGCAGGTGACGCCAGAGCTCGAGACGCTGGCCGCGCGCTCTTCCGAAGAGTCGGAGCATCGACGCGACGAGCCCTATCGCCGCGCGCTGGCCGGCATTCACAGCCGGCTCGTCGCGACGGCGCAGACGCTAGAGCATTACGGGTCCGGGCATAGGCCGATCACAAAGGCAGAACCTTACCTCGATCCGAGCGAGCTGAGCAGAGATCTGCAAACGATCGCTGACTCCTTGACGCTTTATGGCTCCGCGCGTGCCGCGGGCGGCCGCCTGCGCGTGCTGCGGCGCGCCGTCCAGGTGTTTGGGTTTCATCTGGCGCCTTTGGATTTGCGGCAGCATAGTGGGGTCCATGAACAGGTCGTTGCCGAGCTTTTCCGCGTGGGCGCGCAACGTGACGGCTACCGGGCACTGAACGAGGCCGAGCGGAGACGTTGGCTGCTCGAGGATCTCACGCTTCCCCGTCTGCTGCACTCACCCTATTTCTCTTACAGCCCTGAGACCGAGAAGGAGTTAGAGATCTTCGCTGCTGCCGCCGAGCTTCAACGACACTACGGCGGCGACGCACTGCCTACATACATCATCTCGACCAGCACGGACGTGAGCGACATTCTTGAAGTGGCCTTGCTGCTCAAAGAGGCGGGTCTCATGCATCCGGGACCGCAACCCCGGCTCACTATGAACATCGTGCCCTTGTTTGAGACCATTGCCGGCCTGCGCGAATGCAATCGCGTTATGGACGAGCTCCTGAGCTTACCGTTTTACCGTCAGCTCCTGGCGGACCGCGGCGACGTACAGGAAATCATGGTGGGCTATTCCGACAGCAACAAGGAGGGCGGCTATCTCACGGCGAACTGGGAGCTCTACAAAGCGGAGGTCGGGTTGGTGGAGGTGTTTCGGCGGCATGGCGTGAAGCTGCGCTTGTTCCACGGTCGGGGTGGGACCGTGGGCCGCGGCGGCGGACCCAGCTACGAGGCGATTCTGGCGCAGCCGCCAGGCAGCGTGGCGGGACAGATCCGTATCACCGAGCAGGGCGAGGTAGTCGCCAGCAAATATGCGAATCCTGAGATCGGCCGACGCAATCTGGAGACCTTGGTGGCCGCTACTTTGGAGGCTACGCTACTGAAGTGCAATACGCCCGGAGAAGACATCTATCACAAGGCAATGGATGAGCTGTCCGAGGAAGCTTATCGTGCCTATCGCTCGCTGGTTTATGAGACCCCCGAATTCGTCGATTTCTTCCGCACCGCCACCCCGATCAGCGAAATCGCGCACCTCCACGTCGGCAGTCGCCCCAGCTACCGCAAGGCATCCGACCGCATTGAGGACTTGCGTGCTATCCCGTGGGTTTTCAGTTGGTCGCTGTCGCGTATCATGCTGCCCGGATGGTTCGGCTTCGGAAGCGCCGTAGATGCTTTTTTTTCACGGCACGGCGAGCCTGGTATGGAGCTGCTGCGCGCGATGTACCGTGGATGGTCATTCTTCCGCACGCTGCTTTCCAACATGGACATGGTGCTGTTCAAAAGCGACATTCATATCGCATCCCGCTACGCCGAGTTAGTGAGCGATAGCCATCTGCGCGAAGATGTCTTCGGTCGGATCCGCCGAGAGATGCAGCGTGCCATCGAGCACCTGCTGGTCATCACCGGGCAGAGAGAATTGCTTGAATCGAACCCTTCGCTCGCGCGCAGCTTCCGCAACCGTGTACCCTATATCGACCCGCTCAACCACCTTCAGGTGGAAGCACTCAGACGCTATCGATCCGGCGGTATCGACGACAGGATTAAACACGCCATTTTGCTCACGATCAACGGCATCGCCGCCGGCCTGCGTAACAGCGGCTGAACTGTTCAATTGACGCGCTGTGCGACTGAATGCTGTGACAAAAAAGACAAAATCTCTGCTTCGAAGCCGCCAGCAAGGCCCATTACCAATTAACGAGATTGAGCAATCCAAGCTGATCCACGGGACGTTAGGTTACCAGGAGAGTGACCACTGAAAATGTTCAGCTCCTTCTCCAGACCGTCCCCAAGTTGACATAAGGATACCTGATTGGATACTCTCCGCAGCAAAGGCGCTCCATCCTAAACCAGTTCACCCCTTGGAGCGGCTGCTCTCAATTCTATCTCAAAGGCAGACCACGGGGTGATTGTCGGGAGGTTTTGGAGTTCTCAGTGGCTGGACCTCAAAGACAAATTCTTATCATTGGCTCGAGATGACACAGCGGCTATCGAATGGTGAGCATGTCAAGTAGACGGGAGGTCAAACATGAGCGCGAGTAAAAGTGGCCGCAGAGTTCGACCGGTTCAACTACTTGTACTGCTCCTGCTGGGGATCCTGGCACCTGGGGGACCGGTGGAACCCGCAGAACAATGGAAACCCACGAAGCCG
>Ga0075419_10001146_pt1 | contig 17182 bp, 14 predicted proteins | sample SoiMetdeltSBSDD3_FD_76900 | JGI IMG/M metagenome (GOLD analysis project Ga0075419, IMG submission 76900) | Bulk soil microbial communities from a Populus tree surrounding site in Tennessee, USA - Soil MetaG P. deltoides SBSDD3 | ecosystem: Environmental > Terrestrial > Soil > Tree plantation... | reverse complement strand
TCGACGCCCACCTGGCGACGATGGCGGTGTCGTGAGCATGGGCAACCTCGTTTACCTCACCAACGGCTCCCTCGACCTCTTGATCGATGACGAGCACGGCAACCTCGACCGGAGAGCGCCGTCCGACGAGCTATTCGTGCACCCCACGAACCTCATCCGCCCGCTTGAGCCACACCTCTACGGCTGGCGACTCTCTGAGGCCATGGCCCCGTGGGAAACGCCGCCCGAGCTCGCCGCCCAGTCCGACTTGACCGCCGAGTCCGCCTGCATCTGGGCAGCCGCATCAAGGGGGACCTCTCGGTGAGACCACTTCGATACTCGATCAATGTGACGCTTGACGGCTGCTGCCATCACGAGGCAGGGCTCCCCCCGGACGAGGAGTCGATGCACTACTGGACCGCTGAGATGGAACGAGCCGATGCCCTGCTATTCGGCCGGGTGACCTACGAGATGATGCAGTCGGCGTGGCGGCGTCCGGCCACGGGAACGTGGCCTGACTGGATGGGCGAGTGGCAGATCCCGTTCGCCGAGACCATCGACCGGGCCAGGAAGTACGTCGTGTCGAGCACGCTGAGCGGGGTCGACTGGAATGCCGACCTGGTACGGGGCGACTTAGGGCAAGCGGTTGAGCGGCTCAAGCAGGAGCCGGGCGTGGGCCTGTGGGTGGGTGGCGTGACGCTGCCCCTGGCGTTGGCAGATCTGGGACTGATCGACGAGTACGAGTTCCTTGTGCAGCCGGTCCTTGCCGGACAAGGGCCGACGTTGCTCGCCGGTCTGCATGAGCGCATCCAGCTTGAGCTCGTGGATCGCCATGAGTTCCGGTCGGGGGCGGTCGCCCTGCGATACCGGCCCACGCGAGCTACGGCCTGACGGAATTCGTCGTGGCATGTCGGCCGTCGCCGCGCGACGGCCGACAGATCTGGTCGCACTTCAGCAGGTGCCCGGTGGCCCCAGAACGCTCGGGCGTGCCGACACGGGACATACCCCCAATGTGCCGATAGGTGACGATCAATGTGGGCACCGCGGCGTCGAGTCCTGGGCCGCTTGACGATCGTCCCGCAGGTGCGGGAGCGTGTCCTGTCCATCCCGCGCCAATGCCAGCAGTGCGTCGCTGCAATCGGCGGCGGAGCGCATCTCGTTGCGCAGCGCGCCCAGGCTGCGAGCCAGGAGTTTGACCAGCGGGATGGTATCCGCGAACTGTCGTGTTTGTTCGATCCGGGCGCAAGCCCGGTTGATGTGGAACACGAGCAGGTACACCGGGTCCGCGTTCACAGCTGCATCAGCTAGCCGATCGCCGTTGCTGCTATCTCGCCATTGGCTCGGTGGTGGCTCACCGTGGAACAAGCCTGTGACCTGCTCCACGAGGAGCCGCTCCACGATCGTGGTGTCGGTGTGTTGCACCCACCCGAACAGCACAACGGCTGCGTTCCGGAGACGGTAGGCCGCTGGAGACCAGCTCCAGCCGGCCGATGCCGCCGTCGCCAGGTCGCTGCTCAGCGACTGCAGGTAGATCAGCCGCCGGCGACGACCGCCCTCCATCAGGTAGAGCTGTAGTTCGCTGCGTACCTGGGTCAACACCAGGTACGCGATCTGGCCCGCCTCAGAGCGTTGTTCTGCTCCACCGTCATCGGGTGGGCGCGATGTCACGATGGTGTTCAAGTCGTCGGCCAGTTTGCGCCAGTCGCTCGTCTGTCTGGCCAGGTCCTCCAGGTCCCCCGGGGTCAGGGTCTGCTGTACCGGAGCGGATCCCGGTTCGGGGGGCACCTTGCTCCACCCGCTGACGGCAAGCGGCAGCGCCACCAACCCCAACAGTCGTGCGCGTTCGGCCTGCTCCCGCCGCTGTGCGGCCGCCTTCTCCTCGAGCGCGGCTCGGTCCTCGGCGACACGATCCTGCTCCTTTTGCAACGCGCGCGTGACAACAGCCAAGACGAAGGCAATCACACCGTTGGCCAAGACGTCTTGCCCGAAGTCGACCCAGTTCCAGCCCTCGCCCCACAGGTGGGCGATCGTCTGCTCTCCAAGCGCGGACAGTAGTGCGGCGGCGGCAGCGGTCCCATACAGCAGGACAGGGTGCGCAAGGATCGATCGTCGCCTCGACACGCCGCACCGCCTCCCCTGCCGACGGCAGTCTCCGTTCCACCCGCCGCCACGCTCTGCATATAGATCCGGCGCGCCACCCGCCTGATACATCGTCAGCGGTGTCGTGAACGACATCTGTCCAGGTGACGGCTACGGTGCCTACCTGGGGGTCTCCATTGACTATCGCAAGGCGACAACAGCTACCTCGACGTCGCGAAGGACACCGACGGCTGCGGAGACCCTAACGGCGTTTCGTTCTCCAAGACGTTCGACCGGGACCGTCGGATCATGCGGATCGCGCTGGTCATCTGCGAGCATGTCGCCGGCGACCCGCGCCGGATCAGCGGTTGCGGGTGTTCGTGTCGTCGGCCCTGGAGGAGCTGGCCGCCGAGCGGATGGCGGCCCGTGCGGCGATCGAGCAGTTGCAGCTGGCGCCGGTGATGTTCGAGTCGGGGGCCCGCTGGACACTCTGGAGCGGCGCGTGGCCGACCGAAACATGCTGCTCGTCCTCGACAACTTCGAGCAGGTGCTGGACGCCGCACCGCTACTTGCCGACCTGCTGGAACGGGCACCGCGTGATCGCGCTGTACGGCGTGAGTCGGGCTTGGTGGTGAAGCTTGCCTTCTTCTGGTTCGAGCCACGGTCAGTGGTCGAGGGGACACGGTGTCAGGTGGACCGGCGGCGCCGCTTCATTCGTCGGCCCGTCCCGTCTCGTAGGCCCACATGGCCACCTCGACCCTGTTGCGGGCGCCGAGCTTGGTCATCAAGCTCGCGACGTGGGTCTTCACGGTGCTCAGGCTGACGTGCAGCTCCTCCGCGATCTCGGCGTTGGTGCGGCCGCGCGCAATGGTGAGCAGTACCTGCTCCTCGCGGTCGGTCAGGGGGTCGATCGGCTGCGCGGCACGCGCAGACCGGTGGCTGCCTGCGAAGGTTGCCAGCAGTCGGCGTGTGATGCTCGGGGAGATGAGCGAGTCGCCGCGGGCGGCAGCGCGGACCGCTTCGCCCAGCAGTTCGGGCCCCGCGTCCTTGAGGAGAAAGCCGGTCGCGCCGGCGCGCAGGGCCCCGTAGACGTACTCATCGAGATCGAACGTGGTGATGACGACTACCGCGACCGGGTCCTCGACCTCGCGGCCGGCCAGTTGGCGGGTGGCCTCCACGCCGTCGAGAACGGGCATCCGGATATCCATCAGGCAGACATCGGGGCGCAGCTCGCGGGCCAGCCGGACGGCCTCCCGCCCGTCCCGCGCCTCGCCCACGACCTGGATGCCGTCCAGGGTGCCCAGGATTAGCCGGAGCCCGGTGCGCACCAGGTCCTGGTCGTCGGCGACCAGAACGCGGATCGTCATGTCTCGACCTCGCGCGGCAGTGTGGCGTCGACGGCCCAGCCCCGGTCCTCCGCAGGGCCGGCCACGCATGTGCCGCCGAGCAGCGCTGCCCGCTCGACCATGCCGGTGACGCCGAAGCCCGGCCCCGGCGGCGCACCGGCCGCGACCGGGTCACCGTCGTCACGGACCGCGAGGTGGACCGACGAGCCGTTCACGACGACGCGTACGTCGATCCGCGTCGCATTGCGCGCGTGGCGACGGGCGTTGGTGACGGCCTCCTGCGCGATTCGGAACACTGCAGCGTCCACCGCCGCCGGGAGCGTGGTCAGGTCACCCGACAGCGCGACCTCGACCCGCGGTCCTGCGGGCGGGCCGCCGTAGGCAAGCCGCTCGAGGTCGGCGATCCCGGTCTGCGGCGCGTAGTCGACGGGCTCCTGGTTGCGCAGCATGCGCAACATGGCGCGCATCTCTGCGAGCGTCCGCGAGGCCTCGGCCTCGATGACCTGGAGGGCCTCGAGCGACGCCCTGGGACTGGAGGCCGCGAGTGCTCGGCCTGCCTGCGCCTGAATGGCAATCGCGGAGACGTGGTGCGCCACCGTGTCGTGGAGCTCCCGCGCGAGCAGCACCCGCTCCTCCGACTTCGCCTGCTCTAGACGGCGCTCGCGCGCGCCGTGCTGAATGCGGGCGGACACGCCGAGCACCATCGAGGTGGCCAGCACGGCCGCCCCGCCGATCGCGTCCCCCACGCCGGTCCAGCTCACGAAGAGCCCGATCGTCGCCGGAACCAGGATGATGGCCAGCCCGGCCACCGCCTCCCGCCCCGAGCCCCAGCGGAACAGTGCATACGGCAGCAGCAGGAAGTAGATCATCGAGACCATCTCGAGCGGTGGGGCGTCGACGATGATAAGCCCGACGTCCACCACGGCCGCGGTGCCGAACGCGATGGCCACCATGGCCAAAGGATGCGTACGCCGCCACAGCAGGGTTGGCGCCAGGCCGACGGTGAGCGCGGTCGATAGCCCCCGGAGCTGCAGGTCCTCGCGCAGGATGCCCTCGAGCAGGGCGGCGACCACCACGACTGTGAGGAGCACCCAGTCGCGCCAGACCCGTCGGGGCGGCGACAGCGGTCGGGGCTCGTCCCAAACGGATCGCAGTGGGCTGCTCACTGGCTCAGCCTAGGGAACGGGACCACCCGGTGTACCAGCCGAAAGGCTGATTCGTCCTCGGCCGATGGGCCGGTGCCACTCCGGCCTCAGGTCCGATGTCTCGACCCCGGCCGAGCCACGACGGTAGACGCAGCGCACCGAGTTCGCAGCGGCGACCGACCATCGAGGGGACCACACATGTCACACCCACTCGCCCGCCTGGGCCGCTTCGCCGCTCGTCGGCCCTGGGTCGTGATCGGGGGCTGGCTCGCCGTCGCCGTCCTGGTCGTCACGTCGTCATCCGCGTTCGGACGCGACCTCGAGGACCCGTTCGAGGCACCGGGGCTGGACTCCCACCGGGCAACACAGTTGCTGGAGCGGGCCGACGCCGGCGAGCGGGGTTTGGGCGCCGACGTCGTCCTCGCCCCGCGCGCCGACGTGGCCGGCTCCCTCGGCTCCCCCACCCTGCAGGCCGACGTGGCACGCGCGCAGGACGCGCTGGCGTCGCTGCCGAAGGTGCTCGGGACCACCGTCTCGACCGAGCGGGAAGTTGCGCTGATCCGCGTGGAGTACCCCGAGAGGCAGGATCTCGGGCCGGAGGACCTGGCAAACCTCAAGTCCAGGCTCGACGAGCTCCGCCGGACCACGCAACTGCAGATCGAGGCCAGCGGCGACCTGTACTTTGCCTTCGAGCAGGCACCGGCCGGCGTCGGGGAGGTGATCGGACTGTTGGTCTCCGTCGTCGTGCTGCTGCTGGCGTTCGGGTCGCTGGTCGCGATGGGGCTGCCCATCGTGACTGCCCTGCTGGGTCTCGCCGTCGGAGCGGGTTCGCTGTCGCTGGTGGCGTACGCCGTCGACATCCCGGCCTGGGTCACCGTGATCGGGTCGATGATCGGGCTCGGCGTCGGCATCGACTACGCCCTGTTCGTCGTCACCCGCTTCCGCGAGCACCTGGCCGAAGGCCGAGGCGTCGAGGACGCGGTCGCTCGGGCGCTCGCCACCGCCGGCAGGTCGGTCGTCTTCGCGGGCGGCACCGTGGTCGTGGCGATCCTCGGTCTGGCGGTCGCCCGGATCCCGTTCATCACCGCCGGTGGAATCGGCATCTCGCTGGTGGTGCTGGTGATGGTGCTCGCCTCGACCACCCTACTGCCCGCGCTGCTCGGCCTGGCCGGGCGACGCGTGAACGGCCGGAGTCCGGCGCACGCCACCCGCACATTCGCTCGCTGGCACCGCTGGGGCGCGCACGTCGGCCGACATGCGACGGCGTACGCCGTTGGGTCCACGGTGCTACTGCTCGCCCTCGCCGCCCCGGTGTCGGCCCTGCGCCTGGGTTTCCCCGACGAGGGCACGATGCCACAGTCGCGCACGGAGCGGCGGGCCTACGACCTGATCGCCGGCGGCTTCGGGCCGGGCGCCAACGGCCCACTGGTCATCGCCGTGGACACCGCCGGCGATCCCGCGGTGCTGGGGCCGCTGACCACAGCGATCGCCGCCGATCCCGGCGTCGCCGAGGTGGCCCCTCCGCGGGTCGATGCGGACTCCGGCGTCGCCATCCTGGTCGCCGAACCGACGACCACACCGCAGTCCGATGCGACCAGCGAGACCATCGACCGGCTCCGTGCCGACGTCCTGCCCGCCGTCCTGGACGGTAGCCCGGCCGGTGCTCACGTCGGCGGCCAGGTGGCGGTGTTCGTCGACCTCGGTCACCGGGTACAGGACCGGCTGCCATGGTTCATCGCGGCGGTGGTGCTGGCGTCGCTCGTGCTGCTGCTGGTGGTGTTCCGTTCGGTGCTGGTGCCGCTCAAGGCGGCCGTCATGAACCTGCTCAGTGTGGGCGCGGCCTACGGCGTCCTGGTCATGGTCTTCCAGTGGGGGTGGGGCGCCAACCTGATCGGGCTCGAGTCGACCGTGCCGATCCTGTCGTTCATCCCGCTATTCATGTTCGCGATCCTGTTCGGGCTGTCGATGGACTACGAGGTGTTCCTGCTCTCACGGGTGCGCGAAGAGTACGACCGCACCGGCGACAACGACCAAGCCGTCGCGCGCGGGCTCGCCGGCACCGCCCGCACCATCACCTGCGGAGCGCTGATCATGGTCGCCGTCTTCGGCGGCTTCGTCGTCGGCGACGACCCGCTCACCAAGATGATGGGGCTCGGCCTGGCCACTGCGATCGCGGTCGACGCGACCATCGTCCGGTTGGTCCTGGTGCCGGCCACGATGAAGCTCCTGGGCCCGGCCAACTGGTGGCTGCCCCGATGGCTGGACCGCCTGCTACCTGGACGGACAGACAGTCCCCACGTCCAGGTGGTCCCCGTGGTCGCCGACGCGGTGCTTCAGCCCGAGCCGACCTCACGGCGATGAGCGCTTCGGTCCGCTGGTGACGAGCCTCGGGCCAAGCCATGTCTGGAACAAGCGGGACTCGGTCGTCCGTTTCGCGGGCCGTCGCCGTGCGGTCACGGGTGGGAGTCTTCGGCTGCTTCGGTGACCGGAAGGAGACCCAGCCCGTGACCGCTACCCACATGCGACGTTCAGGCAGAAGCCGTTCGCGGCTGGCTCCGAACCGCCGAGGAGGCCGTTCTCCTAGAAGGTGACCGGAAGGACCGCGCCGCGGTAACGAACTGGCGAGGCCTCTTCGGCAGCCGAATGCCTAGCGTGTGAATGCCCCGCCCCCGGCGGGCACCGAAGATGCTCGTCGGTTTGGGCCACCGCGTGAGGTCTTGAACCTCGACAAATGGGCTAAACGCGAACCGTCTGATTAAAAGTCCGCTGCTCCGCACCGACTGCGCTGTCTCCAGCGTCACAGACTGACCCATGGGCTGTCATGGCTGTCGCCTGTGGCATGTTCTGACTCCCGTTCATTGACACCGCCACTGACAGAGACGTTGCTCGTGGCAACCAGAGCTGCCGGTGACATCCCCGAGGCAGTGCTGCGACGACGCGGCTCCAAGTTGGTCGGAGGGCCGCACCCGCCGAACTCAGCGACCGCTACCGGATGCCGACCGGAGCTCAATCTTGCGGTCATCGGCCCGAGATGAAGCGCGGATGGATCTCACCGGCATGAGCGCGCGCGAGTAAAGGGACGCCGTGGCATACCGGGCCGCCCTTGCGCGCAACTGGTCGCTCGGCGAACCCGGCACAGGAGGCTGCCACCAGCAGTTTCGCCGCATTCGTACGCGCTGCAACCGCTCAGGACGGCGGGCGACCGGCAGTCCAGGGTGCAGTTGACCGAGAGTTCGCTCGACGCGGCCGGCATGTTGTCGCGGGCCGATCGCTGCCGCCATAGTGATGAGAACGCGGTGTGGGGGTGGCGTGATGAGTGTTTTTGTGTTGATTCACGGCGCTTGGGGTGGCGGCTGGCAGTGGCGCGGGGTCGCCAACGGACTGCGGGCGTCGGGGCACGAGGTGTATGCGCCGACGCTGACCGGCCTTGGCGATCGATCGCATCTGGGTACGGCCAGCACGGGCTTGACCACGCACATCGACGACGTCGCCAGCCTGATCTGGTTCGAGGACCTCCGCGACGTGGTCTTGGTGGGCTGGAGCTACGGCGCGGCGATCGCGGAGGGCGTTGCCGACGTGATGCCTGACCGGCTGCGGATGGTGGTCAACCTCGACGGTGACCTGTCGGTCGAGGGCCGCGCGAAGGCCGAGAGCTGGGACGCCGACGACCCGGACTGGCCCAAGGTCCAACAGGGCATTCCGGTGTCGCCACCGACCGCGGACGAGATGGCCGACAACCTGGACGACGCCGAGCTGCGACATTGGGTGGCCGAGCGCCTCCGCCCCCATCCGGGTCGCGCGTGGATCGAGCCGTTCCCGTCGCGCGGTGGGCGGCGTGCGTCCGTGCCGCACGTGCTCGTGGAGTGCTCGTTGCGACAGGACGACAAGTTCAAGGCCAAACACGAGCAGCTGGTCAGCGACCCTACCTGGGTGGTGCGCGAGGTCCCGCTCAACCACCTAGGTCTGCTCTACGACCCAGTGACGATTGCCACCGCGCTGGACGACGTGGCAAGGGACTAGAACCGGCTCCGGGCGCGGAGGGCCGCCATGCTCCCGCAACGCCGCGGCCCAGCCGAGGCACTCACTGTGCCCACCCGCGCAGCGGCGCTGGCCGGTGGCGAACAGCCGCGGCGGTGGCCGACCTGTTGCGGTCAGCTCACCGCTGCGCTGTGGAGCTCGGCGCCCACCCGCTGCAGAACGAGATCGAGGCACTCGCCAGGCTGTCACGCATCACGCTTCGCGTACCCGCGCCGATCAGCCGCCGCGGTCCTGCTCCGGGCGTGCTCGCCAGCCTCACTGCTCGCGAGCTAGAGATCCTTGCCTTCCTGGTCGCCGGAGTCCGACCGGATGCCGGTCTGGTCTGGTCTGGTTCCGGCACCCTTGCTGGCCGAGGTGCTGCCGACCACGTACCTTCCAGGGGAGGCGGCACCGATCCACACTATTCGTCGCGACGGCACGACATCTGACGTAAGCTACGTAGCTTGTTCCTCCGTCGAGCACTACTCGTTAGCAGAGCTGGAAAGATGACCGTTCGCATTTCGACGGGCGTGGCAGATTACCCCGAATCATGAAGATCTGCACGAAGGGCGCGCCTCAGTGGGCGGACGATTAATCGCCGTTTCACGCCGAGCCGCAGCCGAGTACGGGGCGAATGCCGTCTCGACGCGCGACGGAGCGAATGCGGTTCACCGGGCTCGCGCAAGCCGTCTCCGCCAAGTCCGGCGCCCTGCTGCCGCTGGCCGTGGACCTCAGCCACGGCTCCGGGTCGGTAAGCTATGTTCGGGAGCTAAGCGATACCCGCTCGATCAGTTGGCAGTTCCAAGAGTCGCAACTGCGCAGGTTCGCTCTCGTGCGCGACCGCGGGCTGGTCGGCCCGGGTGATGAACTGGCGGCCGCGCGGGCCCAGGTAGCGGAGGCGGAGTACGCCGACTTCATCGACTACACCTTGGTTGAGGATGTCCTCGGCGGATTGCAAGCCGAAGCTGTTCGAACCTGGGGTATGGCGGAAGTTCGCACCCGACTTCGTCTACCGGTACCGCAAGGTCCACCCCTCAACGTCGACCCGGCTGTTGGCCGACGCACTCGCCGAACTCACCGAGCACTCCGCCGATGACCGCCTGGGGAAGATCGCACGCGGGATCCCGACCTCCGCCCAGCTCACTGCGGTCACTGAGGCACTCCGCTGCGCCGCCGCGCACTCACCGGCCTGCCGCATCCGTCGCCACTGTTCGTCCATCGCTCTTCGTCCTGTCGAACCCCGTCGTCTACCTACCGGGGCTGTTCGGCCAGCGCGCCACGCCCGGGCCGGACCTCCGGCCACCCGGCATCGTGGGTGGCCCCGACCGGGAAGGCGGCCGGCCGGGGATCCCGTCGCCGGGCGGCCCGCGTTTCCAGGGGAGGGACCAACCCTCGACCGGCCGGCAACAATCCCCCGCTACCCGATCAACCGTCCTGGACTGCCGTCGCGTTACGCGTCCGAGCTGGCAGGTTGATGCCGACCGCCGCACCGGCATCGACTGCGCCGCAGCGTATGGCGCTCCGTGACCTCGCGCGTGCGTGCAGTGCTCCTCACCGGGTCCCGATGACTCGCGGTCCCACACCCGTTCCGACGGCGGCCTGTGGCCGGTCAGTTCGCGGCGCCGAAGGCGGCCAGGATCTGGTTCGGCACGCGGCCACTGTCGCGCACCTGGTAGCCGTTGGCGCGAGCCCACGCCTTGACCGTGCGCGTGTCCGCACCGACCGGGCGGGGATCACCCGGAACCCGGTTGCGGCCAGGTCCCGCCTCGGCCTGCGCGCGCTGGGCGGCGTCGTCGCGGTCCTGCCCTGCCCGCTCCAGCACGTGGTCGAACTGCCGGCCTTCGCCGCCGCGACGAGCGCCTTCGCGGTGTCGGGGTCGTCCTCGAACTCCGCCACTGCTGCGGCCTGCTCGATCGTCAACTCGTACCGCACCGACGCGGCCTTCGCGAGATCCAATCGGGTGACGGCGAGGGCCTGGTCAACCTGCGGCCGCTCATCCGGGTCAGCTTGGCGATCTGCGCCGCCGACAGGTTCAGCAGGCTCAACTGCTCGACGACACGCGTACACCATCGGCGGTCTGGTCGGTCTCGGCCTCGGCGGGTGGGCGTCGGCCGAGCGGTGGTCGTCAAGCCATCTCGGGGACGTGCAAGTGCGCGTAGGCGAGCTCGAACTCGTGCACATCGAGGATCTCGCCGCCCGCTTCCTTCGCGGTCCGGGTGCGCATGTTGTCGGCCGACGGGCGGCTGGCTTCCATGGCGTCGCGCGTCTCCCAGGCCGTGGTGGCGCAGCACAGGCCGGTCGACCGGTTCACGAGCAGGCTGGCACTGCAGAATCCAGGAGTCTGTTCCAGCTCGGGAAGGATCCCGACCCGCACCGTCTCCGTCATGGCGTCGAGGTCACCTTGCAGCCAGCTGACTCGGCAGCACTCGCCGTGGTGCGTGCGGTGCATGACGGCGATCTCCCACTCGTCCACCTGCATGGAGCCGCCGAGGATGTCACGTCCGCGATCGCGGATCGGGCGAAGCTGCTCATCGCTGGCGCGCATCGCCGCCTCGCTCTCCCATGAACTTGTTGCGATGCAGTGTCCAGTCTCGCGGTCGACCAGCATCGAGAGGCCGCGACAGCCCTCGATCTTGTCGAGCATCGGCGCGACAACGCTCTTGATGAACGTGATGCCCGCGTCGGTGTTGTCGGGCCTCCCGTGGAACGTTGTGGAACGTGCGTACACGGCCCACTCCTCTCCGGGACGGGGCAGTGCCCGGTCCGGCACCGCCGGGTGATCCCTGCTTACTCCCCTCGGCCCGCGGACGCTATAGCCCGCTCTGGAGAATCCCGTCCCCATCGGGCCGGTGCACCGGAACTCGTCGGACCTCCCCGTTCTGAAGTCATAGGCTGCCGGCAGGGGCTGGCCGACCCATTCGCACCAGCGCGGATCCGCGCCGCGTCTGGTCGCGTGCAGACGGGGCTCGCGATGCTTTCCCCTCCGGAGACGCGTGTCTGGCTTCGCGACGTCGCCGCGCTCCAGACACCGTTTCAGCCTGATCGTGGTGCGGTGGTTGCACATCGGGGCGGACCCTGCCGTCTCCGTGGCGGGGGACGGGGCGCCGCGCGACGGCGTCGAGCTGACGTTCGACTCCGGCCCGGGCGTCCAGCGGTGTCCAGCCGCCGAGCTTGTCGCCGCTGGCTCGTCCTCGGAATCGAACCGAGGACCTTCTCATTACGGGTAGGAAGGGCAGTGCCTCATACGGTCTCTACCAGCACCAATGCACTCGTTCTGCTCGTACCTGGGAGAGGGCGCCCGGAGCGGATCTCCACGGACGCCCCTCCCCTGCCTTGGTCAGACCTCGTGGCCGCCTGTGCGAGTAAGGATCTGGTTCGCCCGAACCTCAGCGCCGAACCCTGCGAGCTTGGCGACGATCGCCTCCCGGGGCCGGGACGGTAGGCGCATCTGGAGGTTCACGGACTGGCGGTTGGGCGGGCGGCCACCGGCGGTTCGCCTGTCGTGCGCCTGAGCCACCGGTCGTACCTCGGTCAGCGCAGGGAGTACACCGCGGCGACAAGTTGGTAGAGGCAGTGGTCGTGCTGGCTCAGCCAGGTCGGGCTGTACTCGGTGGTGGTGGAGTTGAACGGGTAGGAGAACAGCGCCGAGGTGGCGTTCGCGATGTATTCGTCGCTGCCGCTGCTGGAGTTGGCGTCGGGGTCCAGCCAGGGCCCGCCCGCCGCCGTCCGGCCGGCGAAGCAGGAGCTGAGCTGGGACTCCTGGGGGAGCGGTAGCGCGAAGTTGTCGATCGTGTGACCCATCTCGTGGGACAGCACGAACCCGCGCGGGTACTGCGCCGGGATGGATGTGGTGACCAGCTCCTTCTCGTCCACCGCCATCACGATCCGGTCGGTGCCGCGGAGCGTGCCGCCGGCTCCCGCGAGCGAATCGTACGGCCGGCCGTCCGGGGTGGTCTGGCCGCGGAACTGCCGCCACGGCTCGAGGTCGGTGAGGTCGAACGGATCGGAGATCAGGTGCAGCTCGATGACCTTGCCGATCAGCCGGCTGCGGTTGGTCTCCGGCAGTGCGTCGACGATCTCCTCAGCCCGTGCCGCACCCGCCGCCCGGGCGCCGGAGCGGGTGCCGACGTAGGTCTTGACGTCGCCGGCCACCACCGTGGTCGAGCCGAGCGTGCGGACCCAGCCCAGCATCAGCGCCTGCAGGCCGTACGACCGGGTCACGGCCGGGTCGACGGTGCGCGATCCGGTCCTGCCGACGGTCTCGAAGCCGAACCTGAACACCACCGGGCAGCCGGTCGGCGCGGTGTACGACCACGACAGCGTCGACGGACCACCGAACGTCGAGCCGGTCGAGCGGATCGAGCCGCGGACCCCGGCCAGGCAATCCGCGGCGTCGTCGCCCGGATCGCCGGGTGGGATCGCCTGAGCGGCCGGTCCGAAGCCCAGCAGGGCCAAAGTGACCGCCGCGGCGCCGGCCGCGATCCGGTTACGGGTGAGATGAGCGTGCTGCGACATGGCGACCCTCCTCGTGTCGTGTCGGTCACCCCGCACACGGATGCCACCGGAACCTGGTTCAGCGCCCGCGGTAACGCGGCTCAGGCAAGCTGCTCCCCGACCATTCGGCGGGGGCCAGGGGCATGCCGCCACATCCAGTGGGATCTCAGAGGAGCCGGCTGCCGCGGCCGTACCGCATCGCCTCCTCGCGCCGCCGGGGCTTGCGTTCCGCGAGAGACCCGTGTCACCGGCCTACGACACAGTGTTGGACATGTACTGGTTGCTGGATCGACGGCGCACACAACCGCAGCAGCATCCAGGACTTCTTCTGGCCGATGTCGCCTCTGGTGTCGAGGCGACCGCACCACCGGCCGCTTCGACCGGTCATCGGCGCCGACGGCATCCACTCCGCGGTCCGCCATCTCACGGTCGGGACTTGCGCGGTCCGCCCCCATCCTCGACACCCTCGGCCCCGATGGCGCCGTACACGTGGTAACAACGCATTGAGGCTGCGACACCGGACTTTCCCGACGCCCTTCGGCGTCGATGGGCCAGCGGCCGAGCTGGAGGTCGCGGGGTCGGTCGTCCTCGGAAATCGAACCGACGACCGTCTCATTTACGAGGAGGAATGACACCGCCTCATACAGCCTCTACCAGCACCGCCGCTTGCACGGATGGCCGCACCACGCCCCGTGAGCCCCACGGATTGACTCCATCTCGCACCACGAGCAGCACCACGAACTGCTCAGCCAACTGGCGAAGTGGGACATGTTGGTCCGTGTCGCCCGGTACACCCACGTGCCCGCTCCAGGCGGCCGGCGGCCGGGCCGCGATGGCGCTCGACCTGTTCCCACGTCCTCTGGCCGGGTTGCCTCGGTCACGACTGTGTGGCCAGGCGGGCAGGCTGCCCGGCGTCGAGTTCGAGCAGGGTGTCGATCTCGGGTCGCATCGCTTGGCTTAGCTCGCGGAGCTGCTCGCGTACCGCGACGAGGTCCCAGTGGTAGCCGGCGATGCGCTCGGTGACGTCGAACAGCGGCTCGGAGAGCCGGTCGCGGATGCGCTGGTAGTCGCGGACGGCCGCGAGCCACGATTGCCGGCCACTCGGGGCGTTGATCACCGCGCGGGCGAGCAGTTGCGCGTCGCGCAGTGCGTCGGTCATGCCGTGGGCGGTGATGGGGTCCTTGTAGTAGCCGGCGTCGCCTACCAGCGCCCAGCCCGGGCCGGCGCTGCGGCGGATCCATCCCGGGTGGCCGGGGAATCCGCGCAGGGCGCTGACCGGCGCGGCGCCGACCGTGCTGGCTAGGTCGTGGTCGGCCTCGGCGATCAGGGTCCGGTGGGCGCTGTCGAGGCCCGCTGTCCGCAGGCCCGCGAACCGGGTGCTGGTGGTGCCGGCCCAAACGCATGCGAGGTCGTCGCCGGTGGGCATGACGCCGGCGGTCACCCCTGGTCGATAGACCCAGCGGTACCGATCGCGTGGCAGGCCCGGGAAGTAGCCGTATACGACGGCGCCGGAGGCGACGCCACGACGCTCGAACGGCGCATTGACGGCCTGCGCCACGGTGGAGGTCCGCCCGTCGGCGCCGACCGTGAGCGCCGCGGTGGCACGAAACGGCACGCGGCTACCACGCTCGACGCCTTCGACGCCGCGCACGCCCCGCGCGTCGAACAGCAGTCGTGTCACCCGGGCCGGGGTGCGGATCTCCGCACCGGCCGCCCGGGCCGCGTCGAGCAGCAGCGGGTCGAGGAGAGTCCGCCGCGGGGCGCGCAGCGCCGAGACTCCCGCGGTCGGGCTGATCTCGACGGTCTCGACCTCGTCGCCGTACACGAAGTCGGTACGGACGATCGCCGGCGTGCCGGCGTCAATGACCGCGCCGAGCAGTCCCCAACGGTCCAGCAGCAGCACGCCGGCACGCATCAGTGCGTGCGTGGACAAGGTGTCGGTACCCGGTCGGGCGGCCTCGACGACGAGCACGCGCAGTCCGCCGCGAGCCAGCAGCATCGCGGTCGCCGCGCCGGCGCACCGGCCGCCGACAACGATCACGTCGTAGTGCGGGTCCATCGGCCGGATCAGTCGGTGACGACCTCGACGTCCACGGGCACGCCGGCGGTGATGCTGTCGAACACCACCGAGCGGTCGGTGCCGCGCTGGACGAGCGCCCGCAGCTTGTCGGCAGGAGCCTCACCGGCGACCCGCACGGTCGCCCGGATCCGCTGGAAACCGTTGCGGACCTCTCCGGACAGGCCGAACGCGCCCTGAGCGTCGAGCTCGCCCTCCAGGGTCGACTCCACCTCGGTGAGCCGGACGCCACGCGCCGCGGCAACGTACACCACCGAGATGGTGACGCAGGCGGCCAGTGAGTGCAGCAGGTACTCGGCCGGGTTGGGGCCTGTGTTGGCGCCGAGCAGGACTGGCGGCTCGCCCGCGTCGAGGGTGAACGGCTGCTCCCGGCTGGTGTCCTCCGCGCCTGCGCCGTAGAAGTCCTGGATGCTGCTGCGGTTGTGCGCACCCTCGATCCATCGGTTGCGGGCACGGAACTCGAACCGCGCGAGCTCGGGCTGCGCCTTAAGCGCGTCGAGGGTGGCGAACATCGTCGCGGTGTTCACGCCGTTACGCACGCTGTGGGAAACGGTCTCGGTCATGTCCCTCTCCTGAGGTCTGCCCGCGTCTGCGGGCCTGACGGAGCGGGGCAACCGGCGGCCGCTACGGCACCACCTCCACCCAGCCGCGGATCATCTCCGCGGTCACGGCGTCCAGCAGTTCCGGGTGCTCAGAGCGCAGGTGCTCCCTGGTCAACGCGACGACCTCGTCATCGGATGAACCACGGGCGATGTACCCGCACTCGCAAGTGACCTGGCTTGCCATCGGCTACCCCTCTGGTACGGCCGAGTGTGGCGATCGGTGCTTGTCGCAGTATTGGCGCTGACCTTGACGAGCACCTTGTCGAAACCTTAAAGCTGCCAGGGGAGGGTGCCATGTCAGAACCGGAACACGCGCGAGTGCAGCTGTGCGGGCGGTTCGCCTTCGTGGTCGCCGACCAGACGGTACATCCCCAACTACCCGGCCGCCGCGGACGGCTGCTGCTCGCCTACCTCGCCACCCACCGCGAACGACCCGTATCCCGCACGCAACTCATCGATGCACTCTGGGACGACAGCACCGCGACCTCTGCCCCGGCCACCCTCAGCGTGCTGCTCTCGAAGGCCCGCGCCGTGATCACACCCGCGCGAATCGCCGGCCGGAACACCTTGCAGCTGATCCTGCCGGCCGGGTCGATCATCGACCTGGAGGTCGCGACCAGCGCACTGCACCAAGCCCAATCGGCCACCGCGCTGCAGGAATGGCGGCGCGCCTGGCCCGCGGCGCTCACCGCCATGATGGTCGCCCGCCGCGGCTTCCTCACCGAGTACGACGACGCCTGGACCGAGCCCTGGCGAGCCCACCTCGACCTGGTATACGAGCAGGCACTGACCTGCTACGCCGAAGCCTGCCTGAACGTCGGCGGCACCGAGGTACCCGGAGCCGAACGGGCCGCCCGCCGGTTGATCGAACGCTCACCCGTGTCGGAAACCGGCTACCGCCTCCTGATGGAAGTCCTCGCAGCCCGCGGCGACACCGCCGCCGCCCTGGCAGTCTACGAGGACCTGCGCCGCACCGTCCGCGACGAACTCGGCGTCGACCCCGGACCCGCCGCCCGCCAACTGCACAACCGGCTGCTACACGCGCCCACCGACATTTAGGTTGGGTGTGCCCGGCAGGCTGAACCATCCCGGGTTTGATGCACATCAGCGAGAGTGAAGTGTTTCCACCGGCCGATGCAGTGCTTGCTGCGCCGCTGACGTTCAACACGATCCACAAGTGGGCGTGCGGCATCAACGACACGGTCGCGTTGGGGCTGCTGCACGAGCTGCTGAGCAGTGAGCCCCAATCGTCGCCGTGCCATGCGTCAAACCAGCCCTACAAGCCCATCCGGCACATGCGGCCGGCGTGCGCCTGCTTGAGGCCGCTGGCGTGCGGTTCCTCCACGACTCGATCGTCACGCGCGGCCGGGACGGACTCGCGGCGTTCGACTGGCGCGTCGTCGTACAGCACTTGAGTCGAATTACGCGAGCCGCGTTGCACCT
>Ga0075419_10001144_pt1 | contig 17192 bp, 22 predicted proteins | sample SoiMetdeltSBSDD3_FD_76900 | JGI IMG/M metagenome (GOLD analysis project Ga0075419, IMG submission 76900) | Bulk soil microbial communities from a Populus tree surrounding site in Tennessee, USA - Soil MetaG P. deltoides SBSDD3 | ecosystem: Environmental > Terrestrial > Soil > Tree plantation... | reverse complement strand
TGTGGCGTAGCTCTCGCGGCAGGCCCATGAACGCGCCTGCCGCTTTCATTCATCCGTGTCAGCCAATCGTCGCCAAGCAGCCGCCAAGTGGGCCTGGTTGGGCGCACGAATTGAAGCATGACGTCCGCGATGAGAGCCGCGAATATTAAGTCCTCCTATTTGATGCTATACCAGCTTCGCGAGCACCTGGGGATGTGGTCGTGCGAAAAATGCAGACGCGCTTGATGTCAAGTCACGCCATCCGGCTCGCGATCGGTTCTTTGGCGCTGTGTTTTGCGAGCTCGGCCGGGGCGCAGGGAAGCTTGGAGCAAGGAAAGACCGCCGCCCAACTTTACGCGGCCAACTGCGCGAGCTGTCATCAATCGCCACAAAGCGTGACCAAGGCCACAGGGTTTCTCGGGCTCGAGAGCTACCTCCGGGAGCACTACACGCCCAGCCCTCAATCGGCCGCCACCATCGCCGCCTATCTTGAAGGACTGGAAAGGCAGTCGCCCGGGTCTGTGCGTGCCCGAGGCGCCAAACGCGCTAGCCAAGCAAATGCCCCAAAGCCGTCGCCGAGTGAAACCAAGGAGGACAAATCTCCGGTAGACACCGTGGCACGGGGTTTCAATAGTTCGATAGACGCCGTGGAGCGGACCTTCAATAGGTTGTTCGGGCGATAAAGCCGGAGAAGAACTAACCCGAAGGACTGCGGGGTGGTGCCGCCAAGGCTGTCCAAAAGTTTCGCAAAGATCTGTTGTGTCAAATCGACGGATGTCGCGCCAAAGCAATGGTGCGCGGCCTGCCATACCCATTGCAGCGCGGACATTGCACGTCGCGCAGGACGATGCGGATGGAGGCTTCCGGGTCGCGAGGCTTCACGCTCAAGTCTAGGTCAACCACGGTACCGCAACTGTCGCAGTTGATAATCAGCCAGTGATGTTTCGACGTTAGCGCGGCTGCAATCTTCGGCCAGACCACACATAGCCTTTGGCGGAAAGTATTGCGTTAAAGCGGTGGACGGCCGCCAGCGCACCGCGTTGTGCCTCCCACTCGCGTCGCATCCGCGTGACGTTGTCGCGGATCGTCGTTTCGTGCGTTGTAGCCCATCTTCAACGGCTATCTGATGGCAGCCGATGCGCTCTGGGCGTCCGCTTGCCTCTTCCTCGTTTCGCTGGCGATCTGACTCTGCATGATCGACAATTCAACGTTGGCCTGTTCGAGAGTGATTTGACGACGCCCTAAGCGACTCGCGATTTCGGCCCTGCGGGCCTGCCTTAGGCTCAACAGGTCGCGGTTCGAAACATTTGCCCAATATAGATTTTCAGCTTCCGTCTGGCACTGCGCCCATAGCACAGGGTCACTTTGCATCTGCCCGCAGCCGCTCACGGCTGCGTTGTATCTGTTTTCTCGGTCCTGATCTGTAGCTTCCAACAAAGCACCGCAACCGACAAGGCAAAGTGAAATCAATATTGCAAAATAACGCATCCTCGTCCCCCGCCGCCCCTACGGACAACCAATAACCTACAATCATCGAAACACCAACAGAGCGAGGTGGGACTTCCAAGCTTCGTTAGCATTTGCAAAGCGTTTCAACACGCGAACAGGCGAAGGAGAATTTTAAGATGCGCTGGGCGGCGACCACGGTCTAGCCCTACAGGAGTCCCCCGACCCCTCTCGCGAAGGTTTGGCCGTGGTCGCCTTGGTCCGCGGGTGCGTGGGTGTGGGCGTCCTGGACCATGCCGAATCGTGGCCGCCAATCTGTTAACAAATCGTTTCACCGCAGTAAGTAGACCGGCCCGCCAGGGAAACACGCGGGAGCCAGGTCCCGGGGTGCGCTAGACGGGACACGGCGCTCAGCTATCCCGAAAGCGGGGATTTGTGAGCGTGAACAGCATGTCCGCTTTGGGTCAAAAGCAGACATATGCGGCGCAAAAAGCCATTTCCGCTTTACACCCGAAAGCGACCGCGAAAGCGTAATTCCGCAAAAGGCCATGTCCGCTTTACACCCAATAGCGACCGCAAAAGCAGACATGCGCAAACGGTCATGTCCGCTTTCCCTCCAAAAGCGGACATGTGCGGTGCAACTAGCGATGTCTGCTTTGGGCCAAAAGCGGACTCATGCAGTGCAGCAAAATTGGATCTCTATTCAATCAACTCATCGGCGCGTTGTTGAAGCGCCATTGGTATGGTTAGCCCAAGCGTCTTGGCGGTCTTGAGGTTAATCACCAGTTCGAACTTGACCGGGGCCTGGACGGGAAGCTCGCTCGGCTTTTCGCCCTTGAGGATGCGATCGACATAGCTTGCCGCGCGCCGATACGAATCGAGCTGGTCAATTCCATAGGACAACAGGCCGCCGAGTTCAGTGAAGGGTCGGCGCGGATAGACGGCAGGGAGGCCGAAGCGAGCTGCCAGCGATGTGATCTCTGCACGATGGACGTCCGTAAAGGTATCCGGCATCACGATCAGGCGGCCATTCGGCGCGCGAGCCTGTGCGGCAATGACAGACTCGAGCGTGGATGTGTCCCGAACAGGGGCGACGATCGGCTCCACTGCGAAGGACGAAGCGGCAGCTTTGAAGGGGTTTAGGAAAGCGTCGGCATATGGCGCCACGGCCGGGTTGAACAGCATCGCAACTCTGGTAACACTCGGCGCAATCTCCTTGAGTAGTTCCACCCACTTGGAACCGAGCGAGCCCACCATAGCCTGGAAACCGGTAACGTTGCCGCCCGGCTGCGCCAAGCTCGCGACGAAGCCGCTGCCGACCGGATCGGAGACGGTCGCGAAAACGATGGGAATGGTGCGCGTATGTTGCAGGAGCACGGCCGTGGTGGGTGTGACAGCCGATAGAATGACATCGGGTTGTAGCGCGACGAGTTCCTTCGCGAACCGCTGTCTCGCCTCCGCGTCGCCGGGCGGCGCCCAGCGCGTGTCGAGCCGGATGTTGCGGCCCTCCATCCACCCAAGCTTCTGGAGCCCCTCCCGGAATGCGGCGAAGAACGCCGGTCCTTCCAGGTCGTTCTCGGGATAGCCCATCAGCACGCCGATCCGCCGCACACGGTCCGCCTGCTGCGCACGCACCGCCAGCGGCCACGCGACTGCCGAGCCACCAATAACTTTTATGAAATCTCGTCGGCGCACGTACTACCCCCCTGGGCGAAGACGACGCCATTTAGGGTTGTAGGATAGCAGGTTGCTAAACAGCAGTAAGAGACTTTGGCCAGTGCCATGTCCGCTTTGGGTCAAAAGCGGAAGTAAAACCCCTTCACTTCAATGTCCGCTTTACCCCCGAAAGCGACAAGCGCGCGCCGGGAACGGCCAAGCAGCTGCAGAGCCGGCAATAACTTTGATGAAATCCCGCCGTCTCATTGCCTTCCCCGAGGCTTAGGACGAGGCATCGTAGCGGCTCAAACCTGTACTGGGAAAGGCCCCGGAAACAGCTTGGTGAGCGACCGACTGATGTCCGCTTTGGGTCAAAAGCAGATATTTGCGCCGCAATAGTTCATGTCTGCTTCACCCCCGAAAGCGGACATGTGCAGCGCACTAGCTCATGTCTGCTTTGGGCCAAAAGCGGACATCGTTCATTATTCGATTACTTCGTCGGCGCCCGGGGGTTTTGCTTGTTCACTTGGTCAAGTGCGGGTCCGCATGCGCATCATGAAGTTGTCGAAACCGAGTTCGGCCACCTGCATCCACGTATAAGAGGTTGCGCGGTACTGCACGAGGCTTTCGTATAGCTTCTTAAAGTGCGGGTTGGTCTTGGACAGGCCATCATAGATCTCGCCCGCCGCCTTATAGCAGGCTTCGAGAACTGGTTGCGGGAACTCCCGCAATTGCGCGCCGTTTGAAACCAGCCGCAACAGTGCGGGCGGATTAACGTAGTCGTATTTCGACAGCGTCCAGACCCATGCGTCGTTGGTGCCGTGAGGATGGCTGACTGATAATCGGCGTCGCCACCCAGCCGATGCGTGGATCGGAATGATTGAAGCCGCCAGGGCGCAACCGCACGATTGGCACATCGCCGGGATGCGCACGTTGCAAACGATCGTAATGTCTAAGCAGATTACCGACACTGCGGCGGCCGGTTTTCGATGCGGTCGAGAAGGTAAACATTTCTCTGGTATCAACCCGCTCGAGCACCAAGTTCTGAAAGTGCTTCCAGGGATCTTCCGGCGTTGTGCCGTCCAATCCTACAGGCCACCGAGTCTCATCGTCGTCGCCAAGGCTCGATCTCTCCTGCAACTCGTAGTCGTCGTAAAGCAACCCCGCGACGCGTTGGGTCTCACCGCCCTCTTCTTGGGCGTATTTTATCCAGCCAATTTGGACTTCGTCGCAAAGCCCGTAAAAATTGGTGTCTCCGTCGACCGGCTGCTCATCGTCACTGGTGACGAAGACCCCGTCTTTGGAAAAGCGGATCAACCGGCCAACAATTGCAGTCGGACTCACCGAGTCAAGGTACCGCTGATGCGTCGTGCGCGTGTCGATCGCATTGGTTGCCGGCACAGTCGGTGTCGCCTTAGCTGGCACGCTAGCGGGCGGCATGACATCTGGCGACACGTTAGCCTGGTGGCTGGATCTCTCGGCTTGTTGTTGACGCTGCTGGTCTCGAAGAATTTCGGCTTGCCGCCGCTGCTCGATGGCAATTTCTTCTGGTGTTTTTCCTCTGCGTGGGTGTCTGTCGATTGGCATGTTGGTCTCCGATTTTCTTCGCGCATTGTAAATCCGGGCATGCGCGTGAACCCGGTAGGAAATTCAGGTTTCGTCGCGCTGCAGTCGCTCCTCGAGCGCATCGTCTACACGTTCGTTTAGACGTGCCCGGTCCAGCGACGACTGCAGGGCGGAAATTTCCTCACGCGCTCGCTGCGCCAGGTCATGGGCGTCGGCTGCGCTAGTAGCGGTGGCAATTTCTGCCAGTAGCGCCTCAACCCGGCGTGCAACTGTCCGAGTGTGATCGCGGGTCACCGCGCCGCTCCTGAAGCAGCGCGCGCCCCTGACTTACGGCCACCATCGCGCTTGGCGATACGCTCTTGCTGCCAATCGCGAACTTCCGACTCGATCCAGCCGACACGCCCGCTAGTGATGCGAACCGGCCGCGGGAATTCGCTCCTCTGCATCAGGCCGTACAAGGTCGATGTCGCCAGTCCCGTGACGCGCTGAACGTCATGGCGGCGGAGAAAAACGGGATGGGGCTTTTTTGGCATCTTCCAAACCTTTCCCAGGAACGACTGTGGGAATGGTTTGGAATGACTCAGGACGCCTTGCGTCCTCTAGCCGGTTTATTTCGTCGAATAAGTCAGGTCAGTCTAGATACAAAGACTCAGCAGCCGCAGAATATTCCTGTCCGCCGCCGCGCCTTCGGGCGCCCTCAACAAGGTAGTAGCTATCTTCGATGGCCCCTTTCGCCCCTCGGGCGACTGTCTTTTCAAGCATCTCCGAAGTGAGGGTAAAGGCTCCGTCGCGCGTTGGCTTTTGCCCGAAGTGTACGAGTTCTTTTCTGTTTTTCAGCCAGTGCGATGCTAAGGCCCACCTGAGATAATGAATGCGGTTCATCCTTGCGGCAGCCATAGCCCCGCCAGTTCGGCCGCGCCCGCTAGACTTGCCAGACTTGCCACGCTTGCCTGATTTGGCTTTGTCGGATTTGCCGCTCGCCGTCTTGGCTGCGGTGGCATAGGTTTTCCTCAACCTTTCTAAACCAGGATCGCGGGCCCAATCGGGAACTGGTTCGTTGTTGGAGACGCACAAGTCAAATGCTTCAAGCCAAGCAAGCTCATACCCGGCATCAAAGTTGCGCTTATGCTTTGCTAGTTCTCTCGCAAAGAATTCCTCGCGCTTCATGGTCGCGCACGCAACGGGACCACATCGCCTGCCGCTGGCGGCTGCGATACGAACCTCGCCCAGTCGCGCATAAGCCGCCGGCGCTTGTCGAACAATTCGCCGCGGCGGTAGGCAGCCTCGACACGGTCGGGGATTGTGTGTGCCAACGCGGCCTCGGAAACGATGTTCGGATAATTCGTCGTCTCTGCGCACCAATCCTTGAAAGCGGATCGAAAACCGTGAACCGTCAAACCCGGCCGCATTCCGCGCAACAATTCCAGCAGCGCCATATTGGAAAGTGGCTGCTTTGCCTTGCCGCCGGCAAAAACAAATTCGCTTCCGGCCTCACGTGGGATTGTCTGCAGGATTTCAATGGCGCGATCGGACAACGGGACGCGGTGTTGCTTGCCCGCCTTCATCCGCTGCGCAGGAATTGTCCAAGTCTTTTCGCTGAAATTGATTTCATCCCAGCGTGCACCGATGGTCTCGCTGGTACGGGTCGCACATAAAATGAGAAACTCGAGCGCCCTTGCGGAAATGCCGTCACGGCTGCGCAGCTCGCCGACAAATTCGGGTAACGCCGCCCACTTCATCGCGCTGTGATGCTTGACGCGTTTCGTTTTGCCAGGGACGGGCAGCGGCATCCCATTCTTGACCCAGCGGACAATCCGCTCAATGCGCTGTTTGACGCGTGACGCTGTCTCCGGCTTCTTGCGCCAGATCAGTGCCAGCGTGGCGCTGACCAACGCGCCATCGATCGCGGCAACCGGACGTTTGCCCAGCCCAGGAAAGGCGTACTGCTTAAGCGTGTTTCGCCACTGCTGCCGGTGCTTGGCATTGCGCCATCCGGCCTCGTGCGTGGCAAGGTATGCCGCCGCTGCGGACTTGAACGTCATGGCGGCGCCGGCGTCGATGCGCTGGGCGTCTCGCGCCGCCTGCCGCGCTTCGATCGGGTCAATGCCTTCAAGAATCAGTCGACGTGCTTCGCGGGCGCGTGTACGGGCATCAGCAAGCCCGACCAGGTGCACCGGCCCCAGACCCATTTCGCGGGCGGTGCCGTTGCGCATGTAGCGCAGCACCCAGGACTTTGTGCCGGTTGGCCCAACGTGCAGCCACAGGCCGCGGCCGTCGCCATAGCGGCCGGGCGATTTCGTCTTTTCGACTTTTGCCGCTGACAGTTTTTCCGCCCCGCCCATGGTCGCCCCTTCCACAGTCCGTTCCACAAAACGTATCTGGAACGTACCGGAAGCGACGGGAACGGGCTAGGACATCAATGCCAATAAAATCGGGGATAAGTTGAAATTTTTGGAACGCGTGGAAACGTTTCGGAACGTAAGCAGGCGGTCTCCCTCTCCGCCAGTTAACTGTTTGCAATCATTCGTCACCATACCCACGCCGACAAGTAGGTACTGACGAGATACATCTATGGCGAGAAAAATTCAGCACCTCTCGCCCGCAAAGGTCCGAACTGCGAAAGCGGTTATGTAGGGCGATGGCGGCGGGCTATATCGTCAAATCACTATCGGTGCTGACGGCATGCAAGATCATGAGGCACGGGTCCTAGGGGATTGCCGCTTCTGTGCCTGGATGCTTCTCCCTAGCTTCCCAGATGCAGTGCGCCGGTCGGCATTCGCAGCACGGATCGTCTCGGCCATCGGGCTCAACGAAAACCAATGCGGGAAAGAGCGAACGTCGGCCGGCGCTCCATCCAGCTTAACCTGCTCCTCGCGCACAGCCTCAGCCAGCGTCGAGCGACCGAGCCAGACCCGATAAAAAGCCCAGATGTCGGCCGAGACTATTAGGTCAATTTCAAAGCCGGGATTCTTCAGGCAGACCGAAGCATCGGACGGCTCGATGAGCAGCCAGTAAGCGCGCTTAATTGCACCGCGAAATTCGAATTGAAGAACCACACGGCGCCGGGGAATGCGCTCAAAATCGACGCGCCGTCGCATCCACCAGAGGAGGACAATCGGATCGAGCTCGTCCGGCCGCGGATCGCCAAAAGCCCAACGCGCGCCCCATTCTCCCAAAACGTCGATTACCCGCTGAAGTTCGCGCCCGGCCGACGTCAGCCGATACTCGCTCCATTTGCCGCGTTTGGGCGCGCGCCGCTCAACAATGCCAACCCGCTGCAGGCGGCGCAGACGCTCAGCAAGGAGCGATCGGGACATATGCGGTAGGCCCCGTTCGAGCTCATTGAAGTGTGTAACATCTGCAAGCAGCTCGCGGATGATGAGCACGGTCCAACGATCGGCAACAATCTCCGCCGCACGCGCCACCGGACAGTATTGTCCGTAACGGTACATGTCTCATCTTAGCAGACGCGAACAAAGCAAAGCAGTCCACTTTTCGAACTAGTCTCGCCTTACGACGTCAATCATCCTGTGCCGAGGCAGCGATCGAGCGATGTCAGCAGTACGGGAACGGAGAGGATTCATGCAGACTGATGAACTGAGTAGACGGGAAGTTCTCAATCGCCTCGCAGTCCTGCCGCTCATTGCGCTGCTTGCCCAAACAGGCAAGGCTGCCGCGCAGCCGGCTGGCAGTCCGGTGAAGGTCGACACCAAGGGCTTGGTCGCCAAGATCAAGTTCGAAGCGCCACTCGCCGGATTTCTCACCGATCTCAACGGAAAATATAAGCTTCGTGTTACGGAATTGACGCTCGCTCCCGGCGGGCACGTCGGCGAACACAACCACGTCGGTCCTGGAATCCGACAGGTAACATCGGGTCACATGACCTACGTGCTTCCAGACAAGACGGTCGTCTACGGCCCTGGCGAATTCTTCTTCGAATCCGGCGATATTAATCACACGGTTTTCAACAAGACGAGCGAGCCAATGGTGCACGTGCTGTTCGAGGTACTGCCCGCGGACCTGAGCGGGCCGTCATTGATCCCGGTCAAGCATCATTGAGAAAGGCTGTAGCCGGTAGCCAAATGAAATCGATGCCGACATACAGGCTCGTCGAGGTCATGTCCGCTTTACCCTCGAAGGCGGACCTCGCTATACTGTGACCGACGTGCGCTCTTTTTTGCACCGCTGGCTTCTCGGATGATGGTCCGACGATACATTCGTTCCACTCCGGCAGAAGAGAAAAATGGCCAGGTCTTCGTTTTGCTAACGATGCTCTCTGTGCGATCCAAATTCCTTACGACGACTTTGGTACTTCTGGCTGTGGCTTCCGTGCACCCGGCAGCTGCACAAGTTCTTATCCCGCACGGCGATTTCGACAGCGATTTCGAGAAATATCTGGTGGCGACAATTTCCTTCGTGCTTCTCTGTTTAGCGGCTTGGCAGTTCTACAGAAATCGCCGGTAACGCACCGTACGAGCGGACATTCGACTTAAAATAATCGGGCCCCGATGTTCTCGGGGCCCGCAGATTGCGTGTTTTGCCCTTAGTAGCAAACGCGCTTGCGCACAGTCACGCGATCGCCAAGGCGGTTGATCCGCTGAGTGACTACGACTCGGCATCCGCGGTCATAGGCGTAAGCGCCTCGACCATAATGACGATGACGCCAGCCTTCATGATCGCGGTCATCAACCGAAATGCGAACATCTTGGGCGTTTGCAACTCCGAGGCCGCTGGTTAAAGGCAGAGCCAATACCAAGGCTGCTCCCAGAACGAGATATTTCATGCGTGTTCCTCCTCCTGCACTGAGTGCATAATCGGTGAACCGGGGTATCGGTTCCTGAAATTGCGGATGGAACCCGCTGGGAAAAGTGGAGGTATTTCGATTCCCGCTATCAGAAAGCGGGCGCGATTGGCCTGAGGTCCAAGTCGGCATTCTGCTAAATTGGCAGTTCGGCGCCGCGAGGACGCTTGGATCGGCGAGGGCCGCTATCGTGATGACGATCATTGCCGGCGATCTCGATAATTCGCAGGTATGCGCTCTCCTTGAACACCACGCGACGACCGCCCGCGCCGAAACCGCGCGAGGAAGTGCACACGCGCTTGACCTGGCGAGCTTGAAAGCCTCGGACATCAACGTCTGGGCGGCGTGGGATTGCGACACGCTGCTAGCGGTGGGTGCACTCAAGCGGCTCTCGATTGATCACGGTGAGATCAAGTCTATGCATACGGCTCAGGCATGTCGACGAAAAGGCGTCGGAACGGCAATGCTTCTCCATATCGTCGAAGCTGCTCGGGCAATGGGGTTGTCTCGTTTGAGCCTTGAAACAGGTTCCTGGCCGTACTTTTTACCTGCCCGTGAACTTTATAAGCGCCATGGATTTCGCGAGTGCCCGCCGTTCGGGCAATACGTTCCGGATCCAAACAGTGTCTTCATGACCCTTGAGCTCCCGTAAAGAAGAGCAAACCGTTCGCAATTAGTGGTCGTCTGCCATGTCTCGCTATAACGAAATCACTTTGCCATCGTCCGCCATTTCGAACTCGATCTGAGGTGAGCGCGACAACATATCCTCGCTCATATGAGTCAAAATCACGCGCTTGGCGCCAATCGCCGGCAGCTTGTCACGCAGTGTTGAAAGCGACAGATGAGCGCGAACGACTTTATTGAACATGTAACACTCGCAGATGAAGAGATCGGCGCCGCGCGCGGCCTCGAATAAGGAGTCGGTCCACTCGGTATCGCCGGAATAGCAAATGACCTTTCCGTCGAGCTCGATGCGATACGCGAGGCATGGGCCCGCCTTATCGTCGTGATGGACGTGGAATGGCGTTATCGCCAGCTCGCCGATTCGGTTTTGTGCGCCAATCGTGAGCTCGCGCAGCGTTAATTCGAAGGGCAGCTTGCGTTCGCCGGGAAATGTCGCGGCGAACAACCGGTCATACCAACCGGGCAGGCCGGGCGGGCCCGCGATCGTCAGCGGCCTGGTTCGCTTGGCGGCAAGCTGTGCGTCGAGGACGAAAAACGGCACACCACCGAAGTGATCAAGATGGAAATGCGTCAGCAAGATGAGATCAATTGCGTTACGATCGATCCCCAGTCTTTTTATTGCGACGAGCGAAGACGCGCCGCAATCAATCAGAAAATTTCCCGCGGCACCATGAACATGAAAGCAGGTGTTGAATCGACCGCCTGACCCGAACGCGTCGCCGCAACCGATGAACTGCAGGCGCATTGCACCCTCCATCCCCGCGGGAAACCTGACGTTTCCCGACACGTAGCGCGGGGCTCAAAACAGGTCTATGCTGTGCACCAGGAGCATAGGTGTTATGGGTCAGCTCCTGATCACGCTGATCGTTCCGCCGATGGTGGGTCTGATCACCTACATCGTTCTGCGCCGTCTTTGGGAACGGAACGAGGAAGCTCCCAGCCCGAGCGAAGCAGTCAGCCGGCAAGAACCCTCCCTGGTCGACAAGCACGAAGAGATGCCGGCGCATTAGACCGATAGGAATCTCGCGGGACTGAAATCGCATGAATTTCGCGGCGGATACCAATGCGCGAATCCGCCGCAGCGATCTGGCAGGTCGGTTCCTTGAATTCCTTGAGGGACTTCCCAAATAGCGCAGCCGTTGGAGTTTGAACCCGTTGGGGATGCGCCATGAGCTACTTGCGAACGGCAATTTTGCTCGCTGGCCTGACGGCCCTGTTCATGGGGGTCGGCTATCTGATCGGCGGAGCCAATGGCGCGCTGATCGCGTTCCTCGTCGCTGCCGCGATGAATTTCTTTACCTACTGGAATGCCGACAAACTTGTGCTGTCGACACAGGGCGCCCAGGAGGTCGACGAGCATACGGCACCCGAGCTCGTTCACATCGTGGCTGAACTGGCCAGTCGCGCCGGGCTGCCAATGCCGCGCGTCTACATCATGGACAATCCTCAGCCGAACGCCTTCGCCACCGGGCGCAATCCGCAGAATGCTGCGGTCGCGGTTACCACCGGGCTGCTTAACATGCTTTCGCGGGACGAGCTGGCGGGCGTTATTGCCCATGAGCTTGCCCACATCAAGAATCACGACACGCTTTTGATGACGATCACGGCGACGATTGCCGGGGCGATCTCCATGCTGGCCCAGTTTGGGATGTTCTTCGGCGGAGGCCACCGCGACAGCAACGGTCACGGCGGCATGGGCATGATCGGGACGCTGCTGATGGTCGTCCTGGCGCCGCTCGCCGCCATGCTGGTGCAGATGGCGATCAGCCGTACGCGCGAGTACGCCGCCGACAACATGGGTGCGCGCATCAACGGAAATCCTGGGGCTCTTGCATCCGCGCTGGCGAAGCTCGATGCGGCCGCGCATCAGATCGAAAATATTCCCGCGGAACAGAATCCTGCGGCGGCGCATCTGTTCATCGTCAACCCGCTTTCGGGGGCGCGCATGGACAATCTGTTCGCGACCCATCCATCGACAGAGAACCGCATCGCTGCTTTGCAGCAGCTCGCCGCGGAGATAGGTGGCGCTTCTTTTGCACAGCCCGCGCGGAGAGCCCCCGCGGGTGGACCATGGAGTCGGCGCAGTCCCTGGGGCTGAGTGCCCACTTTAATAGGGAAAAGCCCGGGCGTGGCGACGCTCGGGCCTTTCGTTTTGACAGCAGGTGCGAAGCTGACCGAGGTTTTGTTTCACTTTTCCTTCGGCAGGTTGCGCAGTTCGCTCATTCCTACTGACCCGGACGGTTCTTCATCATCTCCTCGACCTTTTTCTTTACTGCCTCGAGGTTGAACGAAGCCGGATCCTGCATCGGCGGGAATTCGATTGCAGTCTGCGCCAGCTTCCCGACATACTGCTGGACCATGACAAAGCGCCAGAACTCGCGGGCAAAGAAGTCGTTCCCGTAGCCCCAGGCGCCAGTGTTGGGCGACTCGCTGCGAATATTGGGCGTGCGCTCGAACGGATCCTGGCGAATGTTGACCATCCCGGGCATGTCGGTGGTGGTCTTTTCGCCTGGCCAGCCATACGGCTGCTGGTAGAACGTGAACTTGAAGTCATCCAACCGAACCGCGCCCAGGTTCGCGCCGCCGAAGTAGAAGAGTTCGTGGCGCTTGGATGGGCCTTTCCCGGTGAGAAGATCCATCTGGTTGTAGCCGTCGAGATGGTTCTTGTAGGTCCGGTCGCCGAGCTGGACGCCCTTGAGCAGCTGGTCAGTGATGTTCGGATTGCCCGCAGCAGCGGCGAGCGTCGGCAGCCAATCGAGGCCCGAGAAGAGCCCGTTCTCGACTGTGCCTGGCCTGACCTGGCCCGGCCAGCGGATGATGGCTGGTACGCGGAAGCCGCCTTCGCCGACTGTACCCTTGGTGTTCTTGAATGGCGTCATGCCGCCATCCGGCCAGGTGAACACTTCGGCGCCGTTGTCGGTCGTGAAGATCACGATCGTATTGTTGGTTTCGCCAATGTCGTCGATTTTCTTGAGTAGTGCGCCGACGCTGTCGTCCAACTGCGCCATGCCGGCTTCCTCAAGGCCGTAGTTGGTCTGGCTGTTCTGCATTGATTTGTATTTTTCCGAGAGGAACGTCCAGACGTGCATGCGCGTGGTGTTGTGCCAGACGAAGAACGGCTTGCCGTCGCGCTTGGCCTTGTCCATGAAGTCGCTGGTCGCCTTGACCAACACTTCGTCGAAGGTCGTCATGTCGTACTTCGCCTTCAGGAAAGGGAGGTCGTGCATGTTCTGCACGTTCGACATGTTCGGGAACGGCGGCAGCGGCCCTTCATCGACGACCCTCTGCTTGCCGATCTTGCCCCAGCGCGGCATCTCGGTCGGATCGTCGCGGTCGGTCGCAAAGCTGCGGACCAGGCTGCGCGGCCCGTAAGTATTGTAGTATTTCTCGTCGACCGGGAAGGAAAACCAGTACGGATCGGACATTGCATCGAGGTGGTACAGGTACCCGAAAAATTCATCGAAGCCGTGCAACGTCGGGAGAAATTTGTTCAGGTCGCCGAGGTGGTTCTTGCCGAACTGCCCGGTTGCATAGCCTTGTGCTTTCAAAACGGTGGCAAGCGTCACGGCCTGTGCCGGGATACCGACGTCCGCGCCGGCTTGTCCCACCGTCGTCAGACCGGTGCGGATCGGCAGCTGGCCGGTAATGAAATTCGCCCGACCGGCGGTGCAACTCGCTTCGGCATAGTAGTCGGTGAACCGCATCCCTTCGGAGGCAAGCCTGTCGAGGTTCGGCGTCTTCCCCGACATGATTCCTTGATGATAGGCGCTGACATTGAACCAACCGACGTCGTCGCCCATGATGACAAGGATGTTGGGTCTGCGCTGCTGCGGTTGCTGCTGCGCGGCAGCCGGCGTGCTCGCCATCACGATCGCTGCAGCGAACATCCCGATCAAACCGAGCAAAATTTTTCTGTAGGCCGTCATGATCGAATTCCTTCGCGCTATTCAACGTTGAATGCACCGCATCTTCTGACGGTGAACCGGCGAGGAATTTGAACCGTGAACGGCAGGAATAATATTGACCTTTGGGACAATGCCATAGGGTATTACCGCCACGTAAATGGAGCCAACACAATCAATGCGAGACGGGCGCCGTCAGGCCGATGCGTTCACTGGCTTTCGAGAGACCCCAACAGCTCGCGGATCGGCACCGACACGACATTGGGCGTGCCCCAGGCTGTCGAAATGCGTTGTTCGCCGAACGGCGTGCGGAAAATCTGCGTGATCACTGTGCTGATGACGGCTGCGATCCGGCCTTCGCAATCGAACACCGGTGCTCCGGAGGCGCCATGGTCGATGACGAGACGGTTGTTCCCCTCGTATATTTCAAGAAGACCGGTCCCCGCGAGTTTGCCATCGGTTGCGTACTGCACAAACCGGCCAGTTACAGCGCGGCGTTGGCGATTGGGATAGGCCATCGTCACGATGCGATCATCCGGCACGAGCGGCGACATCCGGATTGGGACGGTGCGCGCGGTAGATATCGCGGTCTGCAATTCAAGCACGGCCAATTTTTCCGGCCCAGCGCCCGCCACGCGCTGAATGCGGACAGGGATCGAATGACTTTCGGCGGCATCCTGAATGGTGAGAATCTTCCATTCCTCGGTGGAAAGCCCCATTGCGGCGACGACGTGTTCGACGGTTACGAGGCTGGTGGGAGACCGGAACCAGCCGGTGCCCTGGATACCGAGCAAGTCGGGCTGCGCCGCGCGCTCCCCGTCGTCGAAATATCGCGTAATGCCTACCGTCGAATGCGCCAGCAACGCCGAGTCAATGCACGCCGTTTCGCCGCGGGACTGGACAGGAATCAACACGAGCGAAATCAGCGCAAAGTAAGCCAGCCTGTGCATTACGATCGTCGCCCCTTTCCCCATCCAAAAGGAGCGTAGAATCGGGAATGCGACAAGAACGGCTTGCCGATTATCCGGAGAAATTCACGGGTATTCGCGCTTTTTTTTGCCGACAGTTGCTTTTTTGCGACGCACTCATGATCTCCGCTGTCCGGCGGATCGAGTGCGTAACGCAGAAGAGATTCGAGACGTTCCTAAGTCCTGTTGCCGACTCTCGAAGCTTTCGGCCAAATGGGGTGCCAGTGGCCGCCGGGGCCATAAGCGATATGGCCCGAGGTTCAAATCCCCTCGATAGGATTGAATGCCGAAAAAATTTCGGCGGTAAGACGAGACCGGCGCTTGAGTGCCTAGATAGCGAGTCTCTGGATCGCGGTCGGCAACGTCTCAGACTTGTGCTTCTTGCAATAGGCCATGACCTTCTGCGAATTCCGTTGCAGACGGCTGTAATCCAGAACGTTGCTGCCTCTGGACGCGTTGTAATAACCGCTCATAAAAAACCGCACGAAATTTTGGCTTTCAGGATCGTATCCAAGCCAATCACCGCAGGTGATTTTGTTCATGTCAAGATTCACCTGGGCCGAAGCCGGCAGCGAGGCTGCGCCCAGAACGACAGAAGCAATGACAACAACTTTTTTGTTCATGGCGATTCTCCGATCTGCAAAACGCTCATTGACCTGTCGCATTTTTCAACCCGGACATGACGGTCTCTTGCGGATGGTACTGGCACCAGGCCTTTACGTTCGCGATATTTTTTTGATGGGCTACCAGGTCGACCGTGGTCTTGCCAAGCTGATAGCTGAACCAGCCGCTCATCCAGGCAGAAAAGTCACGCGACTGCGCAGGGGTCATGGCGAGATATTGCTCGCACCGGATGTTGGCCATCTCGATCGTCAACTGTGCATTGGCAGCCAACGGCGCAACAAAAATCGCAGTTGCTAGGCCTAGCAGTCGGAATGTCATTTTGGTTTGTCCTCTCATGCAGCGTTCAAACTGACCGCGTCTTTCCTAGATTAGCCTCACAGAAAGCAGGCCCCCGTGCGATTGGCCTCAGGTCCAATAGTGCCCGGCCTTCTTCCCTAAATATTCCGGAGTTTCTCCGTGAACCGATTGATGGAGAACCCCCTGACCTATGTTGGCGGAAACCGCGTATAGCTCACCAAATTTTTCGCTACAAGCACTTGCGCCGGCACGAGGACAAAGAGGCGTGTTCGACGTTTCACGTAGTCGCCCGCCTCGTAGTTCGCGCAGAATGGATCAGATTGAACAGCTCGGGTGCGCAGAGGCACTAACGGCTTCATCCACACCTCTTAACGGAGGCAAACGCGCACGAGCACACGTCCAAGTTCTTCAATACGCAATCTTTTTGGATTTCATTTCGCGGAAATACATCTTATAGTTGTAATTAGACAAAGGTACAACCACACAGTCATTTTTCCGCGAAGAATTTTGAGTGTCACGCTGCTTTTGACGGCCCAGTGATCCGCATTGGACTCGCCGATGGCGGTGCCGCTGCGACGGATTTAACGCCCCTCACCATCAGCAATTGTTTGAGACATTTGGCGATTGCAGCGTCCAAACGTTCTTGGATCTCTAATTCTTCTGTGAGGCCGTTAAATGTTGCGGCTTCACCAACCTCAATCAGTTCGTATGTTTCACCGAGCTCTTTCCGGGCCTGACCGTCTGCTGCTCGGCTCTGTTCTGCGCGTTTGACCGGATCGCCGGGCCGAAAAACCATCTCATTATCGACTTTCTGAGATCTAATTGCACTGCGCTGGCACGCAGCAAGCCTCGCAATACGCAGCGTCGTGAGATTTTGTTTGCGCCAGACGAGGCGCGCCATGGTCATAACGATGTCATCCTCAAGCACACCGGACGGGGCAAACTCGTCTATTAGACCGCGGTGCAGGTTCTCGAACTCCGCCGGACTTTCGCCGGGGAGAACGGCTGTCGCCGAATAGGCACCGTGCTTAACAGCCGGATGCAGTCGATCGATACGAATAGGCATCGCGCACTCCGCCAACTTACCTGCACGCTACCTTTAGGCATGCGTGCGAATCTGTTCTGGAAAAAAGTGGTGGCGCAGGGGCCGTCAATCAAGATCGCGATTGAGGGTCAATTAGTCACCCGACTTGCCTCGCTGCTATGGCGGCTTCGCCGCGCCGTCACCATTGAGAGCGGACTATTGAATATCCAGGCTGGGACAATTCG
>Ga0075419_10001143_pt1 | contig 17194 bp, 10 predicted proteins | sample SoiMetdeltSBSDD3_FD_76900 | JGI IMG/M metagenome (GOLD analysis project Ga0075419, IMG submission 76900) | Bulk soil microbial communities from a Populus tree surrounding site in Tennessee, USA - Soil MetaG P. deltoides SBSDD3 | ecosystem: Environmental > Terrestrial > Soil > Tree plantation... | reverse complement strand
TTGGTTCGTCCGCTACCAGCGGGCCGGCATGCCGAGAGGAGCCGCGACCGAGATGTACCGGTGGGTGACGAACATCGACGTGCGCCCGATCCTCCCGACGATTCGCGTCCCGACGCTCGTCGTTCAACGCGCGGGCGCCCGGCACCACCGGCCGCAGTTCGGCAGCTACCTCGCCGAGCACATCGCCGGCGCAAAGCACGTCGAGCTGCCCGGGGCCGACACCTTTCCTTTCGGAACCGGCGACTTCGCGCCGCTGCTGGACGAGGTCGAGGAGTTCCTGACCGGGGCCCGCCCGCGGCCAGTGCTCAACCGGCAACTCGCCACGATCCTCTTCACCGACATCGTGGGCTCGACGAGGCTCGCGGCCGAGCGTGGTGACGCCGCGTGGAGCATGCTCGTCCGCGAGCACGACGAGCTCGTCCGGGAGCACCTCCGAACGTACCGCGGGCGTGAGATCGACCGCACCGGCGACGGCTTCCTCGCCACGTTCGACGGGCCCGCTCGGGCGGTCACCTGCGCGATCCGCCTGCAGGAGGCGCTGAGCGAGCGCGGGATCAGGATTCGGGCCGGCGTCCACACGGGCGAGGTGGAGCTGGCCGAAGGAACGCTGCGCGGGCTCGCGGTGCACATCGCGGCCCGCGTCATGGCGGCGGCCCAACACGGAGGCATCCTCGTCTCCAGCACCGTGCGTGACCTCGTGGTCGGTTCCGGGATCGAGTTCGCAGACCGCGGGACGCACGAGCTGAAGGGCGTTCCCGGCGCCTGGCAGCTCGCCGAAGCCGTCAGCGCGCCCTAACGGCCGAACCGGACCCGGCGCGGCGCCGAATCAGCGGCGACCCCAAGGCGCCCGCACCGGCGCCGAACCCGAAAGGAGCCGCAGACAATGCGCATGCTCGTACTCGCGATCGTCGGAATCGCGGTGACCGCAGCGGTACTCAGCGTCAAAGCGCTCGCCCCCGAGGCGGGTCAGGCGTCGAGCCACCGTGAAGCGCCGCTGATCGCCGAGGATCCGACGGCCGACACGACGGACCTCTACGCGTACAGGAGCGCCGACGCTCCGAACTCGCTGACCGTGATCGCAAACTGGATCCCGGCGGAGGACCCGGCGGCCGGCCCGAACTGGTACCGCTTCTCCGAGCGGGCCCGCTACGCGATCAACATCGATCGAAGCGGCGACGGCAAGGCCGACGTGATCTACCGGTTCCGCTTCAAGAACCGCGAGGGATCGCTGTTCCTCGGCAACACCGTGCAGGACTACACCGTCACCCGCGTCAGAGGCGGGAGCGAGGTCGTCGTCGCACGCGGCGTGACACCGCCGAACAACATCGGGCCGCGGACGACGCCGAACTACCGGCAGCAGGCCAACGCGGCGATCACGAATCTCGCAGGCGGCGGCAAGGTGTTCGCCGGCCAGCGGGAGGACGCGTTCTTCGCTGACATCGGCGCGATCTTCGACCTGGTCGCGATCCGCAAGGGCACCGGGAACATGGGCGGCGGGAAGGACTTCTTCGCCAACTACGCGGTGCACGGGATCGCACTCCAGATCCCGATCTCGCAGCTCGACGACTCCGACAACACGGTCGGCGTCTGGGCAAGCACCGAGCGGCCCCGGATGAAGGTCCGGTGGTACCGCAAGAACGGCATCCGCCGCGCCTCCGAGGAGAGGCAGTGGGCCCAGGTCTCGCGCCTGGGGAACCCGCTCATCAACGAAGTGATCATCCCGACCAAGCTCAAGGACAAGTGGAACCGCCTGAGCCCGGCCACGGATGCTCAGTTCGAGCAGTTCTACCGAACGCCGATCCTCGCGGCGGTCATCAACCAGCTGTACGGCCTCGGCGTCCCGGAGACGAACCGTGACGATCTCGTCGCCGTGCTGCTGACCGGCGTGCCCGGCCTGAACAACACCGGGACGAAGCTCGCCGACATGCTGCGGATCAACCTCTCGATCCCGCCGACGGCGAGCCCGAACCGGCTCGGCGTCTTCGGCGGCGACCTCGCCGGCTTCCCGAACGGGCGCCGGCTGACCGACGACGTCGTCGACATCGCCGAGCGCGCGGTCGCCGGGAAGCTCAAGGGCCATCCCGCCGGCGACCTCCTCGGCGACGGCGTCGACGGGAACGACGTCCCGAACCTGGGCTTCTTCCCGTACGAGAACGACCCGCCGAGCGGGTTCGACAACGCGAAGGGCCAGCAGAAGCCGTGAGGCCGTTTCTGCTCGCAGGTGCGGTGGCGGCAATTGTCGCCACCGCACTCCTCGCCGGCGGCGCCGTCAGCAGAGAGGACGACGCCGCCGCTGCCCCGACCACGAGAGAGCTCGTCCGCCTCGGCCTGCGGGAGTTGGACACCGCTCGCCGGACGGGCGAGCCCTCTCGATACGCCCGCTCGGAGGCTGCGCTCGAGCAGGCGCTCGAGCAGGATCCTGCGGAGGTTCAGGCACTCGTCGGGCTCGCGTCACTCGCGAATGCGAGACACGACTTCCGAGAGGGGCTTGCTCTCGCCAGACGCGCTCACAGACTCTCTCCCGACACGGCAGTCGTGTACGGCGCGATGGGCGACGCACTCGTCGAGCTCGGCCGTTACCGGGACGCATTCGAGACGTTCGACCGGCTCGCAGAGCTGAAGCCCGGCATCGCCGCGTACTCGCGCGTGTCCTACGCCCGGGAGCTTCTCGGCCAGACGGAAGGCGCCCTCGAGGCGATGACACTGGCCGTCGATGCCGCCGGCGGGCGAGGCGAGACGGCGGCATGGGCGCTCACGCAGCTCGGCAAGCTCCATTTCTCCCGGGGGCGGTTGGAACGAGCCGAGGCGGAGTACCGACGTGCACTCGCGGCGCTCCCGGGCTATGTGCAGGCGCTCGACGCACTCGCACACGTCCAGGCGGCCCGTGGACGGTTGCGCAGAGCGATCGAGCTCGAGCAACAGGCAGTCCAACAGTCGCCGCTACCGCAGTACGTCGGCACGCTCGGAGACCTCTACCGAGCTGCCGGACGACCCGGCCTCGCCCGTGAGCAGTACCGGCTCGTGGGCGCAATCGACCGGCTCTTCGTGGCCAACGGCGTCGAGACGGACCTCGAGCTCGCCCTCTTCAACGTCGACCACGGCGTCCGGCTCGGCGAGTCGCTCGAGCGGGCGCGACGCGCACGGCAGGCGCGACCGAGCATCGAGGCAGACGACGTGCTGGCCTGGGCGCTCGTCCGCAACGGGCGCTGCGGAGAGGCCCTTCGCTACTCCCGCAGTGCGTTGCGGCTGGGCACCGTCGACGCCGCCAAGTTCTTCCACCGCGGGATGATCGAGCGCTGCCTGGGCAGGCCTGTCGAGGCGCGGAGCTGGTTCCACAAGGCGCTACGCACGAATCGGCATTTCTCGATTCGCTGGGCCCCGGTCGCGAGGGAGCTCTCGTGAGGCGCTTCCTGCTCGTCCTGGCCGCCTTCGCCCTGTTCGCACCGGGCGCGGCCTCGGCCCACCCCCTCGGCAACTTCACCGTCAACCGCTACGCCGGGATCGAGCTGTCCGGCAACCGGGTCTACGTGCACTACGCCGTCGATCTGGCCGAGATCCCCACCTTCCAGGAAGGGAAGCGGCTTCGGCAGCGGGATGCTGCAGCCCGGCTGGCTCGAGGTCTCGACCTCGCCGTCGACGGACAACGCCGTCGGCTCGAGGTGCTCGACCGGAAGGTCGAGCGGAGGCCTGGAGCAGGCGGTCTCGAGACGCTTCGCTTCGATGCCGTCTACGACGCCGGCCGGAGCGGCAGCCGACTCACGTTCGTGGATCGGAACTTCGATCGTCGCCTCGGCTGGAAGGAGGTCGTCGCTCGCGCGGAGGGCGGAGCCCGGATCGTCTCCTCCACGGTCCCGGCGCGAAGCGTCAGCGATGCCCTCCGAGCCTATCCTCGAGACCTCCTCGCCGATCCTGCGAGCACGACGACGGCGCGAGTCGGGCTCGTCCCGGGCGAAGGCGAGGGAAGTCCTCCACAGCTCGGCTCGACCGGCTCACGTAAGAGCGGTGGCGGAGGGTTCGAGTCCCTCGTCGACCAGGAGCTGACTCCGGGAATCGTCCTCCTCTCGCTCGTGCTGGCGCTCTTCTGGGGCGCCGCGCACGCGCTCACGCCGGGTCACGGCAAGGCGATCGTGGCCGCCTACCTGGTCGGAACACGCGGGAAGGCACGCCATGCGTTCGCGCTGGGTGGGATCGTGACGGTGACGCACACGATTGGCGTGTTCGCCCTCGGCGTTGTCACGCTCGCGCTCTCCGAGCTGATCGTCCCGGAGGACCTCTACCCCTGGCTGAACCTCGTCTCGGCGCTGCTCGTCGTCGGCGTCGGAGTCACGGTCCTACGACGACGCTACCTCGACCTGGCCCACGACCGGGCGCACCGGCACGTCCACCATCACCACCACGACCATCCGCACGACCACGGCCCCAGCCGTGGGCTGCTCGCAGTCGGAATCTCGGGCGGGATCCTCCCCTGCCCGACTGCGCTCGTCGTCCTGCTGGCCGCGATCTCGCTCCACAGGGTGGGCTTCGGGCTGCTGCTCATCGTCGCGTTCAGCCTCGGGCTCGCGTCGGTGGTCACCGGCATCGGCCTGCTCGCCGTCTCGGCCAGACGCCTGTTCGGGCGCCTCACCCTCGAGGGCGCGATCGTGCGCGCGCTTCCAGCGGCGAGCGCGTTCGCGATCGTCGCCCTCGGCCTCGTCATGACCGTCCGGTCTCTACCCACCATCACGTAGAAAGGAGCTGCGCCATGTTCGGACTCGACGACCTGCTCGCCTCTTACTCGGACGGTGCCGCCGTCTGGCTCGTCCTCCTCGTCGCCGTCCTCCTCGGGCTCCGTCACGCGACGGATCCCGACCACCTCGCCGCCGTGACCACCCTGGTCGCGGGCGCCGGAGAGCGTGCGACCAGAGCCGCAACGCGACTCGGAGCCGCCTGGGGCCTAGGCCACGCGCTGACGCTCTTCGCGTTCGGGATCCCGATCCTCCTGCTCGACAAGTACCTCCCCGAGCGCGCACAGCAGGCGGCCGAGACCGCAATCGCCTTCGTGATCGCCTACCTGGCCGTCCGGCTCGTCCTCCGCTGGCGGCAAGGCGTGTACCGCCTCCAGGCCCAGCACTCGCACCCGCACCGCGGGAGGACCGCGCTCAGCGCGTTCGGCATCGGGCTCGTTCACGGCATGGGCGGGAGCGCCGGCGTCGGCGTCCTCCTCGTCGCCTCGATCGAGTCGCAGGCGCTTGGCGTTGTCGCCCTGGCGCTGCTGGCGATCTTCACCGCGGTATCCATGGCCCTGCTCTCTGCAGGCTTCGGGCTCGGCCTCTCGACTCGGCCGATGCAGGCGTCGTTCGCCGCCGCTGCGCCGGCGTTCGGGTTGGTGAGCCTGGCGTTCGCCTGCTGGTACGGCGCGGCAGCGTGGTCACTTGCTCCGTATCCGTTCTGAGCCGGTGAACCATCGGGCTGGGCCCTGCGAATAAGAATGATGCGCATGGCCCAGTCCGAGATCCACGAGCAAGCCGCCGCATACGCGCTCGACGCCCTCGACCCCGAGGACCGCTGGACGTACGAGCGGCACCTCGACACCTGCGACCGCTGTCGCGAAGAGGTGGCCACCTTGCGTGAGATTGCCGGCGAGCTCGCATACGGCGCCGAAGGCCCGGAGCCTTCGCCGGACCTCCGTGAGCGAATCCTCGAGGCCGCGAAGGCGGAGCCGCGCACGGCGACTGTCGTTCCGATGCGGCGGCGCTGGCTCTTCCCGGCGACGGCTGCCGTGGCAGTCGCCGCCGCCTGCGCCGCCGTGGGGCTCGGTCTGTGGGCGAACTCGCTCCGCGACGCTCAGCCGCGCGTCGTAGCTATGGACGGCGGTGGAAGCCTCATCGTCGAGGGCGACCAGGCGACGCTGGTTGCCTGCTTCGACGAGCCGCCGGCCGGCAAGACGTACGAGGCGTGGGTGATCGAGGACGACCGGCCGCGGCCGGCCGGGCTCTTCGCCGGGGGCTGCAACCACGTCCCGCTCGAGGAGTCGGTCGAGCCGGGGAACACCGTCGCCGTCACCCTCGAGGACGCCGGCGGCGCCGACCAGCCCACCAGCGACATCCTGATGAGCGCCGATGTCTGACTACGCCGTCACGCTCTCTCCCGCTGTCGGCCGGCAGGAGGCTGACGAGGCACGCGAGCCCACCGACGAGCAGGTGCTCGAGGCCGTCGGCCGCGGCGACGACGACGCACTCGGCGAGCTGTACGACCGCTTCGGCCGGCTCGCCTTCCGACTCGCCTTCCGGATCCTTCGCGACCGCGCGCTCGCCGAGGACGCGGTCCAGGAAGCCTTCCTCGCCGTCTGGCGCTCCGCCGATGCCTACAAGCGCGAGCGGGCGAAGCCGTCGACCTGGATCCTCACCGTCGTGCACCGGCGGGCGGTCGACATCGTGCGCCGGGAGCAGAGCCGGCGAAGCGAGCCACTGGAAGTCGCTCCCGAGCCGTCCGTCGGCGCGGCCGACGAGGACGCCGTGCTGAGAGACCGGCGCGCCGCGGTCCAGGCAGCGCTGACCGAGCTCCCCGGCGACCAGCGACAGGCCCTCGAGCTCGCCTATTACGGCGGCCTGACACAGTCGGAGCTCGCCGAGCGCCTCGGCGTCCCGCTCGGGACTGTCAAGAGCCGCATGTTCGCCGGGCTGGGTCGCCTCCGCGAGCTCCTAGCAGCCGACACCTAGCGCCCGACGTACGATCCGGCCCGTGCTCGACCTGCCGGACACGCTGAGAGGGCGCCACTTCACCCGTGTCGCGGACTTCTCGTCCGACGAGCTCGAGCTGGTTCTCGACACCGCCGCCCGGATCAAGGACGCGCCGCGCGAAGAGCAGCAAGTCCTCCCCGGCCGCTCGCTCGGGATGATCTTTCAGAAGCCGTCCACCCGCACGCGAGTGTCCTTCGAGGTCGGCATCGCGCAGCTGGGCGGCCACGCGCTCTACCTCCGGTCCGACGACCTCCAGCTCGGCCGCGGCGAGACGATCAAGGACACGGCGACCGTCCTCTCCCGGTACCTCGACGCGATCATGATCCGCACCTTCGCGCAGTCCGACGTCGAGGAGCTGGCCGAGAACGCCACGATCCCGGTGATCAACGGCCTCACCGACTCCTCGCACCCCTGCCAGGCGCTCGCCGACGTCCTCACGATCCACGACAGGCTCGGCCGCCTCGAAGGCGTGCGTGTGGCCTACCTCGGCGACGGGAACAACGTCTGCTCGTCGCTGATGGTGGCGGTCACCAGGCTCGGAGGGAGCTTCGTCGCCGCGACGCCGGAGGGCTACGAGCCCGACGACCGCGCCCTCGAGATCGCGCGTGAGTCGGGCGCGGTCGACGTCACGCACGATCCGCGGGAGGCTGTCCGCGGCGCCGACGTCCTCTACACGGACGTCTGGACGAGCATGGGGCAGGACGCCGAGCGCGAGCAGCGGCTCCGCGACCTCGACGGCTACGGCATCACCTCCGACCTCGTGGAGGAGGCGGGATCGAGCGCAATCGTCCTCCACTGCCTCCCGGCCCACTACGGCGAGGAGATCACCGAGGACGTCCTCTACGGGCCGCAGTCGGCCGTGTGGGACCAGGCCGAGAACCGCCTTCACGCCCAGAAGGCTCTGTTGGCGCTCGTCGTCCGTTGATGGACGAGGACGAGTTCACCGCCCACGTCAAGGCCGCGCTCGACGACGTCCCACCCGAGCTCGCCCAGGCTCTGCAGAACATCGCAATCGTGGTCGAGGACGAAAACCCGGAGGACCCCGGCCTCTTCGGCTGGTACGACGGACTGGGCCCGACACGCGACCGGGCCGGCGCGCTTCCGGACCGCATCGTCATCTACCGGCTCCCGCTCGTCGAGTCGTTTCACGACCCGGAAGAGCTCCGCCGGGAGATCCGCATCACGGTCCTCCACGAGGTTGGTCACTACTTCGGGCTCGACGAGAAGCGGATCGACGAGCTCGGCTACGGCTGAACCTGAACTCAACATCTCGAGGGAATGGCGAGCCTGAACGCCGCGTTTTCACAGGTGTGAAGACGATTCAGGAAATCCGTGGCGAGATCGAGCGCGCCAGCGAGGACCGCGCCGTTCTCCTTCAACGCCTGTCCGCCGGACGGGACGTCGTCCTCGTCGCGGAGCTCAAGGAGCTGGACGAGCGCATCGCCCGGCTCTGGGACGAGCACCGTGAGGCCCGCGTGCGACTTCGCTTCGGCGACCGCAACGAGATCATCCGTCGCGCCCGCCTGGAAGAGCGCATCGACAGGGCCGCCTAACCCAAACCTGAGGCTCTCTCCCCGCCGAAAAAGCTGAAGGGGCGCTCGAAGCGCCCCTTCAGCCTCGGACGGAACGGGTTCGGGCAATTACCGGTTGCAAGTAGTAAACCTCGACTTGCATCGGGGAGATTCGGCCCAGGTCCGTTCTCAGGCTGCTCGAACGGCTAGTCCGACCTAAACGGCGCCCGGAACATACTGGGGACAGCCGCGGCCGGGCTCTCCGAGCCGTGTCAAAACGAGGAGTGACCCGACTGCAGCCCCGTACCTGTGCGACCCTGATCTTGGCCCTCTCGGCTGCGCTGCTGCTCGGGTTCGGCGGCAGCGCCCGAGGCGCGGCGGCCGACGCCTGCGCCGGCGCCCCGAATCCGATCGTCTGCGAGAACGCCCTCCCGGGCAATCCGGCGAGCGAGTGGGACATCGCCGGCTCGGGCGACCCGACGATCCAGGGCTTCGCGACCGAGTTCAGCGTGGCGGACGGCGAGGACGTCTCCTTCAAGATCAAGACCGACGCCGTCGACTACCGCGTCGAGATCTACCGCATGGGCTACTACGGCGGCGCCGGCGCGCGCAAGGTGGCGACGATCGGACCGCTCGCGCCGCTGCCGCAGGTGCAGCCACCGTGCATGACCGATACGACGACCGGACTCGTCGACTGCGGGAACTGGGCCGAGTCCGCGCGATGGCAGGTCCCCGCCGGCGCCGTGTCGGGAATCTACTTCGCCCGCCTCGTCCGGACCGACACTGGCGGCGATAGCCACATCCACTTCGTGGTCCGCGACGACGACGGCGGCTCCGACCTGCTCTTCCAGACCTCTGACACGACCTGGCAGGCGTACAACCGCTACGGCGGGAACAGCCTCTACACGGGGGCCCCGGCGGGACGCGCCTACAAGGTCAGCTACAACCGGCCGTTCACGACCCGTGGGTACCAGAGCCCTTCCTTCGTGTGGGAGGACGAGTACCCGATGGTGCGCTGGCTCGAGCGCAACGGCTACGACGTCAGCTACTTCAGCGGGATCGACACCGAGCGCCGAGGCGCGGAGCTCTTGGAGCACGAGGCCTTCCTCTCCGTAGGCCACGACGAGTACTGGTCGGCGGGGCAGCGAACGAACGTCGAGAACGCGCGCGCCGCAGGCGTCAACCTTGCGTTCTTCAGCTCCAACGAGGTCTTCTGGAAGACGCGGTGGGAGAGCTCGATCGACGGCACCGGGACGCCCCACCGGACGCTGGTCTCGTACAAGGAGACGCACGCCAACGCGAAGATCGATCCAACGCCGTCGTGGACGGGCACCTGGCGCGACGCGCGCTTCAGCCCGCCCGCCGACGGCGCACGACCGGAGAACGCACTCACGGGCCAGCTGTTCACGGTCAACGCCTACCGCAACGATCCAATGCGCGTGCCGGCCGAGTACGGGTCGCTTCGGCTCTGGCGGAACACGTCCGTCGCCTCGCTCCTGCCCGGAGAGGTCGCGACGTTCGCGAACGGGATCGTCGGCCACGAGTCCGACGAGGACGTCGACAACGGCCACCGGCCGCCCGGCCTCTTCCGGCTCTCCGAGACGACCATCGACGTCGCGAAGCACCTGATCGACGCAGGCAACACGTACGTGCCCGGCACGGCGACGCACTCGCTGACCATGTACCGCCACGCGAGCGGCGCCCTCGTCTTCGGCGCCGGTACGTCCCAGTGGTCCTGGGCGCTCGACGGCGAGCACGACTACGCCTCCGGCGCGGTCGACATGGCGCCTGACCAGCGGATTCAGCAGGCCACGGTCAACCTGTTCGCAGACATGGCCGTCCAGCCGTCTACGCGCCAGAGCGATCTCGTCGCCGCTGCGGCGTCGACGGACTCGACCCGGCCCCAGTCCACGATCACCTCGCCTGCTCCAGGCACCGAGGTCCATGCCGGAGAGACGCTCGTCGTCAGCGGCAACGCCTCGGACAGCGGAGGAGGCGTCGTCGCCGGCGTCGAGGTCTCCGTGGATGGCGGCGCCACCTGGCATCGCGCGAACGGCAGGACGAGTTGGAGTTACACCTGGACGGTCTCCGGCTTCGGCAACTTCCAGATCAAGTCCCGCGCCGTCGACGACACCGGGAATCTCGAGGTCGCCGGCGCAGGCGTGACGGTCTCGATCAGCTGCCCGTGCAGCATCTGGAACACGTCCGCCGTTCCCGCAGCGGCCTCGACCACGGACACGAAAGCCGTGAACCTCGGCGTGAAGTTCCGGCCGGACGTCAACGGCTATGTCACCGGTATCCGCTACTACCGCGGGCCGGCGAACGGCGGGACGCATGCGGGCAGCTTGTGGACTGCGGCCGGAGCGCTCCTCGCGCGAGCGACGTTCACGGGCGAGACGGCGAGCGGCTGGCAGGAGGTCTCGTTCGACAGCCCGGTCGCAGTGACCGCGGGCACGACATACGTCGCCTCCTACTTCGCGCCGGTCGGCGGATACGCCCTCAACGCGTTCTACTTCTCCTTCTTCGACGTCCTCAACCCACCGCTGCGAGCGCTCGCCGACGGGGTCGAGGGCGGCAACGGCGTCTTCGCATACGCCTCGGGGAGCAGCTTCCCGAACCAGAGCAACAAGCAGAGCAACTACTGGGTCGACGTCAGCTTCGACCCGATCCTGCGCGTCGACACCAAGCCACCGACCGTCACGGCGGCCTCACCCGCGGACGGCGCTGCATCGGTCGACAACCGTGTCGACGTCACGGTCACATTCAGCGAGGCGATGGACAGCTCGACGATCGGGCCGGCCACGCTCTCGCTCAGGGACGGCGGCGGGACACTCGTTCCGACCTCGGTCAGCTACGACCCCGTCGCGCGTACGGCGACGATGACGCCCAGCACGCAGCTTGCCTACTCGTCCGCCTACACGGCCACGCTCGTCGGCGGGCCCGCCGGTGTGAAGGACAGGGCGGGCAACCAGCTCGCGAACGACCGCGTCTGGACGTTCACGACCCTTGCGCCTCCGGTGTGCCCGTGCACGCTCTGGAGCGCCGCCGACCAGCCCAGCCTCGCCTCCAGTAACGACCCGAAGGCGGTCGAGGTCGGCGTCAAGTTCCGCGCCGACGTTGCCGGATACGTGAGGGGCGTCCGGTTCTACAAGGGCGCGAAGAACACGGGCACGCATGTTGGGAACCTTTGGTCCGCCTCCGGGACGCGGCTTGCCCGAGCGACGTTCACGGGCGAGACGGCGACCGGATGGCAGGAGGTCGTCTTCGACTCCCCGGTCGCGGTGGCCGCCGACACGACCTACGTCGCTTCCTACTTCGGGCCGAACGGCGGGTACGCCGTCGACACGGGGTACTTCGCGTCGGCCCGGGTCACCCCGCCACTGCGTGCGTTGCGCGACGGCTTTGCCGGCGGCAACGGCGTCTTCCTGTACGCAAGCGCCAGTAGCTTCCCGACCCAGACCAACCAGGCGAGCAACTACTGGGTCGACGTCGTCTTCGACACGGTCCTCGGGCAGGATGTCACGGCGCCGCGGGTGGCCGAGACCTCACCGGCGGCAGGCTCGACCGGCGCGGATCACCGTGGATCGGTCACGGCGAGCTTCTCGGAGGCCATGAACGCCGCGACGATCAACGCCGGCACCTTCGAGCTCCGCGACCCGGCAGCGAATCTCATTCCGTCGACCGTGACCTATGACGCGGTCGCGAGGAAGGCGACGTTGAAGCCGTCCGTGGACCTCGTCTACGGGACCGCGTACACCGCAACCGTCAAGGCCGGCGTAACAGACACGGCGGGCAACGCGCTCCTGGCCGATTACACATGGACGTTCAGCACTTCGCTGCCGCGTGCCTGCCCATGCAGCCTCTGGAGCGACTCGGCTCGGCCGGTGACCGCCTCGAGCTCCGACAACAAGGCAGTCGAGGTGGGCGTCAAGTTCCGGTCCGACTCGAGCGGGTTCATCACCGCGATCCGCTTCTACAAGGGCGGGACGACGAACGGCGGAACGCATGTCGGGAACATCTGGTCTGCGACCGGATCGCTGCTCGGCCGCGCCACCTTCGTCTCCGAAACCGCGTCGGGCTGGCAGACGGCGTACTTCGACACACCGGTCGCGATCAACGCGGACACGACCTACGTCGCCTCGTACTTCGCCCCGCTCGGCCGTTACTCCCTCGACACGGACTATTTCGTGACGCAATTCAACAACGCGCCGCTGCGAGCGCCATCCGGGACGAACGGCGTGTTCAGCTACGGCACGACGACGCTGTTCCCGACCACGTCGAACCGCTCGAGCAACTACTGGGTCGACGTCGTGTTCGAGCGATCACAGATCCTCTCCACCGCCCCGGGGACCGCGGTCAAGCCCGGCTCGTCCACCCCGGTCGCGACGGGGACGGGCAGCGCGATCAGCCTCGACTTCGGCAGCAACCCGGCCGTCAACACCTTCGGCGACGTCCTCAGCGTCACGAACATCAGCCCTGAGCCGCAGACGCTGAGCCTGTCGGTCACCAGCGTGCACCAGCTGGAGTCCGCAACCTTCGCCGAGACGGGGACGAGCTCGGCGACGCTGCAGCCGGGCGGTTCCACGACTGTCTCGGTCCGCACGTCGGAACAGGCAGCAGGAGTCGGATCAGGGCGCGTCGAGATCACGGCGGCGGGCCTCGAAGGGCCCGTCCGGAGCTTCCCGGTCCGGGTCGAGACGGCGCCCGCGGCGGTGTCCGGGCTCAACGCACGGGCGACGCGCGCCGGACGGATCGACCTCAGCTGGCCCGCGTCCACGACGACGGAGAACCTCGTCGGCTACAACCTCTACCGCTCGAGCGGGGGCGACTTCACGAAGCTGAACGGCGCTCCGCTCACATCCTCGTCCTATGGAGACTTGGCCACGAGCGACGGCACCGCCTACACGTACTTCGTACGCGCAGTCGGCACGGGCACGACGGTTCCCGAGAGCCTCGACGGCCCGCAGTCAAACGCGCAGGCCGACGCCACGGTCCCGACGGCCGGCTCACCACTTCCGGCGCCAGGGTCGAGCGACATCGCGACCGGCACGCCGCTCACGGTCTCGTTCAGCGAGGCGATGGACGCCGCGACCCTTGCGTCCGGCTTCCAGCTGCGGGACGACGACGGCGACCCGGTCGCCGCAACGGTCTCGTACGACGCCGAGACGTCCACCGCGACGCTGACGCCGAACGCGCCGCTGGCGAACTGGCGCGTGTTCTACGCAACGACCAAGGGCGGTACCGGCGGCATCACCGATCTCGCGGGGAACCCGATCGCGAACGACTACACGTGGACGTTCTCGACCCGGACGCCGTTCCTCGTCGAGCCGGGGCCCGCGGTCCAGGACGGCACGTCGACGCCGATCGCCCAGGTCGGCCCCGACGGGCTGAGCCTGGACTTCGGCCTCGTGCCCGAGGCCCGCGAGTTCGTCGGAGTGCTCCGCGTGACGAACGTGTCCGAGGCGGAGCAGGACGCCCGCTTTACGCTCCTGGGGCTCGGCCAGGTCAACTGGGCGCACTTCGACAGCTCGAGCGGGTCCGGAGTCACGCTCGCGCCCGGCGAGTCCACGCTGCTCAACGTCGAGACCTCGTCTCTCGTTGCCGGATATGGCGCCGGGTCTCTCCGACTCGAGCTCCAGGCCGGCAGCGGCCTCCACGAGGACTATTCGACCGCGATCGCGCAGGCACCCGAGGCGCCAAGCACTCTGACGGCAGTCGCACGCGCGGGGGGCGCGATCGGCCTCACATGGGCGGCCTCCGACACGACGACGAACGTGTCCGGCTACGACGTCTACCGGGCGATCGGGGACGGCGCCTACACCAAGCTCAACATCGTGCCGATCACCGGCACCGCCTACGACGACACGTCGACCGTCGACGGCACGAGCTACCGGTACCTCGTGCGGACGCTGTCGACCGGCGCCCCGCCGCTCGTGAGCGTCGACAGCCCGATCGAGGCCGTGGCGGCCGACGCCAGGCCGTCAACGATCCAGTCGGTGACACCGGCGGCCGGCGCCATAGGCGTCGCACAGAACACGACGGTCCGCGCGACATTCGACGAGCCGATGAATGCCGCGACCATCGACTCGAGCACCTTCCAACTCCGGAATCCGAGCGGCGCCCTCGTCGGAGCGTCAGTCACCTACAACGCGACCACCCGGGTCGCGACGCTGACGCCGACCGCGAATCTCGCCGCCGCGGCGACGTACCAGGCGATCGTCAAGGGCGGCCCGTCAGGCGTCGCCGATGCCGCGGGAAACCGGAACGCGTCCGACTACACGTGGTCGTTCACCACCAGGATCCCGTACTCGATCGCCCAGGGGACCGCAGTCCAACCCGGTACGACGACGCGGATCGCGACGGGCGACGCGAACACCCTGCAGCTCGACTTCGGGCTGGTGCCCTCGGCACGGACGATCACGAGCGTCTTCACGATCACGAACACGAGCGGCGCCTCGCTGCCGATCAGCATCGCGCCGGTCGCCGTCGGACAGATCGCGTCCACGAGCTTCGCTTCCAGCGGAACCTCGTCGGCGACCCTCGCCAACGGAGCTTCGACGAGCGTCACCGTGGTGACTTCCTCCACCGTGGCGGGCTACGGCTCGGGCTCGATCCGGCTGACGACCACCGGGACGAACGCGATGACGAAGTCGTACCCGGCGCAGATCCGGGAGGCGCCGCAGGCACCGACCGGCGTGACCGCTGCGGCCCGTGCCGCCGGCGCCATCGCGGTCTCGTGGACGGCGTCCACGTCCACGACGAACCTCGCGGGCTACGACGTCTACCGCTCGAATGGAGGCGGTTCGTACACGAAACGGAACGCGGCCCCGGTCACCGGCACGTCCTACACGGACACCGGGACGTCGAACGGCACCGCGTACACCTACCGCCTGCGCGCGCTCTCCACAGGCTCGCCCGCGCTGCAGAGCCTCGACAGCTCGACGGCGACGGCGACGGCCGACAGCGCAGCACCTGCGACACCGAGCTCGGTCACTCTGGCCAACGGCGGCGGGTCGGGCAACGCCTACATCAACCTCGCGAACCGTGCGAGCATCTCGGTCGGCGTCACAGTTCCGTCCTCGGCGCTCGCGTCCGACACGCTCACAGTCACCCTCACCGGCGGATCCCAGTCGGTGTCGACGACCTCACCGTCTCGGACCGGCTCGGGGACGGTCACCGTGACCGGGATCAACGCGACCTCGCTCCCGGACGGGACGGTCACGATCTCCGTCAGAGCCCGTGACGTCGCCGGGAACGTCTCCGGGGCACGCACGCGGACGAACACCAAGGATACGGTCGCCCCCGGGATCCCGACCGCGAGCTACGTCGACCGGACGAGCCCGACCACCGACCAGATCACCGGCACCGCCGCGGCGAGCTCGACGGTGCGGGCCACGCGCACGGCACCGTCCACGCTCGGCCCCTACACGGCGACCTCGAACTCGAGCGGCGCGTACACGGTGACGGTCGCGGCCGCCCGAAACGTCACGGTCACGTACACGATCAACGCGACCGACGCAGCCGGGAACACCGGCGCGAACCGGACGCTCACCTTCACGGCGCGAAACTAAACGCGGAGAGGGCGCTTCCGCGCCCCCTCCACGCTCAGCTCAAGCGTCGGTCAGTCGTCCTCGTGCTTGCCGAAGGTGACTGCCCTCAGCGCATCCACGATGCCGTGGCCGTACACGCCGTTGTAGACCGGTGTCCCCTCGCACCACGTCGTGTAAGCGGCAGGGCGCCCCTTGTGGGTGTAGGTGAACGGGTTCGGCGTCATGCACGGGGTGTCGCTCGCCGAGGCTTCGAGGTAGGCCTGGGTGAAGAGCGGGTGCATCGAGACGCCGCCTCCACGCCTGTCGCCGTACTTCGAGACGATCAGCGCTGCCACGCCCGTTGCGTGCGGAGCGGCCATCGACGTGCCCTGGATCCACTGGTAGTAGGCGCACGTCGAGCCCTTGCAGCTCTTGACGACGAAGCCGTTCGTCGGATTGCCGTTCGCGTCGATGTCGCCGAACTCCCGGGCCACGTTCTCCGGATAGGCCGCGAGGATCAGGTTCGGGATCGACGCTGCCGTCCGCTCGGCCGGCGTCATCGACAGGTTCCACGGTTCGTCACGGGACCAGCCGCCCGGCGCGGCCACAGCGATCTCGCCGTAGCCGTAGTTCGAATAGTCGGCCTTGATCTTGCTCGGGCCGACCGACGAGACGCTGATGACGTTGTTGCCCTCCGTCGGCAGGTCGAGACAGCCGTTGTTGACGTTCCGGGGGTGGTTCATGTGCAGCGGGAAGTTCGGGCTCTGCGTGTCGACGACCGGCTTCGGCATGGTCAGGTCGGTCAGGCTGTTGCCCGCCGCTCCGACCAGCGTCACGCCGTGCATGTGCGCATAGTCGAGTGCCCGCTGGGCGGCCTCGATGATCGCGACCTGGTCCGCTGTCTGAGCCGGGGTGTCCTCTGCGAGGCCGCGGCAGTTGTAGAGCCACGGATCGATGAAGTAGCTCATGTTCACGACGTCGATCCCGTGGTCACCCGCGTAGGTCAGAGCGTCCACGCTCGGCTGCAGGAAGAAGAAGCCGGAGTCCTGCCCACCTCGGAGGTTGACGAGCGTGACCTCAGGAGCCACGCCGGCCATCCCGATGCCGTTGATCGGCGAGCCGACCGTGCTGGCGACATGGGTTCCGTGTGAGTTCTCGTCGACGTCGTTTGCGTCGTTGCACGAGCCGTCGGGCTCGTCGGTGCAGGGGCCGTCGATTGGCTCCCCGCTGATCGGGTCGAACGGGATGTCGACCGTGAAGTTCCGGCTCAGGCTACGGCTGAAGTTCGGCGCGATGTCCGGGTGGTTCCCGTCGACACCGGTGTCGATGATCCCGACGCGCACCTTCCTGTCACCGCGTTCCTTCCGGTACGACCCGTCGACGGTGGCGTGGATCATCCGCATGTCCCACTGGTGTGCCGCGAGCGGCTCGGGCT
>Ga0075419_10001142_pt1 | contig 17206 bp, 13 predicted proteins | sample SoiMetdeltSBSDD3_FD_76900 | JGI IMG/M metagenome (GOLD analysis project Ga0075419, IMG submission 76900) | Bulk soil microbial communities from a Populus tree surrounding site in Tennessee, USA - Soil MetaG P. deltoides SBSDD3 | ecosystem: Environmental > Terrestrial > Soil > Tree plantation... | reverse complement strand
GTCGGCGGTAACCGCATAGCTGATGCGCTGCGCTGGGTTGACCATCACCGTGTGCTTGCGCACCTGGAACTGGCCGTGCGGGTTCTCGATCTCGCTCCACATCCCGTGCAGGTGAATCGGGTGAGTCATCATCGAGTCGTTCACGAGCGTGATGCGCAGACGCTCGCCGAAGTTGAAGCGCAATGGTTCAGCCTCGGAGAACTTCTCCCCGTTGAAGGACCACATGAAGCGCTCCATGTGACCGGTGAGGTGAAGCGCGATCTCCCTGCCCGGCTCGCGTCGATCGATCGGGCCACCGAGCGTGTGGAGGTCCGCATAACTGAGCACACGCCGGCCGTTCTCCTTCAAGCCGACCCCAGGATGGTCGAGTCCCGTCGACGCCTGGTCGATGAGCATGTCGACGCTCGGTCCGCTCTCGCTGGTAGCGTGGCGAACAGGCGTCGTCGTCCCGGCGCCTCCGTGCCCCATTGCGGCGTGGTCCACGTCACCACTCTTGGCTCCATTGTCGTGCTTCATCGCGCTGTGGTCGGAGCCGCTCATCGAGCCCATGTCATGTGCCATCCCCATGTCGCTCATGGTCAGCAGCGGCCGCGGATCCAGCGGCGGAACTTCGGCAACCATTCCCGGCTGCGGCGTCAAGGTGCCGCGCGCATAGCCCGAGCGGTCGATGGACTGCGCAAAGATCGTGTAAGCGCGATCGTCCTTCGGTTCAACGATGACGTCGTAGGTTTCCGCGGCGGCGATGCGGAATTCCTCAATCGAGACTGGCTCGACATCCTGCCCATCGGCAGCGACGACGGTGAGATTCAACCCCGGAATGCGCACATCGAAGATGCTCATCGACGAGCCGTTGATGAAGCGCAGCCGCACCTTCTCGCCGCGGTGGAAGACACCGGTCCAGTTGTTCACCGGCGCAACGCCGTTCATCAGGTACGTGTAGCTGTAGCCCGATACGTCGGCGAGATCGGTCGGGTTCATGCGCATCTGCGCCCACATGCGACGCTCTGCGAGCGTAGCGTCCCACCCGGCCTTGCTTACGTCCTCGAAGAAGTCGCTGACCGTGCGCTTGCCGAAATTGAAGTAGTCGCTGCGCTTCTTCAGCGTCGCGAAGATTCGCTCCGGATCCGCGTCCGTCCAATCCGAAAGGAGGATCACATACTCTCGATCTGCCGGATGCCGCTCGCCGCCGCGCCGTTCGATGACGATCGGTCCATAGAGACCGGTCTGCTCCTGAAAGCGCGAGTGCGAGTGGTACCAATAGGTGCCGTACTGGTTCACCTTGAACCGATAGACATACGCTCCGCCGCTCGGAATGCCTTCGAAGCTGAGGCCGGGAACGCCATCCATGTCGGCGGGCACGATCATGCCGTGCCAGTGAATGGAGCTGCGTGTCGATAAGCGATTGGAGACGCGCAGAGTGACGGTGTCACCTTCGCGCCAGCGCAGGAGCGGTGCTGGTACTTGTCCGTTCACCACCGTCCCCGTTCGGGCGCGACCGGTAAAGTTGACCGGCATCTCGCCGATCTCCAGATTGAACTCGGTACCCGACAAGACGCTCTGCGTCGCACTCTGCGACCAGGCCAACTGGCGGGAGGTGCCGAGGACGAACAGTCCTGCACCGGCGCTCCAAAGAAAACGTCTTCGCGTCATGCCAGGCGAAGCCATGCGCAAATGATCGAACTTCGTCATGAGAATCTCTGGTCCACCCGTCGCCGGTCAGCGGCTGAGCTTCGTTGGATAGTCCAACGAGCCACGAGCCGTTCAGCGGCAGTTACTGGCTAGCTGCAACGCGCTGCCTCACGGCCGCGACGATGCGCCACGACGCTGCGCTCGAAGCGTGGACTCAGGCGGGTGGTCGGAACAGCGACCACAGTCGATCGCAGGTGAAGCCGTTCACCGGATTCATGATCCGTCCATGATCAACGTGCACGGATGTTGCGATGAACGATGCGACGAGGGCCGCGGGGACGTGCATGCATGGACACTGGCAGGCGCCCGACTTGCAGCAGTCATGATATGCGTCGGACGTTGACTGGCTGTGTGAGGACTGGCTACCTGCGTCAGATGCGGCCTCGTGCCGCGGGCAATCGGCACTCTGACTACCTGCCGCCGCAACGACTTCGGGCTTGGCAGGTGCATGTGATGCCGGCATGCTGTGGGCAAACTCGCCCAAGACGAGCCGGCTCAAGAGCAGGAGCGCCATCGCCCAGCGTTGGATCACGAGATTGCGCACACATTCAGAGTAACGGCCGCCACGATCCGGCGCAACAAAGGTTGCTCGATCCTGAAGTGGACGAACTATTTTGTTGCGAATCTCGGTGACGAGAGCACGTTCTTTTCGCCCAGTCTCACGTACTCACTGCAGAGCAATCTCGATCTCACTGTTGGCGCGCAGTGGCTTCAAGGCGGCGCTGACACGGAGTACGGACGCCTCAGTGATACGTACTATGCGCAGTTCCAATGGTTCTTCTGAGTCGACCATCGATGTTTCGTCGAGCGCGCGTGCGTCGGGCCGACCGCCCGATGAGGCACCAAGCGGCGGCAGTCGCCACTCGTTCAAACAAATGAAATTCCCTCGGACGCCGCGTGTTTGAAGATTGCTGCCGGCTGAGGGACTCGAACCCACGGACCCCCTGACTACAAAAGGGAAGGCATCGACGGGTCCGACCACAGCGAACGCGGCCTTGGTCATCTGCGGTATCGCACCAGTTCGGGCACTCGCAGATCCAATACTTCACCAGTTACCTACTGCCCCGCTCCTCAACGAGGCGCAACATACCGGATTGAGTTGTCCCGTGTGGCAGATGTGAGGAGCAGACCACCATGAACAGATTCCTTCATGTCTCTGCGATGGTGATCGCGACGCTGGCGCTCGCTGCAGCGCCGGTGTTCGCCGACGAGTACGACGACACAGTCGCGATGTTCAAGGATGCCGGCGAAAGCGGGGCCTTCTTCAAGAAGAGCCACGGCTGGGCCGTGTTCCCGACCATCGGCAAGGGCGGCCTCGGCGTGGGCGCGGCGCACGGCTCGGGACGGGTCTACGAGAAAGGCAAGTACGTCGGCGATGCCAAGATGAATCAGCTCAGCGTCGGCCTGCAGGCGGGCGGGCAGGCGTTCAGCCAGATCATCTTCTTCGAGGACAAGCGCTCGTTCGACGAGTTCACCAGCGGCACCTTCGAGTTCGAGGCGACGGCGCAGGCCATCGCGATCACAGCCGCGGCCGGCGCGACGACGAGCACGACCGGCACCAGTGCAGGCGCGAGCGGCGGCAAGAATAACGCGACCACCGCCGGCGGCGGGTTCCACAAAGGCATGGCCGTGTTCACGATCGCGAAGGGCGGACTGATGTACCAGGCCGCGGTCGGCGGGCAAAAGTTCTCGTACAAGCCGAAGGGCGGCTAGCGCACGAGCGCAGCGAGCCTCGGTACAAGGTGACCGCGGACTGCTTCGCGCTGAGCTTCGTTCACCGGAAGATGCCGCGCTCGAGAATCGTTCCGTGCCCGACCGGTCGGCCCACGCTCACCCAAAGGCTCCACGAGCCGGTGGACGTTGCGCCGACACCGAGGGTGAGCGGGCCAACGACGGTGCGTCCGGCCAGGAAGATCGAGCCCCCATAGATGTCCCTCCGGTCGTTGTTGCCGAATGCATCGATGATCTCGCCAGCGGCAACACGCGCACCGACGTACAGCGCGCGGTTGCGGATGGTGGAGATGTCCTGAAGCTTCCAGAGGTAGCTCGTGCCGAGGTTCCAGTAGTCCGTCACGCGCAGCTCGCCCACCTCGAGGCCGGGGAAGCTGCCGGGCCCGCCGAGCGCGAAGGTGCGGTCCAGCGGAAGATCGCTGCCCAGATCGGAACCTCCGGCCAGCGTGACCCAGAGCACGTCGCCGCGAAACGGAACGGCGAGGCCGAGCCCCAGCTCGGCGCGCTCCCAGGAGCGCTCACCGCCGAGCGATTCGGAGCTGTGCATGTATTCGGCTGCAGCCGCCATTCCTCGCGTCGGGCTGAACGCAGTATCGCGGCTGTCGTACTCGGCGGATGCGAGAACGCCAGCGTCCGTTCTCTCGGTCTGCGGCATGAGCGGTGAGCCGACCTCGACATCGACGTTGCGATGCGTGTACGCGTAGCCGACTCTCGCCTGTGCATGACGCCCGATGTTGACACCGACGTCGAGCGTGCCGCCGAGATCGCTGAAGGAATAGCGTGCAACACGCTCGTCCTCGAAGAACAGGTCTTCGAGCGATCGTGAATACAGTGCCTGCGGCTCGACGAAGAAGCGATGCGCCGCATCGAGCGGCTGGAACAAGCTGGTGGAGAAGAGCACCTGTCCGCCGAGCTGCACTTCGTTGCGCCACTCGGCGCCGAGTGAGTTCAGCCAGGTGCGAGCGTGTCTGCCGTAGAGGACGAAGGTCAGGTCGCCATCCTCGGACGCATACATGCCGAGGTCGATCCTGAGATAGTTCGGTCCCCAGCTCTTCTCGCGGGGCAGCCACGTCAGCGTGGGCGAATCGCGATCGCCATCGAGGCGGTAGCCGACCGAATCGAAATCCTGCAGCGCCGAGATCCGTTGCGCTTCCCGGCTGATGGCTGCAGTGTCGATGCTGTCGCCGGCGTTCACTCCGCCCGTCTTCGCGAGGTACTCCGGATTGACGTTCTTGAGGCCATCGAACCGCACGTTCGCCAGTCGAGCAGCAATCTCCTGTGAGGCCGTGACGGAGCCACGCCACGCGGCATACTGCGCCTCCGGCAGCGCCAGACGCGCGAGATTCTCCGCTTGTGCGCGCGCTGCTTGCTCGCCGAGCGGAATGGTTTCCGGCACCCGCTCGAAGTCCGCCGTGCCGATCGACCCCATGAACACATCGATGCGAACATCGTCGGGCCGCAGCGTCTGCAGCTGCAGCGTCTCGTTGGCTTCGATCATCACGTCCATCGTGCGGCTGAAGAGCTGTGCCGCGCTGCGCAGCTTGCGCGGGTCCGCCGCAGGCTCCACCAGATTCACGACGATGACGACATCGGCACAGAGCTCCCGCGCGACGTCGATGGGAATGTTGCGCACCAGGCCGCCGTCGGAGAGCACCTTGTCATCGAACTCGACCGGGGAGAACGCTCCCGGAATCGCCATGCTCGCGCGCAAGGCTGTCGCCAGGTCTCCCTGATCGAGCACGACCATCTTGCCGGACACCATGTCTGTCGCCACCGCGCGGAACGGAATCGGCAGCTCATCGAAATCCGTCTTGAGGCGTGCGCTCGCGACATAGCCGCGCAGCAGGTCTTCGATGTTGCTCGTGTTGACCAGGCCGCCTGGCGTCGTCACCCCTTCTGCAGTGATTCCGAACTCGAAGTCATTGCTGTAAGTCGCGCCGGTGCGCTTCTGCTCGATCGGCTCGAGCTCGCGCCGGCCCTGGTTGCCCACTACTCGCTTCCAGTCGATCTGCGTGACGAACTTCTCGAGGTCAGCTGCCGGGATACCGGATGCGTACCCGCCCCCGACGAGCCCACCCATGCTCGTGCCGGCAATGCAGTCCACGGGGACGTGCATCTGCTCGAGGACTTTCAGGACGCCGACGTGAGCGCCGCCCTTGGCACCGCCTCCGGCCAGTACGAGACCGATGCGGGGCCGGCCAGCCTCGGACGCGGGCAGTGCCGGGGTCGAACACGCCAGCGTCCCGACGATAGCGAGGCAGGTGGCGAGAGCGCGTCGAGTTCGCGGAGTCGTCGGTAGCATCTGAATACCTCGATCGCAGCACCCATCCGTGCTCGTGGGCGAGAAGCGTGAGATCGGAGCGCAGCGAATGTCGGAGAGGCGCCAGGTCTTGCGCCCGTCCCTGCAGCGCAGCCGCGCGCGAAATAGCGTCAACGCGCTGCCCGCGCCGAGTGCGCAGCGAGCATCGGATGATCATCCATCGATCGATGCTCTGCCGCTGACTACGAGAGGCGCAATCCGCAGGTGGGGCACCTGACCGAAGCTCTGCGTCGGCGTGGATATGCAGCACTCGGCAAAGGCCATCTATCGGCCGGGCAACCGGGCGTCGACATGGAACGCGTGTACTCGATCGGAGTGCGACTGATATTCGACTGGCGGCGATCCTTCTGAGCGAGCAGAACGCGCGAAGTCAGGACCCTCGGGCGCACGGTGCACGAAACTCGCTTGAATTGACGAAATTTGCTTCGCTGGAGCGCTTGCAGACTGGTGCCGGCTGAGGGACTCCAATAGTTCAGCGATTTCAGGACTTCCAGACAAGATCGCGACGGAAGCGCTGCAAATACCGTTCTTTGGGGTTCTCGAAGCGCCCGCCGTTCGTGGCTCTCTACTCTTTCGTCCGAGCCTTCTTCGAAGCCCCTCGCGAGCGGGCGCCTGACTTCGTCTGACGTCGCGGATGAATCGTCTTGTGTCGCTCGCACAGCGCGACGAACCGCGTGATGCGCTCAGCGCGCGTCTCTGGCTTCCTCGCCGTCTGGACGCGGTAAAGGATTGCATAGCGGTTCGCAGCGTCGAGCGTCTCGAAGAAGGCTCGCGCACGAGCGTTGCGCGCGAATGCGGCGACGAGGTCCGCGGGCACACTCGAGGAACGTGCTCCGTCGTAGGCGCGATCCCACCGTCCGTCACGCTTCGCGCGCTCCACTTCAGCGAGGCCCGGCGCGGCCATCGTCCCGGCGGCGATCAGTGTCTCCACCTTCGCGCGGTTGGTCTTCGACCACGCGCTCTTCGTCGTGCGTGGCGTGAAGCGCTGGAGCCACCAAACGTCGTTGAACGTGCCCTTCTGCCCGTCGATCCACCCCCACGCGAGCGCACCATCGAGCGCCTCCGAGTACGTGACCGACGCCGAGTCCGCCCCCTTCTTGGCGATCTTTAGCCACAAGCCGCGTGATGAGGCGTGGTGGGTCGCCAACCATTCTGACCACGCACGTGCCGTTGCAAACGAGAGCACCGGCAGATCCTTGGCTGTCGACTCGGCCTGCGAAGCCGTTCGTCCACCTTTGCCCTTGGCAGAGAGCACGCAGACGCTACTCTTCCTGCCCACACTTGCGTGACCTGTACGAGATGATCGCTGGTCCAATCGGTGGCCCTGTGTTGTCCATTCAGTCTCCTCAGCGCGCACTATTGATTCTGAGCCAATCGGTGAACCAACGGTTCGCTCACAGCATAGCGCGAGAATCGCAGGCCGGCGACGATCAGCGCCGCAGTGCTGAATCCGATGACGACGATGAGGTCGCGACCAAGTGCGAAATCTGCGGCTGACTCGGCCGCAGGACCGGCAATCGATGCGTGCCTCAGCAGATCGACCCCGTACGTATAGGGATTCAGCGACGCCACGATCTGCAACGGCAGAGGCAATTGTTGCACCGGGTACAGCGAGCCGGACAGGAAGAACACGGGAAAGATCACCAGGTTCATCATGCCCGCGTAGTTCTCCAGCGTGCGCGACCACGCTGCGACCAGCATGCCAAGACTGGCGCATACCAGCGCAGTGCCGAGCAGCCCCAGTACGAGCAGCGGAATCGACAACTGCGAGCTCACGTAGCCAAGTGCCGAGAGCAGTACCAACAGCATGAGCGCCTGAATCAGCGCGGACAGCATCGCGGCCAGCGCCTTTGCGATGGCAATACAGTAGTGCTCGATCGGCGCGATGATGAGCATGCGCATGACGCCGGATTCCTTGTCGTACACCGTCGACAGAGCAGCGAGCATCGCGCCAAACAACAGCGTCATCCCCAGTACGCCGGGCACGAGGAACGTCTGATAGTTCCCGCTGCCTGATCGCCCCTGCGTCGCCGCGAAACCGGCACCGATCACCAGCAGCCAGAGCATCGGTCGAACCATCGATGACAACAGCCGCCAGCGCTGCCGCAGCAGCTTGATCACCTCGCGCTCGAGCACCGCGAGAATCGGACGGGCGGCCGCGATCATGCAGCCCTCCTTTTCTGCGACGCCGGCGGACGATTCACCCAGAGAAACACATCATTGAGATTGGGCCGACGCCAGCGCACTGCCTTGGCCTTCGATGCCAGCTCGGCCTGCAATGAACCCAGTTCGACCGGATCGCTATCGCAGCGGAACTGCAGACTCTCCCCTTCGATCAGCGCCGCACCCAGCCGCGGCTCGAGCTGTTCGGCGAGTTGCGCGGGCTGGTCGGTTTCGACTTCCAGGATGTGTCGGCAGAGTTGTTCAACCAGCGTCCTCGGCGGACCTTCGCGCACAATGCGACCGGAACTCAGGAATGCGACTTGGTCGCAGTCGATCGCCTCTTCGAGATAGTGCGTTGTCAGAAACACGGTCATGCCGAGTTCGGCTCTGAGTCGGGCGATGTGGCGCCAGATCGCTCGCCGGTTGGGTACATCCAGGCCGATCGTGGGCTCGTCGAGGAACAGGATCCGCGGCTGATGGATGACGCCGCGCGCGATATCGAGTGCGCGGCGCATCCCGCCCGAAAGCGATGCCACCGGCACATCCCGCTTCTCACTCAGACCGAAAAGCTCCAGAAGCTCGGTGCTGCGTCGGTGGATCTCGGCCCGCGACAAATCGTTGAGCCTGCCGGCGAAGCGCAGATTCTCGGCAGCCGACAGGCTCCGATCGAGCGCGGGATCCTGGAACACGACGCCGATGCTGCCCCGTACAGCAAGGCTTTGCCCGTTGACGGCGTAGCCCGCCACCCACGCCTCCCCGGACGTCGGACGAAGTAGTGTCGACAGCATGTGAATCGTGCTGGTTTTGCCTGCGCCGTTCGGCCCGAGCAGCCCAAAGAACCCGCCGCGCGGAATCGCGAGGTCGATGCCCGCCACCGCGATCGTTGCTCCGTATCGCTTGGTAAGGAACTGCGCGCGGATTGCCAGCTCGGTGGTCATGAGACGGCAATCGACTTGCGATGATCGCGGAAGATCAGCGGCTTCTCCCCTGCACGCCCCCGTTCCGCATGCGCCGCGGCCTCCGTGACCAGGTGATGGTGCGGAGAGAGATCGCAAACCGGATCTGCATTGGCCGCATCGCCCGTGAGCAGGTAAGCCTGGCAGCGACAACCGCCGAAGTCCCTGCCCTTCTCGGGACAACTGCGGCATGGCTCCTTCATCCAGGCGTCGCCGCGGAAGTGATTGAAACCGGGCGAGTCGTACCAGATCCACCCGACACTCGCCTCGCGTACGCTGGGCAATGTCAGGCCGGGCAGCATGCGCGCCGCGTGACATGGAAGCGCTATGCCATCCGGTGCGACCGTGAGAAACACCGAACCCAGACCATTCATGCACGCCTTCGGTCGGCGCTCGAAGTAGTCGGGCACGACGAAATAGACCTTCATGCGGTCGCCGACTCGCTTCCGAAAGCCGTTGGTCACTTCCTCCGCGCGCCGCACCTGCTCGCGACTGGGCATGAGCTGCGCGCGGTTGAGCCAAGCCCAACCGTAGTACTGCGTGTTCGCGAGCTCGACGTACTCGGCGCCCATCTGTTGCGCCATGTCGAGAATCTGTTCGACATGATCGATGTTGTGACGGTGCAGAACGACGTTCAGCACCATCGGGTAATCGTAGCGCTTGATCAGCGCCGCGACCTGCGACTTGAGATCGAAGGTACGCGTGCTGCTCAGGAAGTCGTTCATCTTCCGCGTGCTGTCCTGGAACGACAACTGAATGTGGTCGAGACCCGCCGCCTTCAGCGCGCCGATGCGCGATTCGTTCAGGCCGACGCCGGACGTGATGAGATTGATGTAGAACCCCAGCGCGTGCGCTTCGCTCACGATCTGTTCCAGATCATCGCGCAGCAGCGGCTCGCCGCCTGACAGACCCAGCTGTACTGAGCCGAGTGCCCGTGCCTCACGTAACACGCGGATCCAGTCATCCGTCCCGAGCTCATCCCCGGTGTGTGCAAACTCCGTTGGATTCGAGCAATACACGCAGTGCAGCGGACACCGATACGTCAGCTCCAGCAGCAGCCAGAGCGGCGGCCCGGACCGACTGTCGTTCGTCCGTTCGATACGAGACTCGATCACGCGCGAATCTCCAGCCATTTCCTCTCGACTGCTATGGACACGAACGCAGCGACGTCATCCGTGAGTCCCGTGATTCCGAATGTTCGCTCCAGGTCCGCGACGATGTCCGTGAGCATGCGTTGACCGTCACAGCGACTCATGATCTCGCCGGCGCTGCGGTTAAGCTTCACCATTCCTTCCGGATACAGCAGCACGTGCGCACTCTGCGCAGGCTCCCATTGCAGCCGGAATCCGCGGCCGACCAGAGGTTTCGCGGTAGCACTAACGTCCCTCACGATTGCACCCCGTAGCGTTGTGCCATGGCATCGTTCATCTGCCACAGCACGTCGAGTTTGAACTGCAGTATCTGCAGAGCGCGCTCCTGCGCCGCGCGCGTCGTGAACTGGTCCAATGTGACGGCGAGGCTGAACTCGACGTCGCGACGCGCGAGGCTCACGCGGCTCTGGAAGTAATGCAGGCCGGCGCTGTCGATCCACGAATAGTGCTCGGGCCAATTCGCGAGGCGCTGCTTGTGGATCTGCGGCGCGAAGAGTTCCGTCAGCGACGCACACACCGCTTCCTGCCAGGGCGCGCGTCTCGCGAAATTCACATAGGCATCGACGGCGAAGCGGACCCCTGGCAAGACATCGGTCAGGCCCTCGACTTGCTCGCGCGCAAGCCCGACGGCCTGTGCCAGACGCAGCCAGGACTCGATACCGCCCGGATCATCACCATAGCCATCGTGATCGAGGATCCGCTGCACCCAGTTGCGCCGCACCTCGCGATCGGGACAGTTCGCGAGGATCGCGCCATCCTTGATCGGGATGTTGATCTGATAGTAGTAGCGATTCGCGACCCAGCCCCGTATCTGCTCGCGGTTCGCCGCTCCGGAGTTGAGCATCACGTTGAACGGGTGGTGGATGTGATACGCACGGCCTTTGTCGCGCAGCCGTTCCTCGAACTCCTGTCGGGTCCACGCGGAAGTCACAGCGCGATCTCCTGGCCGTCGTACGCGACCTCGATCCCGCGACGAGTGAGATCGGCACGCTCCGCCGAGTCCTCATCGAGGATCGGGTTGCTGTTATTGACGTGAATCAGGATCCGACGCGTACGCGATGGCAGTCGCTCGAGCCACTCCAGCATGCCGCCCGGACCGCTCTGCGCCAAGTGACCCATGTCACGTGCACGCTTTTGCGAAAGCCCGAGGCGGATCATCTCGTCATCAGTCCAGAACGTGCCGTCCACCAGCACGCAGGCCGCGGATTGCATGCTGCGCCAAAGGCCTTCGTCCACCGCGCCGAGCCCCGGCGCGTAGAGCGCCGACTGTCCGCTGACATCATCAGTAACGACGAGCGCAATGTTGTCGCCTGGAATCGATGACATGCGATTGGGCGAGTACGGCGCGGGCTTGCCCGCGACCGGCAGCGCACGCCACCGCACATTGGCGACGCTGTCGATCAGGAATTCTTCGCCGTCGAGTCCGATGCGATGGCGATCCACGCCGCAATAGTGCGAGAGAACGCCAAGCACGGGGTTGCCACGCGTGAGATCAGCGTATGCCGCATCAGTACACCAGAGCGGCCATGGACGCGGCGACTCTCTCAGCATGTACAGGCCCGTGGTGTGATCGATCTGTCCGTCGACGAGAATGATGGCGGCGATGGCGCTATCGCGCACCTCGCGCCCGCGCTGGAGGACGGGGTTGGCTTCGAGCTGCGCCCGGATGTCAGGCGACGCGTTGACCAGCGCCCACGAACTCTCGCCGCTGCCGGCGATCGCGATGGAGGATTGCGACCGCGCTTGCGCACGCAATGTGCCCTGTCGCAAGCCGGCGCAATTGCTGCAGTTGCAGTTCCACTGCGGAAATCCGCCGCCCGCAGCGGATCCCAGCACACGGATCTTCATTGAGTACGACGGCAGCCGTATCCGGCCGCCGCCGCATCGCCGTCAGCGATTGGCGATGTACATCGTGATTTCCATGCCGAACCGGAGATCGATCGCTGTCGGGGTTTCCCACTTCATGGCAATACTCCTTCGAAGGGTTGCTGACCCTGCCCCCAGGTCCGCCCGGGTCGGGCTGCGGCCATCTTCCGCAATCCCGCCGCCACCTGGTACGAGATCATCATGAAACTGCCCTCATGATTTTCATGAGCCGGCTTGGGTGCGCCCGCGCCGGGCCGGCAAGCTGTAGCATCTGCTGTTGCCGGATTTTCACATGCACAGGCAGAGGCCAATGAAACTGCGCACTCGCCTCAACCTCATCGTTACGGGCCTGACTGCCGCCTTCGTAGCGGTGCTGATCGCGGCCGAACTTCTCAATATGCGGGCGTCCGTGCGAGAAGAAGTGGACGCCGCCAACCGCGTGGCATCGCAGCTGCTGGGGCGCCTTGCGCGGATCTACTCCAACGAAGGCGGACCTGAGCTGGTCCAGCAGTTCCTGCAACAACTCGGACGGGTCCGGTCGAACGACATCATTCTGCGCACAGCCGCGGGCGAAGAGCTCTATCGATCGCCGCCGCCGACCTGGAAGGCCGGTCGGGAAGCGCCGCAGTGGTTTGCGCATTTGCTCGCCCCACACACGGCGCGATATACCTTTCCGTTGCCTGGCGGTGTCCGGTTGATCGTCGAAGCGCAGTCCTCGCGCGCCGTCCTCGATGCATGGGACGACCTGACGCGGCTGCTGGCCCTGGCCGCGATCATGCTGGCAGTCGCGAACGGGCTGGCCTTGTGGCTGATCAACCGCGCACTTGCGCCGTTTCCGATCATCGCCGCAGGCCTGGAGCGCATTCAGCGCGGCGAGCTTGCGTACCGGCTGCCGAAGCTCGCCGGGCCGGAAGCACAGGCGATGGGTGTGGCATTCAATCGAATGGCACAGGCTGTGGAAGACAACGTGCTCGCGGAGCGGAAAGCGCGCGAAGCGGAGACGAGACTCGAAGAGCGGCGCGAGATGGCGCACCTGATCGAGCAGCGTGTCGAGGAGGAGCGGCGTTTGATCGCGCACGAACTGCATGACGAATTCGGCCAGTCCGTGACTGCTATCCGAAGTCTCGCCCTCGCGATCAAGAACCACGCAGGCACCCAGGACCCTGCAACGAGCGAGACCGCACAACTCATCTCCGACGAAGCGGCGCGCCTGTACGACGCGATGCACGGACTCATCCCGCGTCTGTCGCCGCTGTCGCTGGACACACTCGGGCTCGCCGAAACGCTGGGAAACCTGGTGCGGGACTGGCAGCGCCGCTATCCGTCGATCGCGCTCACGTTCCGACACGATCTGTCGGCCGACCTCGGTCCGAGCGCGGCGCTGGCCATCTATCGTGTCGTACAGGAAGGATTGCTCAATGCGCTGCGGCATGCTCAGGCATCCAATGTCGAGATCCGGCTCGAATCGGCGGCGCAGCAGATTCGTGTGACTGTCAGCGACGATGGCATCGGGCTGCTCGAGGAATTCTCGCGACCGGGGCACTTCGGGCTGCGCGGACTCGCAGAGCGAGTCGCGCACCTGGGAGGTACGCTGAAGATCGGCAATCGGGAGACGCGCGGCGCGTGTCTGACTGCCGAGATTCCGCTTGCGGCGGCGTCATGATTACAGTCCTGCTCGTCGACGATCATGCGGTTGTTCGCACCGGATTCCGGCTCCTGCTGCAGTCCGTGGCGGAAGTCTCCGCCGTTCATGAAGCGGAATCCGGCGAGGTCGCGTGCCAGCGCTATACGGAGCTGGCTCCTGACGTGATCGTCATGGATCTGGCGATGCCAGGCATGGGTGGACTCGAGGCGCTACGCAGAATCCGGTCCCATGATTCAAACGCCCGCGTGCTTGCGCTTTCGGCGCATGATGACCCGATGCACGCGCGCCGGGCGCTGCGCGAAGGCGCGCTCGGCTTCCTGTCGAAGCGCAGCGCGCCAGAAGCTCTGATCGAAGCTGTGACGGCAGTTGCCGCGGGCCGACGCTACATCGATGCGAGTCTGGCGCAGGAGCTTGCGCTTGCGGATCTCGATGGGGCAGCGAAGTCGCCCGTCGAACGGCTTTCGGAGCGCGAGTTCGAGGTCTTCGTTCGCCTCGCTCGCGGTGCGACCGTGCAGCGAATTGCCGAAGACCTGAAACTGTCCGCTTCAACCGTGGGCACGCACCTTTACAACATCAAGCAGAAGCTCGCGGTGGTGAATCAGTCGGAGCTCACGCTGCTCGCGATACGACACGGGCTCATCGATGCTTGAGGGTGAAGAAGCCCTTGGTCGGAGCGTATTTGGAGTTTGGTGCCGGCTGAGGGACTCGAACCCACGACCCCCTGATTACAAAGGAACGGGACCCGCGAGCTCAAGCTCCGCCCCACGGTGAGGCAAATCCGCGCAGTCGCGCAACAAGGCGCGACTTGCTGCGACTGTTCGCGACAAGAAAAGCCTTGTTTTAAAGGCTCTGATGCGACAGTCGCGCGACCGCTCTGCGACAGTCATTTCGGTCGAAACTCGTGCCGAAGGCTGCTCGGATGTCGAATTCCGTCGCATTAGCTTGCAGGCTATTGCACGCGGAGTGTCCACAACGTGTCCACAGAATCCCATGCGCGGAAGTTCACACACTCATATATATGTGCCCTGAGGCCCGGTGCGTAGATTTGCGACATCTCGGATCCCGCCGTCCCTGGCCTGGTCTTGCGTGTCGCAATCAGCGGATCGAAGGCGTGGAGATCGACAAAGTCGACAACGCGTACGTGCTGTGGCTACCCAGTGCATGGCGCTTCTGAGCAGGCGCGCCCGGCCTTCGCGTCGCCCGTGAGCTGGTAGGCTCAGAAGTAACGTCGCCAGTCGAATGTGAGTCGTACTCCGATCGAGTACACACGATCCAGGTCAGCGCGCGGTGCGCCAGGCGGATAGATGACGGTCCCGCCGTTCGGGATGTCCACGCCGGCGAACAGTTGCAGAATCAACTCGGAGCTCTGCGTCGTGTCGAATGACCGATACGGACGGTACTCGAGGATCGGGAACTCGAGATACGTTGACTCGAACTCGACTACCCTCGGACTCGAACCCGCCGGAACGCCCGGCGCCAGCAGCGTTTCTTCCTCTGCGCCGAGCCCGTGCAAGGTCACGCCGATCTCGCGCCCCAGCACGAGCTGAAATCGCCCGAATCGAGTTGCCCAGCCGAGCTGCCAGGGAATCAGTCCACCATTGACCGCAGTGACCGCCATGCCCTCATAGGTCTTGGGCGATGCGAGGTACAGCGGCGACAGGAGCAGCAGGTCGCCGGGTATCAGATAGAACGGCATGCGCATTCGGGCCGTCAGGCCAGTGCGTGCTGGAATCGCAGCCGTCAGGCTGCCGCCTTGTTGCGCAGGGGCGGCCTCGGTGTACTTGTTGGTGGAGGCTGTGTCGCCCCTAAAGCCCACCGAAAAATAGACGAGCCCATCTCCCCCTTCGTCGATCACCCCATCGAGTCCATACCCGAGTCGTAGCGACAGATCCGCTCCGCCAACGAAGCCGCTGCCATCTTCCAAGCCGGTGAAGCCACCGTCCACAGAGCGCACGTCGAGCGAGCCGGCGACGCCGATGAAGGGACCGAGCTCCGAGCGGAAGCGCGGCATCGCCCCGAGTCCTTCACCCAGACTCGGCACTGGAGTCAGCAGCAGGACTTCCACGCCCAACTCCACCGCCTCGATTGTCGGCTCTCGTCCTTGCGACCATGGCCCAAGCCTGTCGTTGCTGCAAACGTCGAACGCTTCGGGTTCGCCAGGAGCCGCTGGCGTGTACGGAAGATTGGTCGCTCGCGGTCGACCGGCCGCCGTGTCGAGCACCTGCTCGAGACTCAGACGCACTGCCTCGGCAGCTCGCTGCGCATCCTCGGGACGCATGTGCGCATCGCCCATCAACACGGCTGTATTCGCGCCTGGCTGCCAGGTCCGTACTTCCAGGCCGCTCTCGTTGTAGTAGTCGTGAGTGCCTTTGCGTTGCGAGACGTCGCCCCAGGTCCCGGCCACGTGCCCCGCGGCAAAGACGTCTTCCATGAAATGCAGCGCAAACGCTTCATCTGCAAGCACGGCGCGCGCGAGCGCGGCGCGCTCGTCAGGGGACAGGCTCTCTCGCGCAAGCCTCGTTGCCTTCTGCATAGCACTCAAGTGGAACCGCCCCCACACGCCCACGGCATTGACCTCAGACCCAACTGTGAGCGTCGTCTCTATGTATTCCGGTGCGCTGAAATCCACTCTGGGGCGGGCCAGCAGGAAGTGGGCATTGTTGGATCCCGCCCGTGTCGCATACTCCGGGTCGGCGCGCTGCAAACGGATGTCTGCAATGCGCAGCACGTTGATGCGATCAGCCCTGATTCCTTCGCTGTCCATCTGCCGCCGCAGGTCGCCGATCAAACTCCTGCCATCCTTCTGGGATGCGGCCGGCGAAGTTTTCGAGACCCGCGTCAGATCCACTTTGAGCTGTGCCGCGACTTCGGCAACGGCCAGGATCCATTCCGAGGTGCTGACGGTGTCGAGCAACTGCGCGCTCGAGCACGCATGGTCGCCAGCAATTGCGGACATTGCAGCCCAATCGATGCAGTCGGGCATCAAGCCTTGCGAAGTGTCAGCGCCTTGCTTGCACAGGCGTTTCTCGTAGCCGCTGCGCGCCTCGGCCCAGAGCTGATCGAAAATCGCTTGGCGTTGCGCGTCGAGGCTTTCGATACCGAGCACAGCGATGTCACGGTGCTCCGGATAGACCCATGCGAATGCCGGAGAGGTCGCGCATGCGAATCCTAAGACTGCCACTAACAGTCTGAGCGCCATTAGTGCGTCCAGTCGTCGTTCGAGAGGTCTTCCTCTATGAATCGCAGTAGCGCCTCCATCAGCGCTTCGCGCGGGTAAGCATTCTGCGTGACGAATACGGCGCCGATCGTCGCATGCGAGCGCGCGATCGGCACAGCGAGCGCCCAATGATCGGCATTGACGTACGCGAGCAGGCGGCTCCCGGGGATGACCTGGTCATAGAAGATCAACTGGCCATCGTTGCGTGTGTCGACGCGGGCAAGCTTGCGATAGCTCGATTTCAACACTGCTGAGATGCGTTCCGGCTGCGGGAACGTGGCCAGCGAGTAGTAACGCACGTCCGTCGGCAATGGATTCGCGGCGAGCCATGCTCTGCGTTCGGCGGGCCGCAGACTCGCGACCGCAGTGCCGTCGCCAGGCTTGCAGATCGCGCCGGGGAACTGGCGCAGCATCTCTGCGTGATATTCCTCCGCGTCGTTGGCGAGCGGCGAGCCTCCGACCGCGCCT
>Ga0075419_10001137_pt1 | contig 17247 bp, 14 predicted proteins | sample SoiMetdeltSBSDD3_FD_76900 | JGI IMG/M metagenome (GOLD analysis project Ga0075419, IMG submission 76900) | Bulk soil microbial communities from a Populus tree surrounding site in Tennessee, USA - Soil MetaG P. deltoides SBSDD3 | ecosystem: Environmental > Terrestrial > Soil > Tree plantation... | reverse complement strand
CGGTGGTGGACGCATCGTTAACAAAACACCTCGTCGTCCATTACAACGGCGCCTTCCACAGCGATTTCAAGCTGGGCACCGCCGAGCGCGCCAGGCAGCGCGCCGACGGAGCCCGGGTCGTCGTCGTCACGGCGGTGCCCGTCCCTGATCTCGACCGGCTCGATCCGTCCGGGAACGAGCGCAAGCGGGCGGATTACCTCCTGTATGTCCTCGCCCCCGTCAAAGCCGACAGCGCGCGTCGCTGACGCGGCCGATTCCCTCCCGCTCCCCCGGCCGAGAGCGCTCTTTGCGCGCGCGCTCCGGCTTCGCTGCCCGGTCTGTGGCGGCGGCCCGGTTCTGCTGAGCTGGTTTACCGTTGCCGCGTCCTGTCCCTCCTGCGGACTTCACATGGACCGCGACGAGCCGGGCTACTGGCTCGGGAGCTACACGGTGAATCTCTTTGTGACCGAAGGAATCTTTGCCGCCGCGTTTGTGGGGGGGATGCTGCTGACCTGGCCGGCGGTCCCATGGGCAATGCTTGGCGTTGCGTGCGCGACGCTGGCGATCCTGACCCCGCTGGCGACCTTCCCGCACTCCAAGCTGCTCTACCTTGCCATTGATCTTTCGTATCGGACGCTGGCTACGGACGACTTGACGACGCCTCTCGAAAAGGCAGTAGGCAGTAGGCAGTAGGCAGTAGCCCGCTCGTCAGGCCTCCAACTTCGCCACCACCACCGTCACATTATCCGTTCCCCCCGCATCCAGCGCCGTCTGCACCAGCGCCTTTGCCGCTGCTTCCGCGCCGTCGCTGTGGAGGAGCATCGCGGTGATCTGCTCATCGGCCACATGCTTGGTGAGCCCATCGGTGCAGAGGAGCAGCGTGTCCCCCGGCGCCAGGTCCACCAGGCCGATCTTCGGAAGCATCTCGGAGCCGCCCACGGCGCTGATGAGATTGGCCCCCACCCCGGCGCGCGCCGCCTGATCCTCGGTCCAGGCACCGACGTCCACCATGTACTGGCCGGTGGTCTGATCGGCGGTGAGCTGACGGAGCCGGCCCCCATGCAGATAATACGCGCGGCTGTCGCCAACATGGACGATGTAGGCGCGGACGCCGACCAGGATCGCCATCGTGAGAGTGGTGGACGGCCCATGGCCCCCCGCTCCCAGCTCCGCCAGAATTTGCTCGTGGGCTCCCTCGACTGCGTGCTCGAGCTGCATCAGGAATTCGTTTTCCTTGTCCACGTCGGCATTGTGGAAGCATCCCGCCATCTGGGCGATGTATTGCACCAGGGATTCCACCGCGCTTCCGCTGGCCAGCTCGCCACCCGGTCGCCCGCCGACCCCGTCGGCCACGATGAAGAGCCGAGCCGAAGACCCGCGAATGCGGTCGAACGACTCCCGGGCCTCGATGCTGGTGTGCTCCAGCGCTACGGATTTCCGGAGCGTGGCGATGACGAAATGGTCCTCGTTGTTGGTGCGGACTTTGCCGACATCGGTGAGTCCGAAGGAATCCACTCCGGTGGCGGTTTCGGTCGTCATGACGGTTTCTCCCCCGCGTCGATCGCCGCCCGGGCGAGCCAGCTGAACGCCTGCTCCACCCCGTCGCCGGTCTTGGCGCTGGTGCGGACCGCGTGCCACCCGAGGTCGCTGAACGCTTTTTCGTCGGAAGGACCGAGCACCCATTCCGATGTGAGGTCGGACTTGTTCAGGGCTACCGCCGACGGCACCTCGCCGATGGCGCCACGCGCGAGCTCGCGCAATTCGAAGATCTGATCGAGGGTTTCCTTCCGGGTCCCATCGACCACGTACAGAATGGCATGACTCCCGCGCAGGTAGCTGACCGCCACGTCCTCCACTCCGTCGCGGCCGGCGAGGTCCCAGAGCAGGAGGGTGGCCTCGGTGCCATCGAGGGAGACGACCTTGCGGTCGATCTTCACGCCGACGGTGCTGTGATACTTTGCCGAGAAAATCGAATGCACGAATTGCTGCACCAGGCAGGTCTTCCCCACCCCGAAGACGCCCACCATACAGACTTTCTTCTGAATCATGGTTTCCTCGCCAGCCGGCCGCCCAGCGGATTCAATCGCACCACGAATGCGACACTGCGGTTGATCCGCGACTGGTCGGCCCCCTCGCGGGGCGCCAGCGGACGAGAGGTGCCGATCCCGATCCCGTCCAGCTCGGCGGGCGCCATTCCGATGCTGATCAGCGCGGTGCGGGCCGCCTCGACCCGTTCCAGGCTGAGGGCCTGGTTCACGGCATCGGTTCCGGTCGAATCGGTCCTGCCGATCAACTGCAGACTCACCCGGTATCCCATTTCCTCCGCCTCCCGGGCGAGCGGCCGAAACGACCCCGCCACTCCAGCGAGCATCCCGCGCGAGACGGAGGAGAGGGTGGCGGATCCCGGATCGAAAAGCACCAGGCGCTGCTCGGTGTCATTTCGAAGCGCGGCAAGTCGGGGAGGGAGCTCGGCATCGACTCGTGAAAGGTCGATGGCGGCGACGCCCGGAGGAAGCGTGGCCCGTAACAAGACCCCGCCCACCCAGGCCAGCGGTGCGGTGCCGCCGGCAATCACCGAATCCCGCCGAAACAGGAGCGACACCGTGGCCGGTGCAGCCAGCCACCGGCGGGTCCGCTCGACCACCAGCGAGGGCTCCAGCGAGAGGTAGGGTTCCCAGCGCGCCTCCAGCCGTGCCGGGTCGGCGTTGATGGACGCCAGCACCCGGGCAGGATCGGCTGAGAGGGGATCGCGGAGCCCGCGCACCATCCAGCGCCCGCCGCCGCGCGAGGTTTCCAGCAGTTCGATCCCGGGCTCGGCCTGCAGTCGGGCCATCGCGGTGGACCAGGTCCGGTGCGATCGCCAGGCAAGGAAAACGAGCAACAACCCAACGACGGCCGTGGGGATCGCCCAGCGCATCCAGGCGCTCCGAACCCGCGGCAGCCGGCCGCGATCGGTGCTCAGCACCGTTTCGAGGCATTCCTCGAGCAGGGGGTGTGCCGGGGCGAACCGGCTCGCATCGCCGCTGAACTCTGCGAAGGCGTTGACCAGCTGCAGGTGGATGTTCTCGAGGGTGTCCTGGAGCCTGGGAAGCAGCGTCGCCGGCGGCTGACCCCGCACCACCGCAGCGATGACCGCCTGCGGCCCCTGCTCGACGATCACGGTGAGCTCGCCTACGCTGAAGCTCCGAAGCCCGCCGCTTTCCCGCTCGTGGAAGGAATCCGCCACGAAATCCTGAATGGCGGTGAGCATCCCCGAGATCAGGTCGCCATCAGCCGCTTTGAGGTCGGCGGGCGCCGCGTGACCAAGGAGGAGACCGGTCTCCGCATGGATCAGGAAGACCTGCTCCACTCGGTAGATCAGCGCGTGCCGCAGTACGATCTGAGCGTAAGGAACTCCGGTCCGCCACCCCTCGATGCGCCACCGGATTCCCCGAAGGGAGAGACTGTTTTCCACCGCCTGATTGATCGAACCGACCAGCCCGGCCAATGCTTCGGCGATCGCCTTGCGAATGGCCGGGCCCAGGACCGGGAAAATGGCGGTGGCGATCTGCTTGGGATTGCGGCGAACCGACTCGCTGAGAGCGTTTTCGACGGTCGGGGCGAGGGCCTTTGCCAGCTTCTGATCGCGACCGGCGCGAAGCGCGATGGCCTCAGGCAGATGCTCCGCCAGCTCTTCCGGCGAGAGACCGAGCGTGTCGAGCCGGCGCTGGAGCTCCTCGAGCTGGCGGCGCTCCTTGCCCAGGAGCAGCTCTCGGAGCTCTGCGAATTCCTCCGACGCCGGGTCGTAGCTTCCACCGAGGCCCAGGTAGTCGGTGGGGGGCGAGCGATCGTCGAACGCGCTCATCCGCGCGTCGCGTTCTTCCCCGTTCCCTTGGCCTCCGCCGCCAGACGCGACGCCATCTCGCCGAACATTCCGGCCAGCGAGGCGATAGCGAGCTTTTCGGACCGGAGCTCCTGGGCCGAGCGGGTGAGCTCGCCGGACAGGCGATCGGAGACCCGTGCGAGCTCGGCGGCGACGGCCTTCGAGTGCTGCATGATGCCTTCGCGAATCTCGGCGTCGGCCATCCCCGAGCTCTCTTCCAGTTTCACATGCCGCTTCTCGAGACCCCGCAGCGCTTCCTTGATTTCCGCGGAGAGGCCCTTGAGCTCCTCGGTACGGCGGAGGCGTTCCGCGGCCAGGCGCTCGCCGAGCGACTGCACTTCCTTTTGGAGCATCGCGTCGAGCGCGCCGACCTGCTTGGTAAAGTCGGTCCGCAGCGACTCCTGGCCCCGGAGCAGGCGCGCTTCGAGTCCCTGGAGACGGGTTTCGACCGCGCGCATCTGCCCGCCAAAGAGAATGTCGCGAACCTTGTCGAGGCTTTCCGGCGTGGCGTCGGCAGAAGTGGCGCCGTTGGCTTCAGACGACCCCTGCTTTTTGGTGGTTCTTGTCATGGTCGCACCTTCCCGGGATTGACCCTGCAATTCTACCTCCCTCCCGGGCCTCGTGCCATCTCGGCCACGGAAGCCTGCACCGGCTCCCTAGGCACCGATCTTCGCGACCACAACGGTGACGTTGTCCGACCCTCCGCCATCGAGCGCCGCCTGCACCAGCGCCTTGGCGACGGACTCCGCGTCGTCGCCGCTGCCGAGCAGTTCGGTGATTCGTTCTTCGGGCACTTCGTTGCTGAGTCCGTCGGTGCACATGAGGAGGGTGTCCCCCGCCACGAGGTCCGCAATGCCGACCTTGGGGAGCATCTCGGACGAGCCCAATGCGCTGGTGAGATTGGTCGAGATCTTGGCACGGGCGGCCTGCTCCTCGGTCCAGGCCCCGACATCGACCATGTAGCGGCCCATCGTCTGATCGACGGTCAGGGGCCGGAGCCGGCCCTGGTGGAATTGATACGCTCGACTGTCGCCGACATGAACGATGTAGGCGCGGGTTCCGATCAGGGTCACCATCGTGAGCGTGGTCGAGGGTCCATGTCCCCCGGATCCCAGCTCCGCCTGGATCCGCTCATGAGTCCGCTGCACCGCACCCTCGAGCTGCTTGAGGAACTCGTGCTCCTTGGTCAGATCGGCGCTGTTGAAGCATCCGACCGTCTGGGCGAGGTACTGCACCAGCGATTCAACCGCGGTCCCGCTCGCCAGCTCCCCTCGCGATCTCCCGCCGACGCCGTCCGCGACGATAAAGAGCCGCGCGGAGGACCCGCGCATGCGCTCGAACTGCTCCTGATCGTCGATGTTGGTGTGCTCCAGCGCCACGGATTTCCGGAGGCTCGCGATGACGAAGTGATCCTCGTTCGTGGTGCGAACCTTCCCGACGTCGGACAATCCGAAGGAGTCGACTCGGCTGGCAACGCCAGGAGGCGTCACGCTCGCTGTTCTGGACTCCTGCCTCCGGCCTGCTTCCTGCTGCCTGCTGCCGGTCATGGCACCGCGCTCGAGCCACAGCTTCCGTCACTGGCCCGGACCGTCGGATAGCTGATCCCCAGCTGCTCGAGATAGGTCTTGTACTTCTTCGCATCGTAGTAGAAGGGCCGCATCTGCTCGCGGTACTTCTCCAGGATCCCCTTGTTGAGCTCGATCGCGGGCCGGTCCTCGGGGCGGATCAGCGGGACGTACTTGGTGTCCTTGGTCTGGACGTTGGTGAAGTATTCCTTCGCGTCGGTCACCAGCTTCGGCGTGAGGACCACGTCGAGCATCGTCATCGCCATCGCCTTGGCGCCGGCCGTCGCCCCCTTGTGGGCCACCGGTGTCGCCATGGCGATCGCGTCGGTCCAGTTGTGTCCGGGCATCCCGGGAATGTTCGAGGGGAAGCGCAACGTGACGGTCGGAACCGTCCAGGTGACGTCGCCGATATCGTCCGATCCGCCGCCCCGCTTCTGATTCTCCGGCACCGGACCGCCCAGCGCAGAGCCCAGGCTGTCCACCAGTCCCCGCGCCTCGGTCTTCTGGTCGGTCTGCAGGGCCTTGGCAAAGGCCTGGTCCTGGGCACTCCACTTCGGCATGCCGACCGCGCGGATGTTGGCCGCCATTGCCTCGGCCACCGGCCGGTTGAAGTGCTGGGGCCACGCGCTCCCCAGCATCCGCACCGGGTCGAGGGTGGTGCCGGTCATCATCGCGGCCCCCGCGGCGATCGAGTCGCCGGTCGCCCAGAGCTCCCGGATGTGGGGGTAATCCAGCTCGCGGAAGTAGTACCAGACCGAGGCGTTCTGGGGGACGACATTGGGCTGGTCACCGCCGTTGGGAATCACATAGTGGGAGCGCTCCGCGAGCCGGAGGTGCTCCCGCCGGTAGTTCCACCCGATGTTCATCAGCTCGACGGCGTCGAGGGCGCTGCGTCCGCGCCAGGGTGCGCCGGCGGCGTGCGCCGATGTGCCCCGGAAGGTGTAGAGCACCGACACCAGGCCGGTCCCGTCCTGCGAGCCCCACGACACGCCGAAATTGCTGGAGACGTGACTGAAGAAGCTGATATCCACGTCATTGAAGAGTCCGGCGCGCACATAGTACGCCTTGGTGCCGATCTGCTCTTCCGCGACGCCGGGCCAGATCTTGATCGTCCCGGAGAGCTTGTCCCGCTCCATGATCTTCTTGAGCGCGAGGGCGGCCGTGATGTTGACCGCCATCCCGCTGTTGTGGCCCTCTCCGTGCCCTGGCGCGCCGGGGACCAGCACCGACCGGCACGCGACTCCCGGTTTCTGCGACGCCTGCGGGATCCCGTCGATGTCGGTGCCGAGGGAGATCACCGGTTTTCCCGATCCCCAGGTGGCGACGAACGAGGTCGGGATCCCGGCATACCCCTCCTCGACCCGGAACCCTTCCTTCCGGAGGAGCGCGACCAGGTATTTCGAGGTCTCGAACTCCTGAAATCCGAGCTCGCCGAACGAAAAGATCTGGTCCACCATCTGCTGGGTGAACACCGCCCGCGAGTCGATATCGGCCACCAGTTCGCGCTTGAGTGCCTCGAGCCGCGGATCAGACGGCGTCGCGGGGGCCGCGGCCTGGCCGGCAAGGGGGCCGGCGGCGACGGCAAGGAACACGATCAGGAAACGAACGCGCATGGGAAGCTCGACGGTTAGCAGTGAGCGGTTAGCGGGTTACTTCACTCCGACGTTCTTCATGCCTTCGAGTTTACCGAGATCCACCTTCTCCAGGGCGTCCTTGATCGCATCCATCGGCACGTTATTGCCGCTCACTTCGACGACGAACCGGCCCGCGACGAGGACCTGGACCTCACCCGAGGTGGACTGGCGGTCATATCGCTCGTAGCCCTTGTATCCCTTGATGGTCGCCGACTTCTCGTAACTCGTCTCGGTCTCGCGGTCGATGGCGCCGGCGGCCCAGGCGTAGGTGGCCATCGCGGCAACGCCCGCCATGGCGCCGACGTCCGTGATGGTAATCGTGACGTTCGCGGCGTTGTCCCCGTCGTACTGGGCCTCGGCCTTGGAGATCGTGAATCCCATGGCGCTGGTCTTCTCCCCTTCCGCGTTGCTGCGTTTCATGCCGGACAGGTCCTCGGGCAGCAGCGCCTTGAGCTCGCGGAAATCAACGGCTTCCGCCGCCTGGATCGTTCCGAGCGCCGTGCCCGCCGCCGCCACTCCCGCCGCCGCCGCCGCCGCTCCTCCCGCCTTCATGGCCTCCGCCATCTGTTTGGTGGACTCTTCGATCGCTTCGGCCTGCTTCTCCTCGGCGCTCTTGCCGCAGGCGGCAAGCAGGAGAATCGTGAACGCCAATCGAGCACTCATTGGGCACCAAGTGGTTAGCGGTTAGCCGTTAGCCGTTCGCACCGAACGGCTTCTTCTTGACCAGGGTCAGAATAGTATACACCGCCACCGCCTCGGCGTTTTGATTGGTGACTTCCACGTCCCAGGCGACCACCCCCTGCGGCACGCCGTCCGGGGGTGTTTCCTTGGCGATCTTCTGCTTGACGGTGAGCCGGACCTGAATGGTGTCTCCGGGATATACCGGCTTCACGAACCGGAGCGATTCGAGTCCGTAATTGGCGAGCACCGGACCTTCGCCGGGGTCGACGAAGAGGCCCGCCGCCGCGGACACGACAAAGTAGCCGTGCGCCACCCGGCGCTCGAAGATCGAGCGCTTCGCGGCGAGATCGTCCACATGGGCATAGAAATGATCGCCGGACAGCCCCGCAAAGTTCACTACGTCGGCTTCCGTCACCGTGCGGCGGTGGGTGAAGAGGGTATCGCCGACGGAGAGCTCCTCGAAATGCTTTCGGAAGGGATGCACCCCGTCGGTGGGAGTCGCCGCGCCCTTCATCCAGATGCCGGTGATTCGCGCGAGCGTGGTCGGATGTCCCTGCAGCGCACATCGTTGCATGAAGTGGAGGACTCCGCGGGTGCCGCCCATCTCCTCGCCGCCCCCGGCCCGCCCCGGCCCGCCGTGGACCAGCCCCGGCAGGGGAGAGCCATGTCCGGTCGATTCCTTCGCGGTATGACGATTGAGCACCAGCAGCCGCCCGTGCCACGCGGCCGTGCCCAGCACCACCTCCCGCGCCACCGCGTCATCCTGGGTAAACAGCGAGCCGACCAGGGATCCGCGTCCGCGCCGGGCCAGCTCGATCGCCTCGTCCACCGAGCCGTATCCCATCACGGTGTTCACCGGTCCGAACGCCTCGATCTCGTGCGGCTCGCTCTGGGTGAGCGGCCGGGGAGAATAGAGCAGGGTCGCTGGGAAAAATGCTCCCTTGCCGGCGTCGGCGCCCGTCACCGTGAAGTTGTCGGGGTCGCCGTACACCAGCTCGGCCCCGGCCTTGAGCGCCTCCACGCTCTTGCGGACGTCGTCGCGCTGGCCCAGGCTCGCCAGCGGTCCCCAGCGCACTCCCTCGACGGCGGGATTGCCGAGGGTCGTGCCGTCGAGACGCTTGGCAATAGCCCGGATCGTGTCCTCGACCAGGATGGCCGGGACCAGGGTCCGACGGATGGCGGTGCACTTCTGCCCCGCCTTGGCCGTCATCTCCCGCACCACTTCCTTGACGAAGAGGTCGAACTCCTCGGTCCCCGGCGCGGCATCGGGGCCGAGCATGGAGAAGTTGAGCGAATCGGCTTCCATGTTGAAGCGGACCGACTCGGCGACGATGCGCGGGTGGGTTTTGAGCTTGCGTCCGGTGGCCGCAGAGCCGGTAAAGGTCACCACGTCCTGAGCGATCACGTGGTCGAGGAGATCGCCCACGCTTCCGACGATGAGCTGCAGCGCGCCGGCCGGCAGGATCTCCGACGCGATCATTTCGCGCACCATCGCCTCGGTCAGATATGAGGTGGCGGTGGCCGGCTTGACGATCGCCGGCATCCCGGCCAGGAACGTGGGCGCCAGCTTCTCCAGCATACCCCAGCAGGGAAAGTTGAAGGCGTTGATGTGAATGGCGACGCCTTCGAGAGGAACGCAGATATGGCGCCCGGCAAACGTCCCGCCTTTGCCGAGCAGCTCCGGCTCTCCGTCGACGAAGAAGGTCTCGTTCGGAAACTCCCGGCGGCCCCGGCTGGCATAGGAAAAGAAGGTGCCCAGGCCGCCTTCGATATCCACCCAGGAGTCGGTCTTCGTGGCGCCGGTCGCGGCCGAGATCTCGTAGAATCGGTCCTTCCGCTCCATCAGGTAGGCGGCGAGCGCCTTGAGCATCCGGGCCCGGTCGTGGAAGGTCATCGTCCGGAGCACGGGGCCGCCGGTCTTCCGGCCATACTCCAGCATCGCGCGGAAATCGAGACCCTCGCTCGAGGCGGTCGCGACCGGTTCTCCGGTGACCGCGTTCCGCAGCGTTGTCCCGTCGCTCCGGCCCCGGGTCCAGGCGCCCTGTGCATAGCTTTCCAGCGTCTTCACGTCGTACCCTCCGTCGAATCATCGGGACGCCGGGTCGTGCCCCAGGTGCGGTAGGTCTGCTCCGGGTCGGGGCGGTCTTTCGGCATGGCACGCAGCGGTTCGCAGGGAACCAGGGTCGCGTGCAGTCGGGCGGGGAGTCCCTGGTAGAGCCGGGTCCCTTCGGTTTTCCACGCCAGCATTTCGTCGCTCACCGCCTTTACTTCGCGAGCGGGGTTACCCACAGCGATCATCCGGTCGGCAATGCGCATTCCCTCGGGGACGAACGAGAGCGCCCCCACGATCGCCCCGGCGCCCACCACCGCGCGGTCCATGACGACGGCGTTCATTCCCACCAGGGCGTTCCGTCCGATACGGGCGCCGTGAATGATGGCGCCATGCCCGATGTGCGCCGACGCTTCCAGCACCACCGTTACGCCGGGGAACATATGGATGGTGCAGTTCTCCTGGACATTGCATCCGTCGTGGATCTCGATCGCGCCCCAGTCGCCGCGAAGCGCAGCGCCGGGCCCGATATAGACATCACGGCCGATCACCACGTTCCCGGTGACCGCGGCGTGGGGATGGATGAAGGCGGTGGGATGAACCACCGGCACGATGCCCTCAAACGAGTAGATTCCCTGCATCCCCAATAATAGCGCCCGATACCCCATGGATATGCTTGCACAGCTGAAGCAGGCCCTTTCCGACCGGTATGCCATCGACCGGGAGATCGGCGCGGGCGGAATGGCGACGGTGTATCTGGCGCGCGACCTCCGCCACGACCGTCCGGTGGCCTTGAAGCTCCTCAATCCCGAGCTGGGGGCGGTGCTCGGGGTCGAGCGATTCCTCGCCGAGATCAAGGTCACCGCCAATCTCCAGCACCCGAACCTGCTTCCGCTTTTCGACAGCGGCGAGGCGGGAGGGCAGCTCTACTACGTCATGCCCTTCGTGGCGGGTGAGTCGCTGCGGGTCCGGCTGGAACGGGAAAAACAGCTTCCCATCGAGGACGCGGTCCGGATCAGCATCGCGATCGCCAACGCCCTCGATTATGCCCATAGTCACGGCGTCATTCATCGCGACCTGAAGCCCGAGAATATTCTCATGCAATCGGGCCAGCCGGTGGTGGCCGACTTCGGCATCGCGCTCGCGGTGAGCAAGGCGGGGGGAAACCGGATCACCCAGACCGGTCTTTCGCTCGGAACCCCCCAGTACATGAGCCCCGAGCAGGCCACCGGTGACCGGGTGATCGACGGACGGAGCGACATCTATTCGCTGGCCGCGATGACCTACGAGATGCTCACCGGCGAGCCGCCCCATATCGGCAATACCGCCCAGGCGATCATCGCTCGCGTGCTCACCGACAGGCCGCGACCGGTCCGGAATACCCGGAGCGCAGTGCCCGAGAACATCGAGGCGGCGATCGATCACGCGCTGGAAAAGCTCCCCGCCGATCGCTACGCCACTGCGCGCGAGTTTGCCGAAGCGTTGCAGGGTCGGGGCCATCCGGTAACCGTGAGCGCCACCGGGGGAATTGCTGCGCGCGAGTGGAGCCGAGGCCGGTCTCGCCTCCGCGTTCCAGCCACGCTGATCGTCGGCATGCTCGGGCTCGTCGGGATGGCGCTGACCGCGTTGCTCCTCCAGCGTCCGGTTGCCGCCGACCCCATACCGGTCATCCGCTTCCGGTTTTCGGGGAGCGACAGCGCGCCGGTGATCCCCAGGTTTCCCTGGCCCGCAACGATCTCGCCCGACGGCAGCAAGCTCGCGTACTGGGTGGCCGTGAGCGGAGAGCCGCAGCTCATGCTGCGCCGCCTCGACCAGCTCGACTCCCGGCCGGTTCCGGGCACCCGGGGCGGGTCCCAGGTCTTCTTCTCTCCCGATGGCGAGTGGATCGCTTTCGAAAGCTCCGAAAAGGAAAAGAAGGTTCGGCTCGACGGCAGCGCGCCGGTGACGATCGCCGAAGGAGCCGGGAATAACGGCGCCGCATGGACCACCGGTGGCGAGCTGGTCGTGGGAGCCACGAAGGGGAAGGCAGGCCTCTCACGGGTGCCGGTGTCCGGCGGCGAGCTGGTGCAATTCACTCACCCCGACTCCGCCAACGGCGACCTGGACCACCTCTGGCCGATCGCGCATCCCGATGGCCGGACCATTGTCTTCACCAGCTGGGGCGGGGGGCTGACGACGGCGAGCCTCGCCATGACCTCCCTCGCCGACGGGAAGGTCACCCGGCTCGGTATCAAGGGCATCCGGCCGCTGGCGATCCTCGACGACCACCTGGTCTATCTGCAAGCCGATGGGACCGTGATGGCGCTCGCGCTCGATGTCTCCGACCGGAAGGTCACCGGCTCCCCGACGCCGGTGCACGATCCCGTGGCGGTCGCCCCCAACAACAACGGCAACTCGGACGTGTTCCTGTCGTCCGGCGGCGCCCTGGTCTCGGCCGTCGGCTCCACGGCCTCCCGGCTCTCCTGGCTCTCCCGCGATGGAAGCGTTCGGTCGGTCCTTCCCGAGGTGCGCGACTATCAGGTCCCCCGGCTCTCCCCGGATGGACGGCGTATCGCGGTGCTGATTCGGGACGGCACCAGCCAGGACGTGTGGATCTACGACGTGCCGACCGGCACCCTGTCGCGGCTCACCGATGCCGCGCGGGTTACGTCGGTGGAGTGGGCCCGGGACGGCAAACGGGTGATTTACACCGCGCCGGGGCCCGATGCGCGCGGGGTGGTGTGGAGCAAGATGGTGGACGTGGCTTCGCCCCCCGAGGTCCTCCTCAAGCTGCCGGGCCTGACCCCCAGTGCTACCATGGCGCCCGACGGCCGGTCGCTCCTGGTCCGGAGCCTGGGAGCGAGCGGCTGGGAGGTCTTCCATTCCACCATTGGCTCGGCCGCGGCGCCGGCGCCCTGGGCTCCGGGACGCGGAGACGATTTCAACGTCAAGATTTCTCCCGACGGGCGCTGGGCAGCGCTGGTCAACGACGAATCGGGCCGGGATGAGGCCTACATCCGCTCCTATCCCGAGCCGACCGCCAAAGTCCAGGTGTCCGTGGGAGGGGCGCAGGCGCTGGTCTGGGGCGCGGACGGCACCACGCTGTATTACGCCTCCAGCGCCGGGATCATTTCCGCCCGGCTCGCGCTGGGTGCGACGGTGCAGGTCCTGTCGCGTGACACCCTCTTTCGGCCCCGCGGCAACATGACGTTTCTCTCCGATTTCACCGAAGCGAATTTCGATCTCAGCCTGGATGGCTCGCGGGTACTCTACCTGGCGCCGGTGTCGAGCAGCTACGAGCTGATCGTGGTGCCGAACTGGCTTCGGGAGTTCCGGGAAAAGATTGCGCGAAAGTAGGCCGGGATTTCCCCACTCGCCGTTTGAAGAGCCTCGCGAAATAGCTGGGGTCGTCGAACCCCAGGCAGGAAGACGTCGTCGGAGGGAGGGGGCTGGCGCCGTGAAACGGCCTGCTGCCTGCTGCCTGGTGCCTGCTGCCTGTTCAGGGTGCCAGCGGAATGAACCTGCCCTCATCCACTTTCCCGCCCCGCACCTGATATAGCGTGATCCCGGAGGTGAGCGTCATACCGGCCCCCTCACTGGGGCCGACGACGGCGGCCGCCTGATAAAAGCGGATCGGCGATCCCTCGAAGCGGAGCTGCTCGCGGACGTGCATATGGCCGCCCAGGGCGAGATCATAGGGATGCCCTTTGATGCGCGCTATGATCTCCGCCGCATTCGACACCGCGTGCCGGAACTGGGTTTTGCCGCGCACGGTGATCGGCGTGGGCGCGGGCTGCTCGGCTCGGAAGCCGTCCACCGTCTCGACCGAAGTGAAGAACGGAATGTGGTTGAAGGTGACCACCGGCATGTTCGGAGGAATCGCGGCCAGATCCCGGCTCAGCCATTCGACCTGTACGCTGTCGACGTGCCCGTAGTACCAGAGATCGTCGATATCCACGGAGTTGAGACCGACGAAGTGGACCCCGCCGCGGGTGAACGAGTAATAGTCCGGCCCACGGTAGTGGCGATACATCGCCCGGCCGTAGAGCGGATGCTTGGGGCTCACCAGGGAAAGGTGCCGCTCGATTCCGAAGATCTCGTGGTTGCCGGGGACGGTCCAGACCGGCACCCGGAAGAGGGCCATTTCACGCTGGAAGAGATCGTAGTATCCGGTTGCCTCGCTTTCCGCAACCCGTAAGGCGTCGCGCACCAGATCGCCGGTGATGAGCACGAAGGCCGGCCGGATCGAGTCCACCAGCGTCCGGAGCCGCTGGGTGCGGGGCAACGACGCCTCGCTGATGTGGGTGTCCGAGGCGTGGATGAAAGTGAAATCGGGCGACTCCGGCACCGGCGCCAATGGGAACGACAGGGGTTGGGCTGCCGCGAGCGTATCGAGCCGACGCCAGAAGTTGCCGACCGCGCGGTACCCGTCGGGCACGCTTACGAAGACGATTCCGAATCCGCCCTTGCCCTCCAGCCGGAAGGTGCCCTCGGCCGAGGTTCGCACCACATCGGCCTGGTCCGACACGGTCACGCCGCCGAGTCCGGGCTCCCCGGGGTCCCGCAGGCCGTTTCCGTTCTGATCCACATAGACGACGCCGGTGACTTCCCGCACCCGGGAATGCAGGTTTCCGAAGGGCAGGAGACCCAGTAACAGGAAGGACCCGAATCGCTGAACGGTGCGCATCCGTCAGCTTAACGTCTCCGGGCTGTTGCAGTCCACCCCTGGGAGGTGACGACAATGCCATTGCTCCTGAGATCCGCCCGGAGTGCAGCCCTGGCGATTGTTCTGGCGCTCTTCGGGAAGTGCGCATCCGCACCTTCGGAAGCCGACGACACCCTCCCCCCGCCCGGACTGGATACTCAGCAGCCCTTTCCCATCGATCGCGGAGATGATGGGGCACACACCCCCGGCACCTACAAGGGACTCTGGCTCCGCCTGGTGGACAACGGGGCTCCCGCCGTGGCTCCGGTCGACGGTGTCATCGGGGTGGTGTGTGTGGGGATGAGCAACGCGAATCAGGAATGCAGCGACTGGATTCAGCGCCTTGCCGGGGAGTATCAGGGATCGGTGGACCCCTCGGTACGGGTCGTGAATTGCGCGGTCGGGGGCCATGCGATCGAGCGATGGATCGACCCTTCCTATGATCCCGTACTGTGGACCGACTGCTTGCAGCGCCGGCTGCAACAGGCCGGTGTGCGTCCCGATCAGGTCGTGGTGCTCTACCACAAGGCCGCGAACCAGTTCACCACGGGAGCCGGGGGCGCCGTCCTGCCTTCGTATCCGGCCGCCGGTAGTGATTATGCCAACTTCCTGGCCCACCTCACCGCTTTCTCCGCGCGCGTGAAATCGAAGTTCCCTTCGGTGGCCGCCGTCTATACCTCATCCCGGAGCTACGGCGGGTTCGCCGGCAGCTCCGGCCGGGGCGAACCCTTGAGCTATGAGGAGGGCCATGCACTCAACACCTGGCTCGCCGCAAATCGAACGATCGATGGCGTCTGGTACGGGTGGGGGCCTTATCTCTGGGCCCCGGCGTGCACGAGCGGAATCACCAACAAGAGCGGAGCGTGCTACGATCGCGCCGATTATGTCGCCGACGGCGTCCATCCCTCGCCGTCGGGTGAGGCAAAGATCAGCCGGATGATTCACGAGCGTTTCCGGCGGGAAGACTGGTACCGATAGGTCTCAGGCCCGCTCGAGCACCGTCGCCATGCCTTGTCCCACCCCGATGCACATGGTGCAGAGCGCGTAGCGCCCGCCGCTCTCCTCGAGTTGCCGCGCCGCCGTGAGGAGCAGCCGAGCCCCGCTCATCCCGAGCGGGTGGCCCAGGGCGATGGCGCCGCCGTTCGGGTTCACCCGGGGATCGTCATCAGCGAGCCCCAGGTCGCGGGTCACCGCCAGCGACTGGGCGGCGAACGCTTCGTTGAGCTCGATCACGTCCATCTGCGCGATCGAGAGTCCGGCCCTGGTCAAAGCACTCCGCGACGCGGGCACCGGTCCGATGCCCATCACCCGGGGCTCGACTCCGGACACGGCGGATGCGACGACACGCGCGATCGGGGTGAGGCGGTGCTGGGTGAGACCCCGGTCGGACGCCACCAGCAGTGCCGCCGCTCCGTCATTGAGCCCGCTGGAGTTTCCCGCGGTGACCGAGCCCTTGCCGTCGGTGCGGAACGCCGGTTTCAGCTTTGCCAGGATGTCCATACTGGTGTCGGGGCGAATGAATTCGTCGTCGGAAAACGTTTCCTCCTCGCTCTTCGCTCTTCGTACCCGCACCGGCGTGATCTCGACTGCGAAACTTCCCTTCGCCCGGGCCGCCGCCGCCTTCTGCTGGGATCGCATCGCGAATCGGTCCTGATCCTCCCGCGAGATGCCGTACTGTTCCGCGACGTTTTCCGCGGTCTGGCCCATCGCATCGATGCCGTACTTCTCCTTCATCTTCGGATTGACGAACCGCCATCCCAGCGAGGTATCGAAGAGCTCCTGGCTCCGGCCAAACGGCTGCGACGCCTTGGAGAGCGCGTAGGGCGCCCGGGTCATCTGCTCCACCCCCCCGGCGATGTACACGTCGCCATCGCCCAATCGGGCCGCTCGCGCCGCATTGACCACGGCGCTCATCCCCGAGGCGCAGAGGCGGTTCACCGTTTCCCCCGGCACGCTGGTCGGAAGCCCGGCCAGCAGCAGCGCCATTCGAGCGACATTGCGGTTGTCTTCTCCCGCCTGGTTGGCGCAGCCCAGGATGACGTCGGCGATGGCGGCGGGATCGAGCCCCGGATGCCGGGAGACCAGCGCGGCGATGACGTGGGCCGCCAGATCGTCGGCCCGAACGGAGGAGAGCGAGCCTCCCAGGCTTCCAATCGGGGTGCGAATGCCGTCCACCAGAAATGCCTCGGACACAGTTCTTCCAGCCTTCCCCGGTCTTCCCCGGTTTTCCCCCGTCTTCCAAAGGGCTTCCCCAACTCCCCTAACTCATGCTGCGGTGCTAATTTAGTACGCTTTCACCGGATCGGCACACGATGACTGTTTCGAGCATTCTGTTCGAGCCCAAGGATGGCGTGGCGCGCATCACGCTCAATCGCCCCGATGTGCTCAACAGCTTCGACAAGGCGATGGCCGCGGAGCTCCAGCGGGTGCTGGCCCTGGTCGCGGCCGACGCCTCGCTCCGCGCCGTCTATCTCACCGGTGCAGGACGCGCCTTCTCCGCCGGCCAGGATCTCGCCGAAGCGGTGGCGCGCGAGGGACGCGGCGTCGTGAATTTTGCCGAGCACCTGCGCCGCACCTACAACCCCATCGTGCGGGCGATCCGTGCGCTGCCCAAGCCGGTCGTGTGCGGGGTGAACGGCGCCGCGGCCGGCGCCGGCGCCAATATCGCCCTCGCCTGCGATCTCGTCATCGCATCGGCCGAGGCGAAGTTCATTCAGGCCTTCATCAACATCGGCCTGGTCCCCGACTCCGGAGGGACCTTCTTCCTTCCCCGGCTCGTCGGTACCGCGCGG
>Ga0075419_10001129_pt1 | contig 17278 bp, 17 predicted proteins | sample SoiMetdeltSBSDD3_FD_76900 | JGI IMG/M metagenome (GOLD analysis project Ga0075419, IMG submission 76900) | Bulk soil microbial communities from a Populus tree surrounding site in Tennessee, USA - Soil MetaG P. deltoides SBSDD3 | ecosystem: Environmental > Terrestrial > Soil > Tree plantation... | reverse complement strand
TTGTCTGCAGGGCCGTGAAGAAATACTTCATCACCGGGTTGCTCATCTGGATTCCGCTGGTCATCACCATCTGGGTGCTGAAGCTGGTGGTGGACGTGCTCGACCATTCGCTCCTCTTGCTGCCGGTGTCCTGGCAGACGGAAAACTGGCTCGGCGTGCACATTCCCGGCCTGGGCGCCATCCTCACCATCGTTATCGTCTTTCTGACCGGCCTCTTGGCCACCAATTTCTTCGGCGCGCAGCTGGTCGAGCTCTGGCACGAGATCCTGCATCGCATTCCCGTGGTGAACTCCATCTACTCGAGCGTGAAGCAAATCTCGGACACCCTGTTTTCGTCCAGCGGGCAGGCGTTCCGCAAGGCGCTTCTCGTGCAGTGGCCGCAGGAGGGCATGTGGACAATCGCGTTTCTCACCGGCACCCCGGGCGGCGGCGTCGCCACGCACCTGCCGCCTGACTGCGTGGCGGTGTACGTGCCGACCACGCCGAATCCGACGGGCGGCTACTTCGTGATCATCGCGCGCAAGAACGTGGTGGAGCTCGACATGAGCGTGGACCAGGCGCTCAAGTACATTATCTCCATGGGCGTCGTGCCGCCTCAGAAGTAATGCGCAGCCACTATTGCGGAGAGCTGCGCGCCGCGCTCATCGATCGCACTGTCACCTTGTGCGGATGGGCACACCGGCGCCGCGACCATGGCGGCGTGATCTTCATCGACCTGCGCGACCGCGAGGGACTGGCGCAGGTGGTATGCGACCCGGATCGACAGGAGGCGTTCCGCGTCGCCGAGCGCGTGCGCAACGAGTTCGTCCTGCGCATCAGCGGAAAGGTGCGGCGCCGGCCCGCCGGTACGATCAACGCCGAGCTGCCCACCGGTGAGGTGGAGGTCCTCGCGCACGAAGTGGAGATCCTCAATCCGTCGGCGCCCCCGCCTTTCCAGCTCGACGAGGACAACCTCTCCGAAAGCGTGCGGCTCGAGAACCGCGTGCTCGATCTCAGGCGCGCCCCGATGCAGCGCAACCTGCGCCTTCGTCACCGCGCGGCCATGGCGGTGCGCCGCTTTCTCGATGAACACGGCTTCGTCGACATCGAGACGCCGGTGCTCTACAAATCCACGCCGGAAGGCGCGCGCGAATTCCTCGTCCCCTCGCGCCTGCACGACGGGCACTTTTATGCGCTGCCGCAGTCGCCGCAGCTCTTCAAGCAGATGCTGATGGTCGCGGGCTTCGACCGCTACTACCAGATCGTGAAGTGCTTCCGTGACGAGGATCTGCGCGCCGACCGGCAGCCGGAGTTCACCCAGATCGATATCGAGACCTCCTTCCTTTCGGAGGAAGACATCCGCGGGCTTATGGAGTCGCTTGTACGCTATCTCTTCCGCGAAGTGATCGGCGTCGAGCTGCCCGCGCCGTTTCCGGTCCTGACCTACGACGAGGCGATGCGCGATTACGGCACCGACAAGCCGGATCTGCGCATCCCGCTCAAGCTCGCCGAGATCACCGATGCCGTGAAGGACGTGGAGTTCAAGGTTTTCTCCGCGCCGGCGAACGAGCCGGGCGGGCGTGTGTGCGCGCTGCGCGTCCCTGGCGGCGGCGCGCTCACGCGCGGCGAGCTCGACGGCTATGGCGAGTACGCGAAGACACTGGGCGCCAAGGGCTTGGCGTGGATCAAGGTGAACCAGCGAGCCAAGGGCGCGGAGGGCCTGCAGTCTCCCATTGTGAAGAACCTGCACGCGCGCTCGCTCGCCACCATCCTCGAAAGAACGGCGAGCGAAGACGGCGACGTCATCTTCTTCGGCGCCGGCGACGCACTGACGGTCGACGCGTACATGGGTGCGCTGCGCGATAAGGTCGGCCACGCCCGCGATCTCACGGAGAAAGCCTGGCGCCCGCTCTGGGTGGTCGACTTCCCAATGTTCGAGTTCGACCCTGACAGCCGGCAATGGAAAGCACGCCACCATCCCTTCACCAGCCCGAAGGACGGACATGAGCAGTACATCGAGGCGGCGCCGCAGAAGGCTTACGCCAAGGCTTACGACATGGTATTGAACGGCTGGGAGATCGGCGGTGGCTCAGTGCGCATCCATCGCCAGGAGATCCAACAGACGGTGTTTCGCGCGCTCAAGATGACGGGGGCGGAGCAGCGCGCGAAGTTCGGCTTCCTGCTCGATGCCCTGCAATTCGGCGCGCCGCCGCACGGCGGCATCGCGTTCGGCTTCGATCGTCTGGTGACGCTGATGGCGGGCGCGGCCGCGATCCGCGATGTCATCGCATTCCCGAAGACGCAGCGCGGCCAGGATCTCCTCACCGGCGCGCCCACTCCGGTCACTGAAAACCAGCTGCGCGAGCTGCACCTGCGCCTGAGGAATCCGCAGTAGCCGTGAGGTGGCTGGCGGGATTCGCCTGGCTCTTCGCGGCGGGCGCGCTCGCCTTTGTCGCTGAGACGAAGGTTTCTCAGTTGCCGCCCGAGGCCCGCGATACCCTGGCGCTCATCAAGGCCGGCGGGCCCTATCGCTATCCGCAGGACGGTAAGACGTTCCACAACCGGGAGAAAGTCCTGCCTAAACGCGAGCGCGGCTACTACCGCGAGTTCACCGTGAAGACGCCCGGGGCGCGCGATCGCGGAGCGCGCCGCATCGTCGCCGGGCGCGGCGGCGAGTTCTACTACACCGAGGACCACTACCGCAGTTTCAGGCGCATCATCGAGTGATGGGCAAGCTCGGTCTGCGGCTGCGCGATGCATCCCGGTCCGGCGTCTACCGGGTGAGGAGGTCCGATGAGGTCGTCGAGGCGGCGCGCGAGACCGGCCTGCGCCTCGAAATTGTGCCGTTCGCAGCGAAGCCGGCGCTTCTCAAGAACATCGCGGCGGCGCTGGCGTTCCCGGACTGGTTCGGGCAGAACTGGGACGCATTGGAAGACTGCCTCACGGACCTTTCTTGGAGCAGCGCAGCGGGACACGTGCTTCTTTTCGACGGCGCACGCGTGGGCGACGACTTCGCTGTTCTCGTCGACATATTAACCTCCTCGGCCGAGTACTGGGCAAGCCGCGGCAAACCTTTCTTCGCCGCCTTCATCGACGCAACAGCGGCGCTGCCGCTGCCCGAGCTCTTCCGGCAGGCATGAAGCTTCCCTTGTCGGTGCTCGTCGTAGTGCATACGGCCGATCTGGAGGTTCTGCTCCTCGAGCGCGCCGCGCGGCCTGGTTTCTGGCAATCGGTCACTGGCTCGCTCGATCGCGCCGACGAGGCTTACGAAGCGGCGGCGGCGCGCGAGGTGCGCGAGGAAACGGGGATTCAGCTGCCCGCCCAAAGCCTCAGAGCCTGGAATGTCGCCTATACCTTCGAGATCTATTTGCGATGGCGACACCGCTTTGCGCCCGGCGTCACGCACAACACCGAGCGGCTTTTCAGCGCGCGGCTGAACGAGCGCGCGCCGGTGACCGTTGCGCCTGAGGAGCACACCGCTTTCGCCTGGCTGCCGTGGCGCGAGGCGGCGCGCAAGTGCTTTTCATGGTCGAATCGAGACGCCATTGTCATGATCGGCGCGGCGCTGCTCGCTGCAGGCTGCGCCACTGGCGACGGCAGCCTGGCGACGCACCTGGAAGGCGGCGCAGACGACGTACGCGAATGCGCTTACTGGTATCGCGCACTCGATGCGGAAGTCGATGGCGCGGCAGTGCGCGACGCGCAGTACACCCGGCTCGCGGGTTTCCCGCACCTGAGGGCGGATCGCCTGCTCGCCTCGCTCAAGGAGCGGGCAGCCCGAAGCGACGCGGCGCTGCGCGCCTACGGCGAGCGCATGGCGGAGCTCGACCTCGAGGCCCGCCGCCATGAAGTGCGCAATCTGCCCACGTTGAACGATGAGACGCGTACGCAGGCCTTGCGTCGCGCAAGCGAGTGCTCGAGCCGCCTGCGCGCCGCGGACCGTGAGCACGCCGCGGCCGTGTTGGCGGCCGTCCAGGTGCCCGACGACTATTCGACGATGCAGCGCGTGCTGGGGCTCTACGCGATCACGAAGTTCCCTTTCGCGGCCGGCGTGGATCGCTGGCAAACGGACACGCTCGCCGCCTTCGCGCACGAGCCCGATGAGGCAAACCCGCGCGTGCGGTTTTCGCCGCCACGGTCCGCGGCGCTGCCGCGTGGGGTGGTTGCCGGGATTCTCGCGCGCGCCGCGTACGATCCGCTCGGGCATCCGAACCTCTCGCCGCGCGAGGTCCAGCTCCTCGCCGCCGCGTACGCGCCGAGCTTCGAAGTCGAGATTCGCGCCGACCATGATCGCTTCGGCGTGCTTCGCTTCCGGCGCGGCTCCGGTGCTCCAGAAGTGGACGCGGCCGAGCCGACGGTCTACGTCAATGCCGCCTACACGCGCTACGGCGAGCATGTCCTCGTGCAGCTGGTCTATACAATCTGGTTTCCGGAGCGGCCGGCGAGCGGCGCGTTCGATCTGCTGGCCGGGCGCCTCGACGGCGTCATGTGGCGCGTGACGCTGGCGCCGGACGGCGAGCCGATTCTCTATGACTCGATTCATGCCTGCGGCTGTTTCCATATGTTCTTCCCCACCCCGCGCGCGCGACCAAGGCCCGCGCCGGACGGACTCGATGAGTGGGCGTTCGTGCCGCATTCGGTTCCACACGCAGGCGAGGACGAACGGGTCGTGCTGAGCATCGCCTCCGCCACTCATTACATCGAGCGCGTGCGCCTTGAGCGCACGGCGAGCCTGGTGCGCTACGCGTTTCGGCCGTACGACGAGCTGCGCTCGCTGCCGCGCGCGGGCGGGGTGCACGCCAGCCTGTTCGGGCCTGACGGCATCGTGCCCGGCACGCAGCGCGGGGAGCGTTTGTTTTTCTGGCCGATGGGCATCGCCTCTGCCGGAGCAATGCGGCAATGGGGCCGCCACGCCACGGCGTTCGTCGGGCGCCGGCATTTCGACGACGCGCAGCTGCTCGAGCGGCGCTTCGAACTTGATCTATGAAGAAGCGTCTGCGCGTCGTCACCCTGAACATGCACAAGGGGCTGTCGCAGTTCAACCGGCGCCTCGTCATCCACGAGCTGCGCGACGCGCTGCGCAGCCTCGATCCGGACCTCGTGTTCCTGCAGGAGGTGCAGGGCCTGAACCAGCGCTTCGCCCTGCGCTTCGCCGGCTCTCCGGTTGACCCGCAACACGCCTATCTTGCCGGCACCGATTGGGAGCACGTTTACGGCTGCAACGCGGTCTACGACCACGGTCACCACGGCAACGCGATCCTTTCGCGGTTCGGCTTCGTCTCTTTCGAGAACGAGGACGTGTCCGACCACCGTTACGAGCGCCGCGGACTGCTCCACAGCGTGGTCACGGTTCCGGGCTGGCGGCGCAACATTCATTGCGTGTGCGTGCATCTCTCGCTGCACGAGCGTGGACGCACGCGCCAGCTCGAAGCGATCTCCGGCCGGCTGGAAGAGCTCGCTTCGCGCGACCTGCCGATCATCGTCGCCGGCGATTTCAACGACTGGCGCCACCGCGCCACCGCGATCCTTGAGCGTCGCCTCGGCATGACGGAGGCGTCGGTCGCACATCACGGACGCGTACTGGCGACCTATCCCGCGGCCTTGCCCGTGTTGCGCCTCGATCGCATTTATGTGCGCGGCTTCAGGGTCGCCGCCGCGCAGGTGCATCGCGGCAAGCCTTGGTCGATGCTCTCTGATCACCTCGCGTTGAGCGCCGAGCTCGAGCGCGTCTAGACCGGGAGAAGCGCCTCCCCGCGGCGCAGCCGCCCGGGCCGCGCGACCCCGTAGTAGTCCCCGAAGTTGCCGTCGAAGCGCTCATTCAAAGTGCGTAGCGGCTCCGGCCCCCGACGCCCGCCGCCCGCCTGATCGATGGTCGTCACCTCGCAGCGCCCGCACGGCTTGGAATATTCCAGAAGCACGTGCTCGCCGCGCAGCGCGCGCCACTTGCCGTCGCCCTCGAGTACCACGTTGGCGCGAAAGCGCTCCATGCCGATGTCCGGCAAGCCCAGGCGCGCGAGCATGGCGCTGGTCGCCACGAGCACCGGCCGCGAGTCGGCAAAGCTTCGCTGCGCCGCGCGGTCGAGCATGACCACGCGCACATGCGCGCCCAGATAATCGTCGAGCTCGCGATTCGCTGGCGCTGCGCGCGCCGGCACGCTCTTGCCCCAGACGTCGACCCGAGCGAGCTCGGTGAAGGAGGAGAGCGGAAGCAAGACCTCCGTAAGGCCGCCGAGGTCCAGACTCAACGCCTCGACGTCAGGTTGCGGGACAACGCCGGCAAGGAGCGGCTGGTCACGCTGCGTAAAGGCGAGCCCATCTTCGCCGACGAAAGCGAAGCGCCGGTCGTTCTCCAATCCAAGCGCGTCCGCAACGGCACTCTCCACCGCCACCGCCCGGCAGCCTTTGACAGGGTAGACGTAGAGCGCCGAGATGCGCATCAGGCCACGAGGCGCAGCGTGCCGCCCTCGAGCGCTGGAATGACCGGGAAAGCGTCGCGTCGGGAGGCGAACTCCACCTCGCGCGCCAATCCGCGCTCGACCATCATGCGACCGACGCGGCAGTCGAGCAAAGCATCGGGGGCTTTGGCATGGCGATAGACGCTCAGCGCTGCCTTGGCGGCGTCCGAAACGTCGGACACGCGCTCGAGAAAGCATTCGACGAAGTAGCCGGCGCCGTAGAAGTCTTCGAAATTGAAATTGTTCCCCGAGCCCGAGCACACGATGAGCACGGTATCCCGCGGGTGGCGCGCCAGGATGTATTCGGTGAGCGCGCGTGCGTTCAGCAGCGCTCCGCAGTAAACGCGCGCCGCGCTGCTTGCCTGCGCCATGGCGACCGTGCCATTCGTGGTCGAGTAGATGACACTCTTCGCCGCCACGCCGTGCTCAAGCAGCGATAGCGGCGCCGGATGCGCGAAACCCGGCAGGGTCTCGGCATAGAGCTCGCCGGCGAGGACGAACGAATCGGCCGCGAAGCGCTCTGCCTCCTCGCGCGCCGCAGCCTCGTCGAGTACCGGCACAACCTCCTTCGCGCCGTGCGCAAGCGCCGTTACCATGGTGGTCGTGGCGAACAGAATGTCGAGGACGATCACCACCTTGCCCGGTACGCGCACCGCCTCGAGCTCCTCCTTCTTCGTGAGCACGTGCAGCTTGTGTTTGAGGTCAATCCTTGCGGCCACGGATCTTCAGCCTTCCATGGCGAGTACGAGTTCCGAGCGCGCCGAACACGCTTTGTTGCGCCGCGGTCTGTCGGTTTGGAACGGCTGCGGATCGAACTGGCGGGCGAAGCCCACGATCTCGTCTCTTCGCTGAACGTACGCTTTGAGATAAAGTGTAGTGCAAAGGAGGAGGACCATGCTGCGTTCGTTCATCGCCGGACTCGCGGCGTTCGCGCTCGCCGGGATATTCGATTCGGCCGCCCACGCGCAAGCCATAAAAATCGCGATCCTCGGACCGATGGCATTCGTCCAGGGAGAAAACCACTGGGCCGGCGCCGAGATGGCGCGCGATGAGATCAACAAGGCGGGCGGCGTGAATGTCGGCGGCAAGCCCCGGCAGATCGAGCTGATCCGCGCCGACACGAACGAGATCCAGTCGGTGCCGGATGCGACGAATGCCGTGGAGCGCGTCATCACGCGCGACCGCGCCGATTTCCTGATCGGCGGCTTTCGCTCTGAGGCTGTGCTCGCGATGCAGGAAGTGGCGATGGACCACAAGAAGATCTTCCTCGGCGCGGGCGCGGCGCATTCCAAGCTGGGTCAGAACGTCGAGGACAACTACAGCCGTTACAAATACTGGTTTCGTTACACGCCGACCAAGGACGTGGATCTCGCGCGCACTCTTTTCGCCGTGATGAACTCGATCGCGCAGCAGATCCGAACCGAGCTCAAGACCGACACGCCGAGGGTTGCGCTGCTCGCCGAGAAGGCGGTATGGACTCAGGCGCTCGTCGGCGCCGCGCAGAAAAACCTGCCGGCGATGAAGATGGAGGTTGTCGGCCTATGGCAGCCTTCGGCGACGGCCACCGACGTGACCGCCGAGCTGTCCGCCATCGATCGCGCCGGCGCGCACATCGTGTTCACCATGCTCTCCGGTCCGGTCGGCATCGTCGTCGGCCGCCAGATGGGCGAGCGCAACATGAAGGCGGTGGCCTGGGGCATCAATGTCGAAGGTCAGAAGGAGGAGTTCTGGCAGGCGGCGGCGGGCAAGGCGCAGTTCGTCTCCACGCTCGACACCTACGCCGAGGTCGAAATGACACCGCGTACCGTGCCTTTCGTGCGCGCGTTCAAGGAACGCTACAAGAAAATGCCCACCTACACCGCGGCTACGTACGACGCGATCCATATGCTGAAAGCGGTGATCGAGAAGGAAAACACCCTGGATGCCGAGAAGCTCGTCGCGGCAATCGAGAAGATCGAGCACGTCGGCACCGGGAGCATCGTCACCTTCGACAAGCGCCACGATCTCGTGTGGGCGGTCGGCAAGACCGCCGGCATCGCTGTGCAATGGCAGGACGGACAGAAGGTGCCGTTCTGGCCGCCGACCGTGAAAGGCATGAAGCCTTTCAAGCTGCCGGCGCGCTAACTGCTTCAAGACATCCTCGTCACGGGGCTGGTCAACGGCGGCGTGTACGCGCTGCTCGCGATCGGCTTCTCCCTCATCTTCGGTGTCGCGCGCATCGTCAATATCGCGCACACTGCGTTCTACATGCTGGCGGCGTATTGTTTCTATACGCTGCTCGTCAAGACCGGGCTGGGCCTGGTTCTGTCCGGACTGATCTCGGTCGGCGCGGTGACGCTCTTCTCGGTGCTGTGCTATCGCCTGGTGATCGAGCCGGTGCGCGAGCACGAAGCCGCCGTGCTCATCGCCACCATCGCGCTCGCGCTCATTTTCCAGGAGCTCATGCTGTTCACCTTCGGCGGGCATTTCCTCGGCATTCCGTCGACGCTCGAGGGCGCGGTGCGGGTTCTGGGCGTGAGCATCCCCTACCAGCGGCTTCTGATCCTGGTCGTCGCCGCGATCATGCTGGCCGGCGTGTGGTTCGTGCTCTATCGCACCCGATTGGGTCTCGCGATTCGCGCCACGGCGAACGACCTCGAGGTCGCCAATCTCATGGGAATGAACGTGCATCGTGTGGCGATGGCCACGGTGGCGCTGTCCGTGGCCCTTGCCGCGGTGGCCGGCGTCGTGGTCGCGCCGGTGTTCGTGGTCGATCCGTTCATGTGGCTCGCGCCGCTCGTGACCATGCTCGCGATCGTGGTGCTGGGCGGCCTGGGCAGCCTGAAGGGCAGCCTGATCGGCGCGCTCATCATCGGTTACGTGGAAGCGATCACCGTGTTCGCCGTGCCGGCGGGCGCTTACCTCAAGGGCGCGGTCGCGCTCATCATCATGGTGGCGGTGCTGCTAGTGCGGCCGGAAGGCTTGTTCGGCGTGGCGTTCGAGGAAGAGCGCTAGTGTATTGGCTGCGTCGCGGCTGGGCGCAATTGCGCACCGAGGTCCTGGTGCTGCCGTCGCGCACGCTGGCCGCACTCTGGGTCGCCGGCGTCCTGCTGCTGCCGCTCCTTTACGGCGATGCGTACGTCCTGCGCATCGTGACCATGACCTGCATCTTCGCCATTTTCGCCGCGAGCTGGGATCTTCTTGCGGGCTACACCGGACAGGTGAACTTCGGCCACGCGCTTTTCTTCGGCGCGGGCGCCTACACCTCGGCGCTCATGTCGCTCAAGCTGGGCCTCTCGCCCTGGACCACGATCTGGGCCGGCACCGCGGTCGCGTTCTTCTTCGGCTTTGTCGTCGGCTACCTGTGTCTGCGCCTGCGCGGCTCCTATCTCTCGCTCGCCACGCTCGCCTTTCCGCTGATCGCGCTCGGCATGCTTTTCGCATTCCCCGATTTTTCCGGCGGCGAGCTCGGCGTCTCCGGCCTGCGCCGCCTCATGGTCACGCCGACGGGCAACTACTATGTCGCCGCGATCTCCATGCTCGTCATCGTGTTCGGGCTTTGGGCGCTGGCCGATTCGAAGTTCGGCATCGTGCTGCACGCGATCCGCGACGACGAGGTTGCGGCGCGCGCGTCCGGGATCAACACGTTGCGCTACAAGCTCATGGTGTTCGCCATTGCCGGCGCCGCGGCGGGATTCGCGGGCGCGCTCTTCGCGCACTACCTGCGCGTGGCCGGTCCGTCCACGCTCGAGGTGGCGCTCTCCTTCCAGGTCGTGATCTGGGGCGTCTTCGGCGGTTTGGCCACCATCTACGGACCGGTGGCGGCGGTATTCATCCTTTATCCGCTCACCGAATGGCTCGGCAGCTTTCGCGCTTTCGGCGAGCTGCGCCTCTTGATCTTCGCGATCATCGTGCTGCTCGTGCTGCTCTTCATGCCGCGCGGCCTCACCCCGTGGGTGCGCGACAAGATCGAGACGCAGTGCCCGCGCTGCAAGCAAAGAAATTCTTTCTCTAGAAAACTCTGCCGGTTGTGCGGCGCGGCGCTAAAGGCCGAGGTACCCGGCGCGCAGCGTCTCGTCGGCCATCAGTGACTTCGCCGAGCCCTCGGCGATGATGCGTCCCTGAGACAGCACGTAGTTGCGCTTCGCCATGCGGAACACCTGAGCGACTTCCTGCTCGACGAGGAGCACCGGCACGCCTTCGGCATGGATTCTGCCGATGGCGGCGAAAAGCTCCTCGCGGATGCGCGGCGCAAGCCCGAGCGAAGGCTCGTCGATCGCGAGGAGCTTCGCCGAGAACATGAGCGCGCGCGCCGTTGCGAGCATTTGCTGCTCGCCGCCGGACAGTGTGCCGGCGATTTGCGTCTTGCGCTCGGCGAGGCGCGGAAAAAGTGCAAAGCAGCGCTCGAGGCGCCGCTCGGTTTCTGGCTTGCTCGCCGAAAGGAAGGCGCCGGCGAGGAGGTTCTCGAGCACCGTCAGCTCGCGGAACGGACGCCGACGCTCGGGGCAGTGCACCAGCCCGCGTGTGCGGATCTCGTGCGCGGCGAGCCCGTCGATGCGCTCGCCCGCGAAGCGCACCTCTCCCTCGAGCACAATGTCGCCGTGCGTGCCGCGCTTCATGCGCTCTTCGAAGCGCACCAGCCCGGAAATCGCGCGCAGCAGGGTCGATTTGCCGGCGCCGTTCGGACCGACCAGACCGACGAGTTCGCCTTCGTTCACGCTAAGCGATACGCCGTTCAGGATCTGCGCCTTGTCGTAGCGCACGCGCAAGTTGCGCACCTCAAGCAGCGGCATGCTCGTTCCCAAGGTATGCATCGATGACTTTCGGGTTCTTCACCACCTCGGCGGGCGCTCCGTCGGCGATGACCTCGCCGTAGTCGATGACGATCACCCGGTCGACGATGGACATCAGCTCCTTCAGCTTGTGCTCGATCATCAGCACCGCCGGCCCTTCGGAATGCAGGCGTCCGAAGCGGCCGCCTTTGTGCAGGCGCCGGATCGATTTCGCCAGAAGCTCGGATTCCGCCGGATTCAAGCCGCCGAGCGGCTCGTCCAGCAGCAGCAGTTCCGGTTCGCTGGCGATGGCGCGCGCGACTTCCAGGCGCTTCAAGTCGCCCTGCGAGAGCGCCGAAGCCGGCTCGAGCGCCATGTCGGAGATGCCGACGAACTCGAGCGCGTCCATTGCCTTTTGCTCGATCGCCTTCACCCACTCGCCGTGCCGGCGGGCGCGCGGCGCGACCAGCGGCACCATGACGTTCGCGATGATCGGCAGGTGCCGGAAAGGCCGCGTGTTCTGGAAGGTCCCGGCGATGCCCCGCTCGACGATGTCCCAGGCACGAAGGCCGCTGATGTCCTCGCCATTGAAAACGATGCGACCGGCGTCCGGCCGAAGGATTTTGGTGATGAGGCGAAGCAGCGTGGTCTTGCCGGCGCCGTTGGGGCCGATCAGGCCGACGATCTCGTCGCGCCTGAGCGTAAAGCTCACGTTGTTGACGGCGGTGAGCCCGCCGAAGCGCTTGGTGAGGCGCTCGACCGAGAAGAAGGTCAAACCTTGGTCTCGTCGCGCAGCTCGCGCCGCGACACCTTGCCGACGTCGGTTTTCGGAAGCTCGCCGCGGAACTCCACCTGGTGCGGCACCTTGTACTCGGCGAGCGTCTGGCGGCAATAGGCCTTGATTTCGTCCTCGGACACCTTGCCGCGCGCGTCGCTTTGCAGCACCACGATCGCCTTGATGCGCTGTCCCACCGCCGGGTCGGGAACGCCGATGACGCCCGCGGCCTTGACCTGAGGATGCGCGTAGAGCACGTCCTCCACGTCCTTCGCGAAGATCGAGTAGCCCTTGAACTTGATCAGGTCCTTTGAGCGGTCGTAGAAATGGAAATACCCTTCGTCGTCCATGCGCACGAGGTCACCGGTGCGCATCCAGCGCGCACCGCTCTTTTCGATGAAGGCCCGCGCGCTTTCCTCGGGCCGTTTCCAGTACCCCTGCATCACGTTCGGACCGCAGAGCACGAGCTCTCCGGTCTGCCCGGGCGGCACGAATTCGAGCGTGTCCGGGTCGACCACGGCGGCCTGCATGCCCGGGATGGGGCAGCCGAAAGAGCCGGTCTTCGGGCGATGCAGCGGGTTCACGTGGCTCGTTGCACAGCTCTCGGAAAGCCCGTAGCCCTCGATGATGTTCGAGCCGGTGCGCTTCGCCCAACCGTGCATGGTCGATTCGTGCAGCGTGTCGGCCCCGGAAAGCACGAGCTTGAGCCGCTTCCAGTCGGTCTTGTTGGTGTCCTTATGGTCCTTCAGGTACTCGTAGAGCGTCGGTACGCCGTAGAACACCGTGGCGCGATAGCGCTCCATCGCTTCCAGGATCGCTTCGGTGTCCGGGCTCGTGAAGAGCACGAGCAAATTCCCGTGGCACAGCCCGTTCAGCATGATCACGACCTGTCCGTAGATATGGAAGAACGGCAGGAACGCAAGAATCACTTCCTTGCCGGGCTCGAACACGGGAAACGCGGCCTGTCCCATCGTCTGCGCCGCGACCAAGTTGTAATGCGTGAGCATCACACCCTTCGGGTTGCCGGTCGTCCCGCCGGTGTACGGCAGCGCCGCGAGGTCGGTCTTCGGCTCGATCGTCACGGCCGGCGCTTTCGCCGGATACTTCTTCAGCAGGTCCTGCAGCCAGTGGACGCGGCCGCGCAGCTCGGTTTTCTTCGTGAACAGGCGCTTCAGCGCCGGGAGGTATTCGTTGACGTTCGTCACCACGACGTGATCGAGCGCGGCCCCCGACTTCACGACTTTCTCGTGCAGGATGTCCTGGCAGACGATGGCGCGCGCGCCGCTATCTTCGAGCTGGTAGCGCACCTCGTGGCTCGTGTACACGGGACTGATCGGCGTCACGGTCGCGCCGCATTTCAGCGCCGCGAAGTAGGCGATGATGAACTGCGGGCTGTTGAGGAGGTAAAGCGCGACTCGGTCGCCTTTCTTGACGCCGAGATCGGCAAGCGCCGCTGCGAAGCGGTCGGTCGCCTCGCGCAGTTCCCGGTAGCTGATCGAGCGCCCGTAGAACACGACCGCGGTGCGCTGCGGGGCGTGCTCGGTCGCTTCGTCGAAAGCCTGGGCGAGCGATTTCAGCGGAACTTCAACCGCGGCCGGCACTCCCTTCTGGTAGTGCGCTAGCCATGGCTTCGCCAGATAGGTTTCAATCGCGCTCATGCCGTCCTCCCGTCGGGGATTCTAGCCGCGATGGATGAAGTGGTTGCCCGCAGCCTGGCGAAGTGGCCGAACGTGCCGGCGGTCTACGGCTGGCTCGAGCTCGACCGTCGCGGCAACTGGCTAATCAAGGGAAGCCGCATCGGCAATGCGGCGCTGCGCGAGTTCATTGCACGCAACTACGACGCCGATGAGCACGGCCGCTGGTATTTTCAGAACGGGCCGCAGCGGGTCTACGTGAAGCTCGCCTACACCCCGTTTGTCGCGCACTACGAGGGCCAAGCGCTCGTCGACCACTGCGGCCGGCCATTCGCGCCGGTTCTCGCATTCCAGGACGACGAGGGCTCGGTTCTGCTCCAGGGCGAGCGGGCGGTTGCGCTTCTGGACGACCGCGACCTCGAGCGCTACGCGGACCGCGCCGATGAACTGTTGCCGATTCGCCGCGCCGAGGTCGAAGCGCGCTTCGGCTTCGTCTCCGACCCGCAAAAGTAAGCGTCGGCGTCGTTGCGCTGAGGGTTTTTCCTCTTTATAATCCGGCCTCTTTTTTCGGGTCCGGGCGGCCTACGGCAGTATCCAAACGGGCCGCCTGTTCGTTTCTGGAAACGCATAAACATGCCCACCGTCAACCAGTTAGTGCGTGAAGGGCGCGTCGCCAAGCGCGCCAAGTCGAAGGTCCCGGCGCTGGCCGGCTCGCCGCAGAAGCGGGGAGTCTGCACGCGGGTCTACACGACCACGCCCAAGAAGCCGAACTCGGCGCTTCGCAAGGTGGCGAAGGTGCGCCTCACCAACGGCTTCGAGGTCATCGGCTACATCGGCGGCGAGGGCCACAACCTGCAGGAGCACTCGGTGGTGCTGATCCGCGGTGGACGCGTGAAGGACCTGCCTGGCGTGCGCTACCACATCGTGCGCGGCTCGCTGGACACGCAGGGCGTGAAGGACCGCAAGCAGGGACGTTCCAAGTACGGCGCCAAGGCGCCGAAGTCCGCTTAGACCGATATGCCACGCAGAAGAGAAGTTCCGAAGCGCGAGATCCTGCCGGATCCGAAGTTCAACAACGTCGACGTGGCGAAGTTCGTCAACGTCCTCATGACGCGCGGCAAGAAGTCGGTGGCCGAGCGCATCATCTACGGGGCGCTCGACACCATCAAGTCGAAGTCGGGCAAGGACCCGATCGAGGTGTTCACGCAAGCGGTACAGAACGTGAAGCCGATCGTGGAAGTGAAAAGCCGCCGCGTGGGCGGCGCGAACTACCAGGTGCCGGTGGAAGTGCGTCCGGTGCGGCGCGTCGCGCTGGCGATGCGCTGGATCCGCGAGGCGGCGCAGAAGCGCGGCGAGAAATCCATGATGGTTCGCCTTGCCGGCGAACTGCAGGAAGCGGCCGAGGGCCGCGGTGGCGCGATGAAGAAGCGGGAGGAGGTTCATCGCATGGCGGAAGCAAACAAAGCCTTCTCTCACTATAGGTTCTAAATGGCTGTGGCTAGGAAGACTCCCATCGAGCGTTATCGGAACATCGGCATCTCGGCGCACATCGACGCCGGGAAGACGACCACGACCGAGCGCATCCTCTTCTACACCGGCGTGAACCACAAGATCGGCGAGGTGCATGACGGCGCCGCGACGATGGACTGGATGGAGCAGGAGCAGGAGCGCGGCATCACCATCACCTCCGCGGCGACCACCTGCTTCTGGAAGGGGATGGATCTCTCCTACCCGGAGCACCACATCAACATCATCGACACGCCGGGACACGTCGACTTCACCATTGAAGTGGAGCGCAGCTTGCGCGTGCTCGACGGCGCTTGCATGGTGTACTGCGCGGTGGGCGGCGTGCAGCCGCAATCCGAGACCGTTTGGCGCCAGGCGAACAAGTACCGCGTGCCGCGCCTCGCGTTCGTCAACAAGATGGATCGCGTGGGGGCGAACTTCTTCAAGGTTTACGACCAGATGAAGGCCCGCCTCAAGGGCAACCCGGTCCCGATCCAGATTCCGATCGGCGCCGAGGAGAAGTTCGTCGGCGTGGTCGACCTCGTCAACATGCAGGCGATCTACTGGGACGAAGCGTCCCAGGGCATGAAGTTCGAGCGCAAGGAGATCCCGGACGATCTCGTCGACCAGGCGAAGGAGTGGAGCGAGAAGCTGGTCGAGGTCGCCGCCGAGGCGAACGAGGAGCTGATGAACAAGTACCTCGAGTCGGGCGAGCTCTCGATCGAGGAAGTGAAGAAAGGTCTACGCATCCGCACCATCAACAATGAAATCGTGCCGATGCTGTGTGGCTCCGCCTTCAAGAACAAGGGCGTGCAGGCGATGCTGGACGCCGTCATCGACTACCTGCCCTCGCCGGTGGACATCCCGCCAGTCAAGGGCGAGAGCGAAAAAGGCGAGCCGATCACGCGCAGCGCGAACGACGATCAGCCGTTCGCCGGCCTCGCCTTCAAGATCATGACCGATCCCTATGTCGGCCAGCTCACCTTCGTGCGCTGCTACTCGGGCGTGCTGAAGTCGGGCGACACGGTGTACAACCCGGTGCGCGGCAAGAAGGATCGCATCGGCCGCCTGCTGCAGATGCACGCCAACGAGCGCAAGGAGATCAAGGAAGTGCGCGCCGGCGACATCGCCGCCGTGGTCGGGCTCAAAGACGTCACGACCGGCGAGACGCTGTGCGACGTGGAAAAGGTCATTGTGCTGGAGCGCATGGAGTTCCCCGAGCCGGTGATCTCGCAGGCGGTCGAGCCAAAAACCAAGGCCGACCAGGAAAAGATGGGCGTGGCGCTCGGGCGCCTCGCGCAGGAAGACCCGTCGTTCCGCGTGCGCACCGACGAGGAGTCCGGCCAGACCATTATCTCCGGCATGGGCGAGCTTCACCTCGAGATCATCGTCGACCGCATGAAGCGCGAATTTGGCGTAGAGGCGTCGGTCGGCAAGCCGCAGGTGGCGTACCGCGAGACCTTCAGGAAGGCGCTCGAATCGGAAGGCAAGTTCGTCAAGCAGTCCGGCGGCCGCGGCCAATACGGCCATGTCTGGCTGAAGCTCGAGCCGCAGCCGGGCAAAGGTTTCGAATTTATCGATGCGATCAAGGGTGGTCGCATTCCGCGCGAGTACATCCCGGCGGTCGAAAAGGGGGTCAAGGAAGCGCTGCAGGAAGGCGTCCTTGCCGGTTATCCCGTGGTCGACGCCAAGGTCACCGTGTTCGACGGCTCCTACCACGAGGTCGATTCCAACGAGAACGCCTTCAAGATGGCGGCGATTTTCGCCTTCAAGGACGGCATGCGCTCGGCGAGCCCCACGCTTCTCGAGCCGATCATGGCGGTCGAAGTCGAGACCCCCGAAGAAAAGATGGGCGACGTCATTGGCGATCTGTCGGGTCGACGCGGTGTGATCCAGGGCATGGACGACCTGCCGGGCAGCAAGGCGATCAAGGCCGAAGTGCCGCTCATGGAAATGTTCGGCTACTCGACCACGCTGCGCTCGCTGACTCAGGGCCGGGCGACGTACACGATGGAGTTCAAGCACTACGCCGAAGCGCCCAGGAACATCGCGGACGCCATCATCAAGAAGGACGAAGGCGACACCAAGAAGTAAGAGCTAAGGACGACGACCATGGCAAAAGGCAAATTCGAGCGCAACAAACCCCACGTGAACGTGGGCACGATCGGGCACGTCGAT
>Ga0075419_10001126_pt1 | contig 17290 bp, 17 predicted proteins | sample SoiMetdeltSBSDD3_FD_76900 | JGI IMG/M metagenome (GOLD analysis project Ga0075419, IMG submission 76900) | Bulk soil microbial communities from a Populus tree surrounding site in Tennessee, USA - Soil MetaG P. deltoides SBSDD3 | ecosystem: Environmental > Terrestrial > Soil > Tree plantation... | reverse complement strand
TTCGGGCCCATTTCCTCAAGAGTGAGGGGGTTGGAGGCCCGGAGCCCTGAGTTGGGCAAGATAGTAGCAACAACAACCACTGTCGCCAACTCCCGGGACCACCAGCGCTGGCGGACACCCGATAACCTATGGCCGGCAAACATGCTAAATCCTTACCGGCTCACCATTTGACAATCCCGACTATTTCACTTAGGATTCCAGCTGTACCATCAGCTCCGGTGTCGCGGGTTCGAAGGAATCCGGAGGGCAAGGGACGAAAGACGCGATGAGCAGCCCAGTCGAATCACTGGTCAATCGGGAATACAAGTGGGGCTTCGTGACCGACATCGAAGCCGACACCGTTCCCAAGGGATTGAACGAAGATGTGGTCCGGCTGATCTCCGCGAAGAAGCAGGAGCCGGAGTTCCTTCTGGAGTGGCGCCTCAAGGCATACCGGGGCTGGCTCAAGATGACCGAGCCGCACTGGCCGAATGTGTCGTATCCCCCGATCGACTACCAGGATTCGATCTACTACTCGGCGCCGGTCACCAAGGCGCCCCTCGGCAGCCTCGACGAAGTGGACCCCAAGCTGCTGGAGACCTATACCAAGCTCGGGATTCCCCTCACCGAGCAGAAGATCCTGTCCGGGGTGGCGGTGGACGCGATCTTCGACTCGGTCTCGGTGGGCACATCGTACAAGAAAGCCCTGGGCGAGCTGGGTATCATCTTCTGCTCCTTCTCGGAGGCGGTGCGGGAACACCCGGAGCTGGTGCGGAGGTACCTCGGCTCCGTGGTGCCGGCCAGCGACAACTACTTCGCCGCGCTCAACTCGGCGGTCTTCAGCGACGGCTCCTTCGTGTACATCCCGAAGGGCGTCCGCTGCCCGATGGACCTCTCCACCTATTTCCGGATCAACGCCCAGAACACCGGCCAGTTCGAGCGCACCCTCATCATCGCCGACGAGGGCGCGTCGGTCAGTTATCTCGAGGGATGCACCGCCCCCAAGCGCGACGAGAATCAGCTGCACGCGGCGGTGGTCGAGCTGATCGCGCTGGACGGCGCCTCGATCAAGTACTCGACGGTGCAGAACTGGTACGCCGGCGACGAGGAAGGGAAGGGCGGGATCTACAACTTCGTCACCAAGCGGGGGAAGGCCTTTCGCGGATCCAAGATTTCCTGGACCCAGGTCGAGACCGGCTCGGCGATCACATGGAAGTATCCCAGCGTGATTCTGCTGGGCGACGATTCGGTGGGCGAGTTCTATTCGGTCGCGGTGGTGAACAACCGCCAGCAGGCGGATACCGGCACCAAGATGACGCACCTGGGCAAAAACACCCGGAGCACTATCGTCTCGAAGGGGATCAGCGCGGGGCAGGGGAACAACAGCTATCGCGGGCTGGTCAAGGTGATGCCCAAGGCCGCCGGCGCCCGGAATTACACCCAGTGTGACTCGATGCTGATCGGGAATCGCTGCGGGGCGCACACCTTCCCCTACATCGACGTTCAGAACCCGACTGCGTCGGTCGAGCACGAAGCCAGCACCTCGAAGATCGGCGAAGACCAGATCTTCTACTGCAAGCAGCGCGGGCTGAATACCGAGAATGCGATCTCGATGATCGTGAACGGATTCTGCAAGGAAGTCTTCAAGGAACTGCCGATGGAGTTCGCGGTCGAAGCGCAGAAGCTGCTGGGGGTGAGTTTGGAAGGCAGCGTGGGGTGACGCGTGAGAGGTGAGACGTGAGACGTGAGAGGGACCGGCACTTCCCTCTCACATCTCACCTCTCACGTCTCACCAACGAGGAGCCATTCGAGTGCTGGAAATCAGAGGTTTGCGGGCCTCCGCGGGAGAAAAAGAGATCCTCACCGGCGTTGACCTCACGGTCGCGGCGGGCGAGGTCCACGCGATCATGGGACCGAACGGATCGGGGAAGAGCACGCTGGCCCAGGTCCTGGCCGGTCACCCGGCCTACACGGTCACGGCGGGCACCGTCATCTTCCAGGGCCAGGATCTCCTCGACATGGAGCCGGAGGAACGGGCCCAGGCGGGCGTGTTCCTCGCCTTTCAGTATCCCGTGGAAATCACCGGCGTCACCAATGCGTATTTTCTCCGCGCCGCGTACAATGCGATCCGCAAAGCGCGGGGCGAAGAGGAGCTCGATCCGATCGACTTCCTCGACCGGCTGGAGGAAAAGCTCGCGGTCGTCGAATGGGGCCCCGAGATCATGCAGCGCGCCGTCAACAGCGGGTTCTCCGGCGGGGAAAAGAAGCGTAACGAGATTCTCCAGATGGCGGTGCTCGAGCCCACGCTCGCCATCCTGGACGAGACCGACTCCGGCCTCGACATCGACGCGCTCCGGATCGTGGCACAGGGGGTGAACGCCCTCCGGCGGCCCGACCGCGCCACGATTCTGGTGACGCACTACCAGCGCCTGCTCAACTACATCGTGCCGGACTTCGTGCATGTGCTGTCCGACGGCCGCATCGCGCGCTCCGGAGGCAAGGAGCTCGCCCTCGAGCTCGAGGCGCGAGGATATGAATGGCTTACCGGGCAGCCGGAAGGCGCCGCCAGGTGACCACGGCGTACGCAAAGGCGTTTGAACGCTCCACCCGGAACGGCGGGGGCCAGGGACCCTCGGCGCTGGTGGCCAGGCGGCGGGAGGCGTTCGAACGATTCGCCCTGAGCGGATTTCCCACGACCAAGGATGAGGACTGGCGCTTTACGCCGGTGGCGCCGATCGCGAGAGGGGACTGGAGGCTGGACGGCTCGACGGCTGGACGGCTGGTCACTGCCGCGCAGCTCGAGCCGTTTCGCTTCGGGCAACCGGACTGGACCACGCTCGTCTTCATCGATGGCAGGTTCAGCCCGGGCCTCTCGCATCGTCCGACGTTGCCGGCCGGAGTCACCGTGGAACCATTCGGCGAGGCGCTGAGCCGGGACCCGGAGTTCATCGAGCGGACCTTTGCGCGGGTCGCGCAGCCCGAGGCGACAGCGTTCTCCGCCCTCAACGCCGCCCTTGCGCACGACGGCGCGGTGGTCCGCGTGGCTGCCGGCGCCGATCTGACCGAGCCGATTCATATCCTGCACCTGGCGACGGGAGAGGCCGCCGGCGCTGCGCTCTTGACGCGCACCATTCTCGTCGTGGAGCGCGGTGCCCGGGCCCAGTTCGTGGAGAGCTTTGCCGCCCTGGGCGACGCGGTGTCGTTCACCAACGCCGTGACCGAGGTCACCGTCGGGGAGGGCGCCTGGGTCGAGCACAGCCGGATCCAGCGCGAGAGCGAGTCGGCCTATCACGTGGGGTTCACGCAAGTCGAACAGGGTCGGGACAGCCACTACCGCTCGTTCACGCTTTCGATGGGAGGCGCCATCGCGCGGCACGACCTCCGCGCCCGCCTGGGGGCCGAGAACGTCGAGTGTCTCCTGTACGGTCTCTACCTCGGCCGGGGCGACCAGCTGGTCGACAATCACACGGTGATCCGCCACGAGTTTCCCGGCTGCCGCAGCTGGGAGGTCTACAAGGGCATCCTCGACGGACGGAGCCACGCGGTCTTCAACGGGAAGGTCTTCGTCACTCCGGAGGCCCAGAAGACCGACGCCAAACAGACCAACCGCAACCTGCTGCTCTCCGAGACGTCGCGGGTCGACACCAAGCCCCAGCTCGAGATCTTTGCCGACGACGTGAAGTGCACCCACGGGGCGACGGTAGGACGGCTCGACGAGGTCGCGTTCTTCTATCTGCAGAGTCGCGGGATCTCCCGTGCCGCGGCGCAGCAGATCCTGATTTATGCCTTCGCGGCCGAAGTCGTCACCGAGATCGCGTCGCTGCCGGTCCGCGAGGCGCTCGACCGCCTGGTGCACGAGCGCCTCGGGATCCGGGCGTAATCCTCATGAGCCCGCTGGCCGCCGTTCCCCCCCGCGAGTCACGCGCCGGCCGCTCGGGACACGAGTGGGACGTCGCGAAGGTGCGCGCCGATTTTCCGATTCTCGAGCGCCAGGTCCGCGGCCAGCCGCTGGTCTACCTCGACAGCGCGGCGACAGCGCAGAAGCCCCGCCAGGTCATCGAGGCAATTTCCCGGTATTACCAGAGCGGCAACGCCAACGTCCACCGGGGGGTGCACGCGCTGAGCCAGGAAGCCACGACGGAGTACGAGCGGGTGCGCGTGCTGGCAGCCGGCTTCTTCAATGCGGCCTCCCCTTCGGAGATCATCTACACCGCCGGCACCACTGCGGCGCTCAACCTCGTGGCCCAGAGCTACGGAGGCTCGGTGCTCCAGCCGGGGGATGAGATCCTGATCTCCGAAATGGAGCATCACTCCAACATCGTGCCCTGGCATCTCGTCGCCGAGCGGACCGGTGCGGTGATCCGATCGATTCCGGTGATGGAATCGGGCGGGCTCGATCTGGGAGAGCTCGAGCGGCGGCTCGGCAACCGCACCCGGATCGTCGCGGTGACCCACGCGTCGAACGTGATCGGGGCGATCAATCCGATCAATGCCATTGCGGCGATGGCCCACGAGGCGGGGGCCGTGGTCGTGGTGGATGGAGCCCAGTCAGCTCCCCATCTTCGGGTGGATCTTCAGGCGATCGACTGCGACTTCTTCGCCTGTTCGGGCCACAAGCTCTATGGACCGACCGGCATCGGGCTCCTGTACGGAAAGCGCGCCCTGCTCGAAGCCATGCCGCCCTGGCAGGGCGGAGGCGGGATGATTCGTGAGGTGCAGATCGACCGGAGCAGTTACGCGCCTCCCCCGGAGCGGTTCGAGGCCGGAACCCCTCCGATCGCCGAGGTCGTGGGGCTGGGCGCCGCGCTCGATTACGTCATGGCGTGGGACTGGGAGGCACTGGTCGCCTACGAGCAGGAGCTGGTGGCTGAGGCGACCAGCCGGCTGGCCGAGGTACCCGGCGTCCGGGTTCTGGGGGAAGGGGCCGACCGGGTGAGCGTCCTCTCTTTTGTGATCGAAGGCGTCCATCCCCACGACGCGGGAACGGTGCTCGATACCCTCGGCATCGCGGTGCGGGCCGGACATCACTGCGCCCAGCCGCTGATGCGCCGGTTCGGCGTGACGGCCACGCTCCGCGCGTCGTTCGGCGCCTACAACACTCGCGACGACGTGGAGACGCTGGTGGCGGGATTGGCGCAGGTCCGGAAGGTCTTTGGGACATGAGCGAACTGGACGAGCTCTACCAGAGCGTGATTCTCGACCACAACAAGACGCCGAGAAACTTTCGGAAGCTGGTGGACGCCAATGCCCACGCCGAAGGACGGAACCCGCTCTGCGGGGATCAATTCGACGTGTGGGTGCGCCTGGAGGGGGATCTGATACAGGAAGTCACCTTCCAGGGCCAGGGATGCGCGATCTCCAAGGCCAGCGCCTCGATGATGACGCAAGCGATCAAGGGAAAGACGGTCGCCCAGGCGGGGGATCTGTTCGACCGCTTCCACGAGGTCGTGACCGGGGCGGGAGGAGGCTCTCTCCCGAGCAAACTGGAAGTGTTTCGGGGCGTCAGCGCGTTTCCCATCCGGGTCAAGTGCGCGACGCTCAGCTGGCATGCGTTGAGGAGCGCGTTGGAAAACCGGGGTAAATGAGTGGTCAGGGGGCAGGGATCAGAGGAAGTACCCCTGACCACCGATCCCTGAGCACTGACCACTAACCAAGGGGACTCGTTTGATGACGTATCATGAAATGATGGTCAAACCGATGCGCGAAGAGGTCACCCGTCTGGGCGTGACGGAGCTCCGGACCGTGGCCGATGTGGACGCAGCGCTGGCACCGGGCGAAGGCACGGTCATGGTGTTCGTGAACTCGGTCTGCGGGTGCGCGGCGGGCGGCGCTCGGCCGGCTCTCCGCATGGCATTGCAGCACGCCGTGAAGCCCCAGCACCTCTATACCGTCTTCGCTGGCCAGGACCTCGAAGCAACCGCGCGGGCGCGGAGCTACTTTGCCGACTATCAGCCCAGCTCGCCGTCGGTCGCGATCATGCGGGATGGCGAAGTGGTCCACTTCATCCACCGGCATATGATCGAGGGACGACCTCCCCAGACGCTCGCTGCGGATCTCGTTGCGGCGTTCGAGAAGGTTTGCCCTGCGGAGGGGGTCGCGAAGAGCGAGTAGCGAAGGGGAGCTCTCCTTCGCTTCTCCCGCTTCGCGATTCGCCATGTCCGGTCACGTATTCCATCCCGGCCACGAGGAGCTCCACGGCGTCACCGTCGTGGTGGACGGCTCATCCGGCCGATCATGGGTGGGCCGGTATCATGAGCGAACCGAACGGGGCATTCTTCTCCACGATGTCGCGATCCACGATCCCGCAACCGCTTCCGTGCCGCGGGACGCATGGCTTGATCGGTTGCGAAGGTTTGGGGTGAAGGTCGACGCCAGGCACGTCGTGGTTCCCGAGTCGGAGTCGGCGAAGATCACTAGACTAGGGAGCTAGGGAGCTAGGAAGCCAGGGAGCCAGGACTGCGATCTGGCCGTTTCTTGGACGTGTATAGTCAAGTAAGCTTGACATCGAGTCAATGGTACTTTACCTTCCCCAGTATGGAGTGCTCTCCGAACCGCTACAGCAAGCGCTCGCTCCTTCTGGCGTTGTTATGCCTCCTTCTGTCCTTGATCGTCGGTATCGCCCGGCGCGAGGGATTAGTGCCGCCGTCGCTCCGGTGGGCAGCTGCACTGCTCCCGGTCCTTCCAATGGTGGGTTATTTCGTGGGGCTGGGCCAGTGGCTCAAGACCATGGATGAGCTCCAGCGGCTCATCCAGCTCGAGGCGCTTCTGATTCAGTTCGGGTTGACCGGAATCGTGGTGATGGCGTACGGGCTGCTCGCCAAGTTCGAAGTCGTACCGAATACGGGGATCGCCGACTCCTGGCCCTGGCTCTGGCTCCTGCTGTTTCTCGGCTGGTCCGTCGGCCAGTTGATCGTGCGACGCAAGTACCGGTGATCAACCGTCTTCGTGTGCTCAGGGCGGAGCGGGAATGGTCCCAGGCCGATCTTGCGAAGCGACTCCACGTCTCGCGCCAGACGGTGAACGCGATCGAGACCGGCAAATACGATCCGAGTCTTCCCCTCGCTTTCGCGATTGCGAGATTGTTCGGCCAGCCCATCGAAGCGATCTTCAGCCCCAACGGAGGTGCGCATGCGTAATCGGCTTCTGTTCCTGATCGCCCTCGTGTCGGCCTCGATCCTGAGCGCCGCGCTGAGCGGATCGGTTACTCCCCTCTCCTTGCTCGCGCAGTTTATCATGTTCGGCGCACTCTTTGGTCCGATGTACCTGGCTCCCCGGCGATACGCGCAATGGACTGCTCGGTGCAGGCTCCCTGGTTTTCGAAGACGGCCTGGCCGGACCATCTCCCGGACCGAGGCCATCGATCCGGCGCATGACCCCTCACCCGGAGCACGAGCATGAACGGCAGCGTCGTCAAGGTCGAGCGCGTCACCAAGGGGTTTTCGGGGCATACCGCGGTGGATCAGTTGTCGCTCGACGTTCCGGGCGGAGGGATCTTCGGGCTCCTGGGTCCGAACGGGGCCGGGAAGAGCACGACGATCCGGATGATCATGAACATCAACACTCCGGACGAGGGGCGTATCTCGGTATTCGGCAGCGACTCGAGCCGGGAGCTTTCCAGCCGGATCGGGTATCTGCCCGAGGAGCGGGGCCTCTACAAGAAGATGAAGATCCTCGATCAGCTCACCTTCTTCGGCGAGGCCAAGGGCATCGCGCGAAAGACGGCCCGCACCAAGGCGGCGGAGTGGCTCGGCCGGCTGGGCATCTCCGACTGGGCGCTCAAAAAGGTCGAGGATCTGTCCAAGGGCATGCAGCAGAAAGTCCAGTTCATCGGAGCGCTGCTGCATGAGCCCGACCTGGTGATTCTGGACGAGCCGTTCAGCGGGCTCGATCCGGTCAACAGTCAGGTGATGAAGGATGTGGTGGTCGACCTTGCCCGGCAGGGGAAGACGGTACTCTTCTCGACCCACATCATGGAGCAGGCCGAGAAGATGTGCGACCGGATCGTAATCATCTCCCGCGGCAAGAAAGTGGTGGACGGCTCCCTTGCCGAGGTGAAGCGGGAGTTTGGAGGACGGCACGTGGCGCTCACCTTTACCCGGCACGCCGAGCGCGCGGCGCGGGTGCTGGCCGACCGCTCTCTCTGCGCCAAAGTAGACGACTACGGAGCCACCGCCGAGGTCGAGCTGGCGGAGACGGGAGATGCCGACCGGCTCCTCCGCACCCTGGTGCAGGAGGATGTCGGGCTCGCCCGTTTCGAAGTCGTCGAAGCTTCGCTGCAATCCATCTTCATCGCCAAAGTCGGGGTCGACGCCGCAACGGCGCCAGCCAAGGAGACGGTCCATGCGTAAGATCTGGGCGGTGATCCGGCGGGAATTCGTCGAGCGGGTGCGGACTAGAGCCTTCCTGCTCAGCACGATTCTCTTTCCGCTGTTCATGGCGGCAATGGTGATCCTTCCCGGGTTCCTGATGAGCCGCAGCACCGGGACTCAGCGCCTGGCCTTCGTGGATGCGACCTCCGACGGGATGGGCCAGCGGATGGTGGACGCACTCCAAGCGGCCCGGATCGGCGGGAGCGCGGCGCCGCCTCGCTATGTGGTGACCCGGATCGCGGCGTTGGACCGCGCCACCGAGGTGCGGGACTCGCTGCTTCCGATGACCGGGCGGTCGCGGAAGCTGGACGGGTTCGAGGGAATTCTCGTGGTCAGCGATTCCACCGTGACCAAGGGCAAGGCCGAGTACTTTGGCGCGAACGTGGCGAGCTTCAACGACATGCGCGAGCTGGAGCAGACAATCCGGCCGATCGTCATCGCGCGGCGCCTCGAAGGGATGGGGGTGGATCTGGCCCAGGTGATGAAGTCGGTCCAGGGCATCGATCTCGTCACCAACAAGGTCGCCGACGGGAAGCTGACGGGGGAGAGCGGGGCGGCCACCTTCGCGCTGGCCTATGCCATGGGGTTCATCCTCTACTTCTCGCTGCTGATCTTCGGCACTCAGGTGATGAACTCGATCGTCGAGGAAAAGAACAACCGGATCGTGGAGATCCTGGTTTCCAGTTTGACGCCGTTCCAGATGATGCTGGGGAAGGTGGTCGGGGTCGGACTGGTGGCGCTGCTGCAGATCGGCATCTGGGCGGGGGCCGCGACCTTCTTCTCCGCCAACCAGCAGAAGATCCTGGGCGGCCTTGGCGTCGCCGCGTCGGGACCGATGCCCTTTACCTTCCCGTCGATGAGCCCGTCACTGCTGATCGTGTTCCTGATTTTCTTCGCCCTGGGGTTCCTGCTCTTCGCGGCGGCCTATGCCGCGGTCGGGGCGATGTCGAACACCACCCAGGATGCGGGCCAGCTCCAAATGCCGGTGATGATGTTTGTCCTGGTGGGATTCTTCTCGGTGTTCGCGCTGATTCGAGATCCCAACGGCACCGCGGCGCATGTCTTGAGCTTCGTGCCGATGCTGACCCCCTTTGTGATTCCCATGCGGTATTCGATATCGCCACTGCCGCCTCTCGAGCTCCTCACGGCGATCGCTGTGACCGTGATCGGCCTGCTCGCCATCGTCTGGGTCGCGGCGCGGATCTATCGAGTGGGAATTCTGAGTTACGGGAAAAAGGCGAGTGTCCGGGACATGATGAGGTGGATCAGGACAGCATGACTCGGGGGTAGCGAAGAGCGAAGAGCGAAGAGCGAGGAGGGTGCCGCCTCTTCGCTCCCCGCTCTTCGCACCTCGCTAGGTTCGATTCGGCTGCGGCGTCACGCGCAGGTACGGTTTCTTCGCGGTAAACCCCTTCGGAAACTTCTTCTTGGCATCTTCATCCGATACCGCCGGCACGATGATGACATCCTCGCCGTGCTTCCAGTCCACCGGCGTGGCCACCGAGTAGTCGGCGGTAAGCTGCAGCGAATCGATGACACGGAGCAGCTCATCGAAATTGCGCCCGGTGCTGGCGGGATAGGTGATGGTGAGCTTCACCTTGTTGTCGGGACCGATCACGAAGACCGAGCGGACCGTGAAATTCTCGCTGGCATTCGGGTGAATCATGTCGTACAGCATGGCGACCTTGCGATCCGGATCCCCGATCATCGGAAAGTTCACCGCGTTGCCAGTGACGTCCTTGATGTCGCCCTCCCACTTGTGATGCGAGTCGACCGGGTCGACGGAGAGTCCGAGGATCTTGCAGTTGCGGCGCTCGAACTCCGGTTTGAGCGCGGCGGCGCGCCCCAGCTCGGTGGTACAGACCGGGGTGAAATCCTTGGGATGGCTGAAGAGAACGGCCCAGGAGTTTCCCTTCCAGGCATGGAAGGTGACGGGTCCCTGGGTCGTGTCGGCTGTGAAATCGGGGGCGAGGTCGCCGAGGCGGAGGCTCATAGTCGATAAGGGGGTGGGAGTTTGGATTTGGGGGTTGGGGGCCAACCCTGTCATCGCTCAACTTATCCCCCGCGCATCCGAGGGCAAGGCAGTTCCCCAACCGCCATCCTCCCATCCTCCCAACCCCGGCAAAGAGCTAGGTTTCTCCCATGAGCAGCGATTTCGACGTCATCGTGATCGGGGGCGGCCATGCCGGGGCCGAGGCGTGCGCAATGGCGGCCCGCTCCGGCGCGCGGACTCTGCTCCTAACGCAGCACCTGGAGACGATCGGCCAGATGTCCTGCAATCCTGCCATCGGTGGGATTGCGAAGGGCACGGTTGTGCGCGAAGTCGATGCGCTGGGCGGAATTATGGGCCGCGCGACCGACATGTCGCGACTCCAGTTCCGGATGCTCAACCGCTCGAAAGGCCCGGCGGTCTGGTCCCCCCGCGCACAGTGCGATCGCGGGTTGTATCGGCGCGCCGTCCGCACCGTCCTCGAGCGGTTGCCCGGGCTGCGGTTCGCTCAGGGAACCGCGGCCGGATTCCTCCTGAATGGGGCTCGAATCACCGGAGTCGACACGACGGACGGACGCCGGTTCACCGCACGCGCGATCGTAGTGACCGCCGGGACCTTTCTGCGGGGTGAGATTCATGTCGGCAAAGCGGCTCCGGTGCCGGCCGGACGGGCCGGTGAAGCGCCAGCAGTACACCTATCGCAAGCAATTGCAGGACTTGGAGTTACGATAGAACGCTTCAAAACGGGAACGCCTCCAAGGATCGACGGCAGGAGTGCGGACCTCGGGAGAATGGCTCGGCAGGACGGGGATCCGGGGGATTACTGGTTTTCTTATTACGAGCGATCGGCTCATCCCGAGCAGCTTCCCTGCTATCTGACCCACACGACGCCTCGGCTCCTGGAAATCATCACCGAGCACCTGGGTGAATCGGCGATGTACGGGGGGGCGATCAGCGGCAGAGGTCCACGCTATTGCCCGTCGATCGAGGACAAGGTCGTCCGTTTCCCCAATGCGGCCCGGCACCAGGTCTTCCTGGAGCCTGAGGGGCTCGAGACTTCGGAGATGTACGTCAACGGACTCTCCACCTCACTTCCGACCGCCGTCCAGCTTGAATACCTGAGGTCGGTTCCGGGGCTCGAGAACGTCGAGATGACTCGGGCCGGCTACGCCATTGAGTACGACTATTTCCCACCGACCCAGCTCACCAGCACGCTCGCGGTCCGGGGCGTAGACGGACTCTTCTTTGCGGGCCAGATCAATGGCACGACCGGGTACGAAGAAGCTGCGGGACAAGGGGTTGTCGCAGGATTGAATGCTGCCGCACTGGCCCTCGAACTGGAGCCGATCACCTTCCGACGAGATACTTCATTCCTCGGGGTACTGGTGGATGACCTGGTGAATCGAGGTGTTGACGAGCCCTATCGGTTGTTCACCTCGCGGGCGGAGTATCGCCTCCTCCTCCGGCAGGACAACGCGTTGCGCCGGCTCCTTCCCATTGCGGCCTCCCGAGGGCTTCTCACCCCGATCGAGCTCGAACGTGCCGAGATACGACTGGACGCCGAGGAGCGGGTGCTGACGTTTGCGGAAGACACCGCAATAGCCCCGGAGGCGGCCAATCCGGTACTCCAGCGGGCGGGTTCAACCGCCATCGCGGAGCCGGTTCGCTTGTCCGAGCTGGGTAAGCGCCCCGGGATCGAACTGGAGGAGCTGCTCACCGCGTCCGGGTATCAACTGGAGGACGGAGAGGCGGATTGGGCTTCTATTGAACTTCGGTACGGAGGATATATCACTCGCGAGCGAGAACTGGCGGGCCGAATGGGCCAGCTCGAGGATTTCGAGTTACCCCAAGAGCTCGAGTTCAGAACAATGGAGAGTCTTTCCTTCGAGGCTCGGGAAAAGCTCACTAACCGACGTCCCTCGAGTCTCGGCCAAGCCGGCCGAATCCCAGGCGTCTCGCCCAGCGATCTCCAGAATCTGGTAATGGAGGTCTTGAAGCGGCGTTTCACGTGAAACCGAGTAAAGGCGCAAAGGCGCAACGACGCAAAGACAACAACCCCTGTTCCCACGGCCAACTGACCACTGCCCAATTGCCTACTACCACCAGTTTCCATCAGAACGCCCATCGCACCACCCTGTTTCACGTGAAACTCCTACTAGCACGATTCGGTAACCTGCCTATATTTAGAATATCGTGGGGACCAACCTCTCGTGGATTTCTGCTGTAACAACATACACCACAATTGGTTAACCTGAAACACATGGCCCGCACTATCGCGATCGCAAACCAGAAGGGCGGGGTAGGGAAAACTACTACTGCCGTTAATCTGGCTGCGTCCCTTGCAATCGCGGAGCGGCGAACCCTTCTGGTAGACGCCGACCCCCAGGGGAACGCCACCAGCGGCGTCGGAGTCGCCAAGGATCCGTCGCGTCCCTCTCTCTACGACCTGCTGGTCGAAGGGCGGGAGGTGCTCGAGGTGGTGCAACGCGACGCGGAGCTTCCGTTCCTCTCGATTCTTCCCGCGACCCAGGATCTGGTCGGGGCGGAACTGGAGCTGGTCAGCGTCGAGAACCGCGAGACCAAGCTTCGCGATGGGCTGGGTCCCGCGCTCAGCGCATTCGATTACATCATCGTCGACTGCCCGCCCTCGCTGGGACTGATCACACTCAACGTGCTCACCGCCGCGCATGGCGTCATCATCCCCATTCAATGCGAGTACTACGCGCTGGAGGGGATCTCGCAGCTCCTCAACACCATCCGGCTGGTGCAGCAGAATTTCAATCCCGATCTTGCGATCGACGGTGTGCTCCTCACGATGTACGACTCGCGTCTCAATCTCTGCCGCCAAGTGGCGAAAGACGCCAAAGAATATTTCGGGCCCAAGGTGTTCAACACCGTGATTCCCCGAAACGTCCGGCTCGCCGAAGCGCCGAGTTTCGGCAAACCGATTCTCATGTACGACGTGCAATCCGTCGGCGCGAAGGGGTACTTGTCGGTCGCGCAGGAGCTGCTCAAACGGGCCGAATCGGGTGAGCTTGCCTCGGAGATCGAGCTGCCGAGGGGAGTCACCCGGCCGGTTGGGGAGGTGCGGGGATGACCGAGACGAAACGTTTGGGCCGCGGCCTCGAGGCACTGCTCGGGCCGATTTCGAAGGACGACGCGATCGCGAGCGGCGGGTTACGTGAGCTTGCGGTGAGCGCGATCGGCCCCAACCCGTATCAGCCGAGACGCGATTTCGCCGAGCCGGAGCTCCAGGAGCTGGCCGCCTCCATCGAGGCGTCCGGACTGCTGCAGCCCGTGGTCGTTCGGGCCCGGCCCGACGGCAGGTACGAGCTGATCGCGGGAGAGCGTCGCTGGCGCGCGGTGCAACGCCTCGGCTGGAAGAAAATCCCGGCGGTCATCAAGGACGTGGATGATCGCGCGCTGCTTACCCTCGCCCTGATCGAGAATCTCCAGCGAGACGATCTCTCGCCCCTCGACGCGGGCCTTGGCTATCAGCGTCTCATGCAGGACTTCGGCCTTCCCCAGCAGGAGGTGGCGCGGCTGGTCGGGAAGGACCGCTCGACGGTAAGCAACACGCTTCGCCTGCTCCGGCTTCCGGCGGAGGTGCAGGGACTCCTCCAGCAGCGGAAGCTCACCGAGGGCCATGGCCGGGCGCTGCTCGCGCTCAACGATCCGCGCGAGATTACCCGGCTTGCGCGGGAATGCGCCGCCGCCGGCTGGTCGGTGCGCGATCTCGAAGCGCGGGTGCGCGGCGAGCAGGTCCAGGACGCTCCCGCGCCCCGGAGGACCATCCGTCGCCCGAAGCCGGAGGTGCGCAATCCGAGCGCGGATGTACGGCTGGTCGAGGACGCGCTGCGCAAGCGCTTCCAGACCGATGTGCGCGTGACGGCGCGCCGGCGCGGCCGCGGCGCGGTCACGATTCACTATTACTCCAACGACGATCTCGCGCGCCTCCTCGAGCTTTGCCTGGGCGCGCCGTTCACCGGATGAGCAGCCGCGGGGGACGCCGCGGCGTCTCCATCATCGTGCAGCGGGACGGCGCGCTGCAATCACAGAGTTATCGGATTCCGCTCTGGCTCGTCCGGGTCCTGCTGGTGGCCGCCGTTGCCGCCACCATTCTCCTGGTCCTCGGCATCGCCTTCTACGCACCGATCGCACGGCAGGCACTGCGGGTGCCGACACTCGAGCGCGATCTGGAGCGGCTCAGAACCGACAATCTGCATATCCGGGAGCTCGCGGCCGCACTCGACACGGTCGAGGCCAGCTACGAGCGCCTGCGCAGAATGGTGGGCGCCGACATCGTCCCGGACCGGATGGCGCTGAGCAGCCAGCTGCAGGTGGCCCCCCCGATCTATGCCTCGAACCCCGCCAGTCCGGCGATTTACGAGACCGAGCCCTCCCGTCCCCGGCACTGGCCCCTGGACGAGCGGGGCTATGTCACACAAGGACAAGCACTCGCGAATAGTGGCGCGGAAGAGCATCCCGGCATCGACATTGCTGTGCCAATAGGGAGCATGGTCCGCGCTGCCGGGGGAGGAACCGTCCTCCAGACCGGGGAGCACGAGGCCTACGGCCGCTTCGTTCTGATCGAGCATCCGGAGGGCTACCAGTCCATGTACGGCCACCTCTCGCGGATCCTCGTGGTCCAGGGGGCGCCGGTGCGTGCGGGAGAGGTGATCGGCCGCAGTGGGGACACCGGCCGCTCCTCTGCGCCGCATTTGCACTTCGAGATCCGCCACAACGGCGTCTCGATCGACCCTGGCACGATGGTGAAGGAGGCACGCTGATGGGAATCTTTTCCGTTCCCTCGACCGCGACAACGCCGATGGTGGAGCGCCGAAAGAACAGCATGCCCCAGGGCGGGCTGTCGATCGTCGCGAAGGACCTCACGATTGCGGGAGACCTGCATGCATCCGGCGTCATCCGCATCGAGGGCCGCGTGATCGGGAATGTGCATGCCGGCGATCAGGTACTTCTCTCCGAAGGTGGGATCATCGAGGGTGACGTGCTGGCCCGAGAAGCGGTCATCGGCGGACGGGTACACGGCTCGATCAGCGGCGAGGAACGGGTCGAAGTGCAGGCCAGCGCCGTGGTGCACGGGGACATCGTCACCCGCCGACTCCTGATCCAGGAAGGCGGCGCCATCAACGGCGCCGTCCGGATGGAAGGGGCCACCGTGCTGGAAGCCGAACGAGTCGGAGCCGAGTAATGAAGCGGGTCGTGTCCCGCCAAAGATTTTTCCTCGCAGTTGCCCTGATTCTCCACATCGCCTGCACCAAAGCCGAGCCTCCTCCCGCCGGGTTTCGGGTCGGCCTCATCACGCCGGGATCGGTGGCCGACGCAGCCTGGAACTCCGGCGCATACGCCGGCCTCAATGCGATTCGAGATTCGCTCGGCGCCAAGGTGAGTCACGTCGAGGCACGGACGCCAGGGGAGCAGGAGGAGGCGCTGCGCGCATATGCGGCCCAGGGTTACACCCTGGTCTTCGGGCATGGCTTCGAGTTCCAGGGCCCGGCAGAGCGCATCGGCGCAGAGTATCCCCGGACGATCTTCGTGGTCACCTCGGGGGAGCGAGTGTCGGCCACCGGCAACGTCGTGCCGCTCGTCTTCGGCATCGAGCAAGCCACCTATCTCGCCGGGATGGTCGCCGGCGGAATGACCAAATCCAACCGGATCGGATTCATCGGCGGGCTCGAGCTCCCTCCCATCAAGCGCGGATACGAGGGATGGCTGAAGGGGGCACAAGCAGTGAATCCCCGGGTCGACACGCGGGTCGCGTACCTCAACACCTTCGACGATGCCGCAGCCGGGCGAGAGGCGGCGCTCGCGATGATCCGACTCGGCGTGGACATGCTGCACCACAATGCCGACCAGGCCGCGCTCGGACTATTTCAGGCGGTCAAGGAAAGCCCCGGTGTGTTTGCCTTCGGCGCGAACCTCGATCAGCGGGCCCTCGCGCCGGACCGGGTCCTCGGCTCGGTCGTGATCGACCTCCCCAAAGCGTTTTTGGCACTGGCCCGGGAAGTTCAGAGCGGACACTTCACGCCCAAGGTAGAAACATTCGGATTGAGCGGCGGGGTGCTGCGCTATGATCCGAATCCGGGCTTGGAGGAAACCGTGCCCGCGGCGCTGAAAGCCAGAGTGCAAGGTGCGAGGGACTCCATCATCGCGGGGACGCTGAGGGTGCTGGAATAGGCACTGGGCACTGGGCACTAGGCACTGGCACGGGGCACTACACCACCCAGCACCCAGTCTTCAGATTATCCTTTACGGATGCCCGCACCTCTGCCGCCTGCCGCCGGGAAAGCGGTTCCGCTTCCGGCACTCACGAAGTACCTGGACGAGTATCTGCGAATTCAGGACGTTCCCGACGAGTCCGGCGCACTCAACGGACTGCAAGCGGAGAACCGGACGGGTCTGGTGTCGCGCCTCGTGGCCGCGGTGGATGCGTCGCTCGAGTCCATTGAGACCGCCGCATGCGACGAGCCCTGTCTCCTTCTGGTGCATCACGGACTCTTCTGGGATGGCAACATCCCGCTGACGGGCCGACGCTACCGCCGGGTCCGCGCACTCCTCGAGAACGACATTGCGCTTTACTCCGCTCACATTCCGCTCGATGTCCACACCGAAGTGGGGAACAACTACGTGCTGGCCCGAAAGCTTGGGCTCGGCGCCCTCGAATTCTTCGACACCTATCGCGGCATCCCCATCGGGGTGCAGGGCCGGCTCGAAAAGCCCATACCCAGGGAAGAGCTCGTCACCCGAGTGCAGGCTCTGCTGGGCGCCAGGCCGAGGCTGATTCCTGGCGGCGCCGAGGTCTCCGAGCTCGTGGGGATCATCACTGGGGATGCGGGGGGCCGGATCGCGGCCGCGCGTGATGCCGGCGTCGACACCTACATCACCGGCGAGGGGGCGCACCATACCTACTTCGATGCGATGGAGTTCTCGG
>Ga0075419_10001122_pt1 | contig 17353 bp, 29 predicted proteins | sample SoiMetdeltSBSDD3_FD_76900 | JGI IMG/M metagenome (GOLD analysis project Ga0075419, IMG submission 76900) | Bulk soil microbial communities from a Populus tree surrounding site in Tennessee, USA - Soil MetaG P. deltoides SBSDD3 | ecosystem: Environmental > Terrestrial > Soil > Tree plantation... | reverse complement strand
GTGAAGCTCCGCAGCAGGCGGACCGGCGCGCGATCTGGCGACTGTTTGCTCAGCACTATCACCTGTTCCGCGGCACGCCGAGCCGGCTGTGGCTCGATCACGTGTTTGCGGAAGTCTTCGGGCTCGATGTGTCGCTGGACGAGGGGACGGCGGATCACTACTACGATGTCATCGGCGCCTCGTTGGCGCGTCCGGAGTTTCGGCCGCGTGCGCTGTTCGAGCGTTTCGGCATCGAAGTGCTGGCGACGACCGAGGGCGCAACCGAGACCCTCGTTCATCACGAGACCATCGCCCGCGAATGGGGGCGTCGTGTGATCACGACCTTTCGCCCCGACGACGTGGTCGATGCCGATCGCGAAGACTTTCGCGACAACGTGCATGCGCTCGGCGAGCTGACCGGCCTGGATGTCGACTCGTGGCGCGGCTATCTCCAGGCATTGCGCTTGCGCCGCGCGGATTTTCGCGCGCACGGCGCCACTGCGACGGACCACGGCCATCCCACTGCGCTGACCGCGGATCTGTCGGAACGCGAAGCCGAAAGGCTGTTCCAGCGGGCGATCTCCGGCCAAGCCTCCACTGGGGAGGCCGAGCTGTTTCGCGCGCAAATGCTCACGGAGATGGCGCGCATGAGCGTGGAGGACGGCATGGTGATGCAGATTCACCCAGGCTCGTTCCGCAATCACAACCCGTGGTTGTTCCAGACTTATGGGCGTGACAAGGGCGCCGACATTCCGACGCGTACTGACTATGTGCGTGCGCTCAAGCCGCTGCTCGATCGCTTCGGCAACGAGCGCGCACTCACGATCATCCTGTTTACGCTCGATGAATCCAGCTACGCGCGGGAGCTGGCGCCGCTTGCCGGCCACTACCCCTGCCTCAAACTCGGCCCGGCCTGGTGGTTCCATGACAGCCCGGAAGGCATGTTGCGCTTTCGGCGCGCGACAACGGAGACGGCAGGCTTCTACAACACCGCAGGATTCAACGACGACACGCGCGCGTTCTTCTCTATTCCCGCCCGTCATGACCTGGCGCGTCGTATCGATTGCGCGTACCTCGCCGAGTTGGTCGTCACGCATCGCCTCGCCGAGGATGAAGCGAGAGACGTAGCGCAGGACCTGGCGTATCGTCTACCCAAGGTTGCGTACCGACTATGAGTGACGATCGACGACTCTATCGCGAACTGGCGCGCACGAAGGCGCGATTCGGTCGCGCGCGGACGTAGCGCATCACGTGAACGGTCTCATCCGTCGTCCCGCCTATGACCGGAGCAGTCAGCGCACCGGCACCGTTCATTTCGGCATTGGTGCATTCCATCGAGCGCATCAGGCGGTTTACACCGACGATGCCATGGCGGGCGGCGATCGCGATTGGATGATCAGTGGCGTGTCGCTGCGCTCACCCGCAGTGCGCGCAGCACTGCAGCCGCAAGATGGCCTCTACTCGGTCACCGAGCGTGATCGAGCTGGTGAGCGCCTGCGCGTCATCGGTTCGGTGCGCGAGGTGCTGGTTGCAGGCGAAGATGCCGAAGCAATCACTGCCGCGCTGGCTGCTCCGCACGTTCACGTCGCAACTTTCACCGTGACCGAGAAGGGCTATCTCCGCGATCCCAAGACCGGCTCGCTCCTGGTCACGGCCGCTGACCTGGTGCATGACCTGCAGGGTGCAGGCACGCCGCGGACGATCTACGGATTTCTGGAGCGCGGACTCGCGCGGCGACGGACTGCGGGCCTGCCTGGCATGACGCTCCTCAGCTGCGACAACCTCGCCGATAACGGACGTCAACTTGCAGCACTCCTGGACGAGTTCCTGGAGCGGCGCGATCCGACACTTGCGCGGTGGGCGCGGCGTGAGAGCAGCTGCCCCTGCACGATGGTCGATCGAATCGTGCCCGCCACTACCGCTGCCGATCTCGCGCGCGCTGCCAGCCTGCTCGGGTTCGAAGACCGCGGTGCTGTCGTCACCGAAAGCTTCAGTCAATGGGTGATCGAAGATCGATTCGTTGGCCCGCGGCCGAAATGGGAAGCAGGCGGCGCGCAACTCGTGCGCGATGTGCGTCCATTCGAGACAGCCAAGCTGCGGATGCTCAACGGTGCGCATTCCACGCTTGCCTATGTCGGGCTCGGCCTGGGACTCGAACATGTCCATCAAGCGATGGCCGATCCCGACTTGAATGCACTAGTGCGGTTGCTCATGAAAGAAGCAGCCGCGACGCTTACGCCGACGGCAGATCAGGACCTTGCTGCATACGCCGAGACGCTGCAGCGGCGATTCGACAATCCATCCCTGGCGCATCGGTTGATCCAGATTGCGATGGACGGCACGCAGAAGATTCCGCAGCGCTGGCTCGCCTCGATCGCGAGGCTGCGGGAGCAGGGGAACTCTGCGTCGGCGCTGCAGTTCGCCCTTGCCGCATGGATCGCATTCGTCTGTACGCCCGGTCGCGAGCTCGACGATCCTCTGGCCGGTCGGCTCGTGGAGATCCGCAACCGAAGCAAGGACGCATCCGCTGCCGTCAGTGCGATCCTTGGAGAGGGCGGAGTGCTGCCCGTCCCCTGGCACGCGGATTCTGTGGAGATGCAGCGAACGCAGGCGCAGGTTGCTGCGATCGGTCAGCAGGGGATGCGCCAGGCGCTGCGGCAGGCTCTCACTAGTTCCACATAGTCCCATCGGTGAGTCCCGCGCCACCGGTGGCGCGGGGCCCGGTCCGTGTTCATACTTGTCGCGTCGCGCCTTGCGGTGATGACGGCTTCTCCGGCAGGAAACGCCCAGGAGGACACGATGAACAAGACCACGGGAAGAAAGCTCTGCCTCGTCGTCGCCGGCGTGCTGTCGCTCAGCATGGGCGGGTTTCACTTATTCCTGCCGCGCGTCTTTGACTGGAGCCGCGGCATGCGCAGTGCTCCCGACAGCCTCGAATGGGCTCTGTTCTCGCTCAACGTGTTCTGGAGCGTGCTCATCCTCCTCACCGGCGTGCTCGCGATCGTTCTTGCCCGCCGCGATTGGTCCGAGCATGCACCTGGACGTGCCGTGCTCGGCGCGCTCGCGTGCTATTGGCTCGTGCACGCGCTGTACCTGCTTGTTTTTCCGTTTCCGCTGCCCGCGAACCTGCAATGGCTCGGGACGGCTTTCGTTGGATTTGCACTCGTGCAGGCGCTCCTGCACGGCTGGCCGGCCCTTGCTCGAACTGAGGCGCACGTACTGGTGCCGGCTTCGGCAGGAAACTGATCGGAGGCTCTCAGCGAGCAGCCTTCGTGATCCGCACGTTGCTTTCCCCGTTGGTCGGCGGCGCCTGAGCCGCGGCGTTAGCTATGAAGAAAACCGCAATAATCTTGAACTGGGTGATGCTTGGCCTATTCGGTATCGCACTCCTTGGAGTGGGTGTTCAGTACCCGGGCGCAGTCGTCGGTAGCAGCTTGTTTCTACTGGTGCCGTACGCGGCTGCGCTGCTCGCGCTCAGATCACGTGCAATGAAGTCCTGATCGGCTGCAGCATCTTCTTCAACGGTCTGATGGCCTTGGTCGGTGTCGTCTATGTGCTATTGGGTCTTGGGCTGGGGGAGGTTGCCAAAGCACTCCTGGCGGCCATCATTCTGTTGCCGCCCCTGTTCGTGAACTGTGTGGTACTCAAACGGACGTGGGACGAAGCGCGCGCTGCAGGCGAGGCTCACAATCGCTTGCAGGCGACGCGCGAAACTCGCGCGCCTGAAGCGTGACGTTAGACGACACGAGTGGACCGTGGTCAGTCGTCAGAAAACTCGGCAGCGGCAACGACGTTCTGAACGTACTGCAGAGGGCCTCGTGCGCGTGAACGTTGCAGCTCTCGCCCCGAACAATAGCTACGGAGTGCCGCGATTCGTGGAGCGCGGCTACTACACAGACGAGCCGTTCAAGTGCTCCAGCTGCGGTACGAATCAAGTGTGGACAGCATGGCAGCAGAAGTGGTGGTATGAAGTCGCAAAGGGCTATGTCTATTCGAATGCAAAGCTCTGCAGGCCTTGTCGGCGTCGGGAGCAAGCGCGGCGCGCCGAAGCTCGGCGAGTGCACCTCGAAGGCGTTGCGCGCAAGCGCGCTCGTGCCGTCTAACACAACCGTTAGAGCGCCAAACATCAATCATGACCGGCACATATGAATGGAATCCAATGCCTCACATCGTGGAGGTACGGTGTCCTTCCTGTAGCGGCAACGCGGCTTTCGAGTTTGCAGAGTTGGTAAGGATCAAGAAGAAGGAGGATGTCCCGTTCTTTCAGTCTGCGAAACAATTCGAGTATCAGCGTTTGCAGGATTCGTGCGGCCACTTTTGGCATGCAGCTCTCTACTGCGCTGGACTTCACGGCCGGCCATCGCGCGCTCTGCATGATCTTCCCGCGGGGTACTCCGCGACCGAGTGGGAGCATTCCAAATATCTCCTGCGTAGCACGCAGACCGATACTGGGTCGGTGACGTGCACGCACTGTGGGCTCCGTCGAATGCACCGCCTGCAGTGGCCAGAGGAAGCTTATTTCGCTGTCACATACAGGCACGAGTTGCTCTGGGCGTTCAATCGAGAATCAGCGTTGGAGCTTCTTGGCTACCTTTCGAGCGGAATCCGTGACATCTCGAGATACCGATGGAGGAATTTTCTGCTGCATGTGCCATCGCTCTTCAAATCGCGAGGCGCACGTGATGCAGTCTCGAAGCAGCTTCAAATGCTTCTGCGGACGGACGGGCGCTCTAACAGGCGGTTGCAACCGATCGCTCGCAGAACGCGCGCCGGCTGAACTGCGGCGTTAGGCGCATGACGTGAGCGTCGATCCACAGGTGGTGCGTGACTGGGTGGCACTAGCGCACGAGGAGGAGGGGTCGGTGGAGTACGACCGCCTCTTCGCTGCGTACGACGTGGTCTCGGATATGGTCTATGAACGCCCAGATGACGCGTGGAACTTCATTCTTGAAGCCTTGAAGCTGGACTCCTCAATCGCAGTGGTTGAAGTTCTCTCTGCGGGTCCGCTAGAAGACCTGCTTGGCTACCACGGCGACCGTATGATTGCTCACGTCGAACGCGAAGCGCGCAACAACCCTGCATTCGCCAAACTTCTCGGTGGCGTGTGGCAGGGTCAAATGACGTCCGAGATATGGGCGCGAGTACAGTCAGTCTGGGATCGCAGGGGATGGGATGGAATTCCTGCCGCCTAACACCTAGCTGGAGCGCACGCGTGGAGGATAAGGTGCCAAGTCCAAACGGCAGCGCGTGCGGCGCTCAGCTCAACCGTTAGAGAGACGGGAACAACAATATGACACTCATCCGCAATGTCCTGGTCGGAGTACTCTGGTTCATCTTCCTGACTGGCTCCTATGTTGGCTGGACGGCACTTGGTGTCCTTGTCAAACTTGATAAGTCAGGAATGTATACCACTGCCGAACTCGGCAGGTGGATCGGCGAAGCCGTGTTCCCGGCATTTGAACTCATACTGCTGGTCGTCGTAGGCCTCGGGTTCTGGTTCGGCTTCTTACCAGGATTCAAAAGGAGATCGGCGGCGACATCAGTTCCGCGCGAATGATGCGTTGTCTGGTGGAGCGCGCTCTAACCATGCGCATAGCTAAGCTGCAATCAGTATGCGAATGGGCGGGTGTCGAGCCGGTTGTGCCGCTGCCGGGATCGAAGCTCGGCCTTGCAATCAGGAGCTTGGGAAGTGGTCCGATCCATGGTTTGCGGCACCCTCCGACCGGCGACACAAATGGTTGGTACATCTGGTGCGGAGAACTGTCGAAGGCCGACGACTTCTTCTCGCCTCTGCATGTCGAACATCTCGCAGAATATGTTCCATTGGCAGTCGAGTACCTTGCCCTTCCGCCTGGCTATCGGTTTCTCATCGATGGTGGAAACTTCGAGGATGTGTGGTTTGACTCCGCGTTGCTCGAGGTATGACAACTCGTTGAAGGGGCGACGCGCGAAACGCGCGCGGCCTTAACGCGAGCGTTAGGCATCGCCGTGCGTACCCAGCTTCGTTCGCGCCTTATCTACGCTTCCGCATCGACGCTGGTCGGTGGCCTGACGTTCGCGCTTCTCGGAAGCATCGATCGCTTCCCCTTTGGACCGATTGGCTTCGGCGTATTCCTCGTTGGTGTATTTGCGGTCGCAATGCTCTTATTCGGAAAGGTCGAATGACCATGAGCTTGTCGCCATCGCCATCAACCAGAGAGGGCGTCTCAGGTGCGAGATGCCTAACACTCGCGGCGCTGTTGTTTCTTGGGTTCTCTGTAACCGCAGCCGCACAGGAAACACCGCCGGGCGACGCTGAAGTTGTCGTGCTCTTGCATGGACTGGCTCGCAGTTCCAGCTCGATGTCACGCCTCGCTCGTTCGCTGGAATCGGCTGGATATCGTGTCTGCAATCTCTCCTATCCGTCGCGAAAGTATTCGATCGAGAAGCTCACCACCGAATTCGTCGCTAAAAGCATTCGAGCATGCACCGCGGGAACAGCGCTTCCAGTTAACTTTGTCACTCACTCGTTGGGTGGCATTGTCGTGCGACAACTTGCCGCTTCAGCCCCCGACATCGACATTGGCCGTGTTGTAATGCTGAGCCCGCCGAATCACGGAAGTGAGGTGGTGGACAAACTGGGCGGTCTCTTCCTGTTCCGGCTGATTAATGGTCCCGCTGGTCAAGAACTCGGTACTGACTCGCTCTCCGTGCCGCGCTCACTAGGCGAACCAAGATTCGATCTCGGCGTCATCACTGGCAACCGATCAGTCAATCCCTTTCTTTCGCTGCTGATTCCCGGCAAGGATGACGGCAAGGTGTCGCTGGAGAGCGCGAAGCTCGTTGCCATGAAGGATTTTCTTGTGATTTCCTCAAGTCATCCCTTCATCATGAAAAACAGTGAGGCGATCGCGCAGACGCTCTATTTCTTGCGCAATGGAGCGTTCGCGCATCCGGCCCAACAAGCTGTTGCAGCCGATCGCGCCAAAGTGCGCTCCGGCTGAACGGCGGCGTTAGTGTGCAGAGAAGTGACATGAACGATTCCCCGCAACAAGAGATTCGCCGTCAGCTCGCGGCATACCTGACCGATCCGGCAGCAGAGTATCGTGATGTCGCCATTCGATTCGAGGCGTTGCCGGTCTACTCAGATATGGGTGGTACCTTGTTCATCACGCCATCGCTGCAGATCCTGGTGATGCGATCCGACGACGGGGGTCTGAGTGAAGAGAGCTCTCCTGAATGGAGGCTCGTCGCGCTGGTGGCAGCAGCAGAGCGTTTCACGGCGCTCAAGCAGCTGCTTCCGAGCCGTCCGAGTGCCGCACTGGACTGCTCGGTCTGCGCCGGCACCGGGCGACTCATGGGTATTCGGTGCGGTACATGTTTCGGCCTCGGGTGGCCAGCGCTGCACTCTAGCAAGGTGCGGCAGGACGACGGGCGAACGCGCGCGCCTGAGCCCCGGCGGTAGGCGTATGGCTCTTCAGTCAATCCTGCTGCTCGCGTCGCTGGCACTTGCACCGGCCGCGCTTGCGTACGAACCGGACGTAACACAGGAACGAGATGAGACGGACACGTCCGTTCAAGCTGTGGATCACCTCATTCCGAGCGGGCGTGGTTTTCCAGAGGGGCGGCCGCCGATCTATTACATTGCGAGATTCGGGCGATATCCGTCCTTCTCCGAAAGCTTCGAATGGTGCGTATTCCGGAAGAAGAACCGATATGTGCTGAGTAGCTGGCGTCTGGATAGGAGTGACCGGAAAGCTGAGCCGCGTCGGGTCGAAGTGATGGATCTGGACATTCCCGAGCGCATGGCGGCGACGATCTATTCGCTTTGGGCCAACGCGATTCTCGACGCGAGATATGCGCGTGAAGGCTCCGGGCTTGACGGAACCGGCTACGAGTTTTCCACGTACCTCCGCGGTGTTGGCTGGCCCACTGCCACCACTGAGTCACCGAGTAGAGATCTTCCCCCGAAGTGGCTAGTGGATGCGGGAGAGGAAGTGCTTGCACTTGCGCGTGGCCGGACAAAGGATACAGGCCAGCTCCTCAGCAAATTGAACAACACCCAACGAGCACTAGATGCGTATCAGCGCACTAGGAGTTCCTCTTCGAGGCCTGACACAATGGAGCCGACGCGATGAACCGCAGGCTCGCTTCGTTTAGTCCCGTGCATCGCGCGGCCCATCGTATTCGTTAGGCCTCACATGCCCTCCGTCGCATCCCTTCTCGTGTCGATGATCGGCGTGATCATTTCTGGTTGCATCGGTGCGCTCACTGTCTGGCTGGCGGTTCGAAAACGACTCGAGGAGGAGGCCCTTGGAAAGGCCACGCGAAAGACCACTGCGATGCAATTGCTCTCCGACGAAGAGTTCACTCTTGAGCAGGTCCGAGATGAGTGTGTCGCCATAGGCACGTTGGTCGAAGTCGGAAGCTTCGGCCAGCAGCGCGAGCATCTCCTGGCCGAGGCGAGGCGCATCCAATCAGAAGCCAATGCAATGCTTGTGGAGGTTCGCACGCGCCGACAATCGGTGGAACAGTCTCTGCCAAGTCTGAGTGCCGCAGAGTTGGAGTCTGTTATCACCAAGGCATACCATGGCAAACGTCGCGCCGAAACTCAGCTCAAGCGAACGCAGCTCTCGAGAACTGACGTGCTCGGCGCGTTTCGGACGGCACGGTGAGGCCTAACAATTCACTGGCGCCGACGCCGGTGCACAGCGCGCTTCATTAGGTGGCGGCCGCGGCGCGAATGGAGAACAGGATGCCAGACGTGATTCCGTTCCTGACCTATGAGGACGGCATTGCCGCCCTGGAATGGCTGGCCGAGGTGTTTGGATTCACGGAGACAGCTCGCTTCACGTCTTCCGATGGGAGGCTGTCTCACGGAGAAATGTCGGTTGGGGATGGACTGATCATGTTGGCCAGTCCGTCGCCGGACTACGAAGGCCCCAAGCGACATCGCGACAACTGCGAGATTGCCGCCTCATGGTCCGCTCTGCCATGGATCATTGATGGGGTTCTCGTCTATGTTGACGACGTCGACGAGCACTATGCTCGGGCCAAGGCCGCGGGAGCGGTAATCTTGTCCGAACCGGAGGATGGGCCGCCGGCGCGACGATATCGAGTTGAGGATCTGGAAGGACATCGCTGGATGTTCATGGCACGAGACTAGCCGCCCCGCTATTCACGATCGCAACGGCACTGCCTTTGTGTCGGAGTTTGTCCACGACGTATCGAACCCCTTCGTTTTAACGCGTATCACCTGCCTCGACGGCAGGGAGGAGGAAGCATGCGTAAAGGGACCTTGGGAGCGATGGGCAAGGTCGCCGCCAATTGCGCGATGCATCCCGGACGGCCATCGATCTGGCTTGAAGCTGAAGGGCGTTACGTCTGTACTGACGAGCCCGACAAGTACGCATCGGCCGAGCGGAGCTACGCAAAGTCGGAGGTATCAGCTCCATCGTCAGCGCGTCTCGACCCAAAGTTCAAACTCGTGTTCCTCACAGCGGCTGGCGGAACCATTCTCTTTACTGCCATTTGCGTTGCACTGCATCTGGCAACAACGGGCGAACCCCCACCGGCGCGCAAGGAGTTCATTGAAGGCATGCTGACCATGGCGAAGATTGGCTTCGGCGCAATTGTTGGTCTTCTCGGAGGTAAGGTGCTCTAAGACGACGCCACCCGCTGACCATGGCTGATCAAAGTACGACGCGTGCATTCATGATGAGTCGAGCTGAAATCGAGGACGCTTGGAATGCTCACTACTTTCGAGCTTTCCCGCACGAGTGTGCCGGTAGAGAAGTCGATGGCGTGTGTTTGACAGCTTGCGATACGTTTCTCGCTGGCTGCATCTCAGACTTTGTGGAGAATGGCACGTTGGATCCGGAGCGCACACGCATCGTCTCTCGCGTGTGTGCTGATCTTGAACGAGTCATGCCTCTGCTCAGTGGCGACGCGCAGCGGTACTTTTCTGAGCTGCTGGCCCTTGGCAAAGCTTTGGAGGTCCGCGCGAATGCCCGCTAACGAGCCGCTGGTTCCGACTCGCACCGGCGAGGCGCCGATGCTCGCGGCACAGCGGCGACATTAGGCGTAACGAACGAGAGGACAATGAAGAACTACTTTGCGTACTGGAAGCGCGGTTGGTGGGCGCTGGGTTTGCTCATCAGCATCAACGCCGTTCTCGGAGTGGTGTACGCCGCTCTCGCCTTTCTGCTCAAGCCGCTCCTTGGCAATCCATTTCCCGTGGCGGTTGCCATCGCCTGGCTTGCGGTTGGCGCGCCTATCGCCGGCCTGCTCTTCGAGAAGTTCGCTAGCTGGACCAAGCGAGTGGATCATGGCGCATCGCGTGATGCCTTCGCCTGACAAGCGGCTGGTTCCGACTCGCACCGGCGAAGCGCCGTTACTTGCGGCTCACGCGCGGCGTTAGCAGCCCGAGGCTTGAGTCGTGAAGCGTAATTTGCTCGTGGTTCTGACGACGATTGCGGGTGCTTTGTCCTGGCCCTGCGATGCTCAGGACTTCAGAGCTCTACCGCCCAGTGAAAGCACAGGACAGCCGGAGACACCCGGACACTCCATCGGTCAGGTATCGACAACAGGCGATTTGATCGTGATCGAGTTGGGCAGCGCAGCGCTCGGGCAACCGAACCTGTTTGATCTCGTCGGCCGCACGCTGCGATTCAGTCCAGTCGGTTCCAGCTATCGTATGACGAATGAGCCTTTACGGTGGGACACTAACTACGGTGTGCAACTCACCGGTGCTGACGTCAGCCTTCAGCGGTTCACCTTTCCGTTCTCGGGCCAACGGTGGAGTTCGCTTTCCGTGGGGACGACGGGATCTATTCGATTCGGTCCGACGCCGAAAGAGCGTGATGTCGATGCGTACGGTCACCTTGACGGCGGAATAGCTTCCGCAGTTGGACGATTTGATCGCCTCGCTGACGTAGGGGGCAGGCTCGTTGCGCGTGCACCAGCCATCTGCGTGTTTCTGAAGCCCAGGATGTCCGGCCCGCACTACGTGCGGGAGTTGGCTGATCGCGTCGTCATCACATGGGATCTCACCGAGCCATTCGGAAGCCTTTTGGATTTCTCCTGGTTCCCCACGACCAATCTATTTCAGGCTGTCCTGCACCGCGACGGCTCGATCGAGATGTCGTACAAGACGATGGCAGCGAAGGACGGCATCGTGGGGATTTACCCAATCTTGTCGGCGGGTGAGAGAGTTCAATCCATTGACCTGTCCAGTCTGACCCCGAAGAGCGGTTCGTTCGCCGCGGTGTATGAGTCGTTTCATTACCTGGAGCCGCCGCGACCACAGGATCTTTCCTGCACGGTCATTCAGGCGCTGGGCGACAAGTTCGATTTTCTCGCCTACTACTCGGATTTCCGCATCGACAGCCAGGAGGCGAGCAGCCCGAGTGATGGGCCGATCGGAGGCAACGTCACGGGGATCGGGGATACCAGGCACGCTCAAACGAAACCGATCCTCGAGAGCCGCTGCACGGGCGGGCGATTTCAGCTCGGCCTGGCGCAGCCGATCTTTGTCGGTGCGAACGAAATGCAAGAGAGCCCGCCCGACAATGCGCCAGCCGGAAACCCGAAAACTATCGCGTTCTATACACGCCCGCTCGCGCAGGCGACACCCGACGGGAAGCCCCGTCCGTACAACTACGCGGTCGGGCATCTCGGTCACGAGATCGGACACCGCTGGTCGGCGTATGCTGCCGCCCGCGTGAATGGCCAGATGATCTCGCTCGGCGCGTGGCCCCATTGGGATCCCGGGTTGCAGGCGCGCGTGGCGTATCCATACTCGCTGCCTCTCGAGGCTTCCACTGAAGGTGGAGGCGTGTGGCAAGACAATCTCGACGGCACGTTCACCCAATTGCGCGACGGCTACTTCGTACCCGCCTCGGGTTACTCCTATCTTGATCTCTACTTGATGGGATTGATCGCCGCTGCTGAGGTGCCCGACTTCTTCATCGTGAGGCCGCTGGTGCGGACCGGCACGGATGCAAACGGACGCCCGATCTTCAAGGGCCAACGAATGGGGATTACGATTCAAGACGTCATCGCCGCGGAGGGTCCGCGCTTACCCGACGTCAATCATTCCCAGCGACATTTCAATACCGGGATCGTGGTGATTGTGGAGCACGGGCGAACGCCAAGTGCTGAACTCATCAAGCGAGCCAACGGCATCCGAGGGCAGTGGATCGACTACTGGGCCATCACGACGGGAGGTCGTGCGTCGATGACGGTCGATGCACACTGACAAAGCCAGCGGCGCAAACCTGTCTCCGAATGCCCAATTCCTCAAGTTGGGTGTGACCGGAATGCCATCACTTTCCGGAACAGCTAACAGGCGCTTCCAGCCGACGCTCGGAAACCCTCGCGCGGCTTATGCGTGGCGTTGGGAGTGAAATCATGTCGATCCACTTCGTTACCGTTGCTGCGGCGTCGACAGCGCTGGCGTTCCTGGTTTTTTGGCGGCTCTGGAGACGGATGGTCTCGAGGCCTCCAGACAGTCGCGTGAAGGCAATCGCGGTGGCATTCGGGCTTCTTCTTTTCTCCTTGTTCCCAGCGGTATTTGTTCTCGACGCTATTGGAGCCGGCGAAATTGCCCTCTACGCGCGGGGCGCAGGTCCCAATCACACCTACTACCTTTACCAGCAACCGGAACTGTACTGGCTTACCATTTCACTGGTGTATGCCGCATTCCTTTTCTTCTTTGTCGGTTTCTCATTCATGCTGAGCACGGCATTCACATCAACTTCGTCGAGCCCGAACAAAGCCATGCAGGCGACGCGCGAAACGCGCGCACCTGACGGCTGACGTTAGAGGGGAGTCTGCATCAGATGGCATGGAAGGATTACTGGTACGGCAGCAATCGATCTGCCGCTCACAGGTACCTGACCAATGGGCTTGTATTTGGAGCGATTGCTGGTGCATACGGCTACTTCGTTGACTTCGTGTCTAGCTCGCTCTGGTGGACTGCTGGTTCTTCTCTTGCTGTAGGCGTAACGATCGTTTGCCTGGTCGCAATCGTTCATGGTTTCCGGACAGGGCGGCTCACGAACCAGCGAAGTATTTCGCTTCCTGTGAGGTTCGTTGGCCTTCTTGGTCTCGCTGCTTGGGTGTTCTGCATTTCCTGGCTCTTGATCGTTCGAGCGGCGCCTGCACCATTACACGCATCGTGGGGGCTGATGCGGAATTCACAGTACCGCTTACGGCGGTCCATCGTCGCGGCACCAAGAGTCGTCGGTGCGAGTACCGTCTGGAGGGAGAGTTCTTGGATCGGGCATTCCCTGGGCGGCTCTGTGTTTCATCGTCGTTCGCGCCTTTTCCGTCGGATGTGAATATCACGCTGCAAGTGAAGACGACTGCGCTAGGTATGCATATCGTTCGGTTTCAACAGGCAAGCGCTGACAAACGCTTGCAGCCGACGCGTGAGACGCGCGTGCCTGAAGCGTGACGGTAGGTGGCAGCATGGTGCCCGTAGTAGACGGCATCCCAAGCGATAGCTCGTAGTTTCGTGCAGAGGAGCGAAGTACTATGAGTGGGACGACCTGGAGCCACAGATCGTGCGAGTATCGAATGACGCGAGCATGGCGTGGATGATGGTGCGGACGCGAGTGCACAGGGTGCAGACACAGAGCGGCGGCACGGGGACGGAGCGGAGATTCGTGTACGCGGGGATCATGGTATACGAGAAGAAGGCGGGCGATGGGCTCGCGTGGCGAACGTCTCGACGTTCGAGCGGCAAGCTCCTGCCGCGCCACCGAACTAGCAGTTGCAGCGCCCGCTCAACCTTTTCGTCAGGTGGTTGACCAATGCACGCTGCTCTAGAAAAGAGATTCCACTCTGAGATTGCGGAGGCGCAGCGCCTCCTGAAGAGTGGAAGCCTGGATGAGGCGTTTGTGCATCTGGAACGCGCCCATGTCCTCGGGCAGCGTTACATCGTCCCGCACATTCAAACTCATTGGCTCATGCTCAGAATTGGCCTTTCTCGTCGTTCTGTAGCTGAAGTTTCGGGCCAGGCCGCTCGTATCGTTTTAGGTGCGCTCGGGTCCGCCATCAACGTCGTTCCAACCGGGAACACGGGCGGAACCAACATCAGCATGTTCAAGCGTCTTCCAATCGACCCAGAGCTCAAGAAGGTGCTCAAGGACTAATGCATGCCCAAGGTTGAAGTGACCGCTGTTCCAGCACGGCGGGGTTCGGGATACCCGGCGCCGTTCGATGCTCCCTGCGCGGCTCGCACTCGGCGCCGCCTGGGCGACGCGGGTGGGCTTCGTGACTTCGGGGTCAATCTCATGACGTTGCCACCGGGTGGCTGGTCGAGCCAGCGCCATTGGCATAGCGACGAGGACGAATTCGTGTATGTCCTCGAAGGGGAGCTGACACTTGTCGAAGACGGCGGCGAGACTTTGCTGCGCGCTGGGGATTGCGCAGCCTTTCCGAAGGGAACAGGCAACGGCCACCATCTGCAGAACCGATCAGCGGTGTTGGCACTCTATCTTGAAGTTGGCTCACGCCAGCCAAACGACCTCACCACTTGTTCGGACATCGACATGATGAGTTCGAACGCGGACGGCAGGTTCGTGCGCAAGGATGGCACTCCATACTCCTAGGCACGTTCTCCAGTACGCGACGCGAGCATTTCCAGAAGATCACAACCACGCGTTAGCAATCAATCATGAAGCTCTACTCGCGGCTGCCAATCTTCATTGCTGGAGCGGCGTCAATGCTTGCAGTCGCTGCTCCGCTGGACAACATATCCGGCCTTTACAAGCGAAGCTCACGTACGTGTGGCGGGCCTGGCATCGCCGATGCCACAACACCGCCGCCCTGTGACCTTGTATTCGAAGATCAGATGAAAATCGGTGAGCCCGGCGGCACGACAGAAAAGTCTCGGGCAGTTGCGGCCTCATTTTGGTTTCACTACGGCTTGTCGGACTATTGTCGATTCGACGGGAAGGGCGAGTGGCATGGCGATCAACTTGTTCTTCGTCGCAATATCGAACCAAGTCCTTCCACCTGCAGGCTGTCAATTTCCTTTAGCGAGTCGATGGCGACAGTACTTGATCCCGGGGATGCATGTCGTGCCAGCCTTTGCACAGCCCCCGGACCAAGCATTCACGGCTTGCAGTACAGGAAGGCGGAATGACTGCTAACAAACCGCTGGTTTCGACTCGCAACGGCGAAGCGCCAGTGCTCGCGGCACAGCGGCGGCGTTAGGTGCCACATCGCATGAAGAGGGAGGAAGTCCTGGCGATTGCGAAGGCGGTAGCAGATGCGAAAGGTTGGCCTTGGCAGGAGCCTTTGCATGTTCAAAAGCGGCGACGATTCATTCTTTTCGGCGCAGTCTCGTGGCACATCACAACCAACGCAATGTCTCGCGGAGGTAATGTACGCATTGAGGTGGACGACCAGTCGCGGGTTGTTGTGGACCAGGGCTTTGCAAGCTACTAGGTGCCCTACCAATGCGCGAGTTCTATGGCGCGTTCGACGGCTACGAGAGAGATAAGGCATGACGTCGTGCCAGCCGCCTGAGAAGTCAGAGGCGTGTAACCGGAGCGTTAAATCCAATGTTCGGTCTGTTTCGAAAGCTACTAGCCTCAAAGTCCGAGAAGGTCGCCAACGTGACTGCCGACTTGGATCCTCAGCTGTTCGTCTATGTGAAGATCCCGGGCGACATTCAACCTCTCGCCAGAGGAGAGAGATTCGAGGATCCGTTGCAAGTGGCGCTGGAAGCCGAACAGCTCGGCAACATTTCCGGCGGAGGATCTCAGTTGGATGACCCTTACCCGGACGGCCGCCCGCGTGTCGAGTTTTGTGGTCTCGACGTCGATGTTGTTGATCAGGACCGTGCTCGAGCGCTGCTCATGCGTGAGCTGATCAAGTTAGAGGCACCCGATGGCACAGAACTTCACTATACGAAGCAAGGCGCAGCGTTGCTGGATCGCCTTGTGAATGGTTCTTGGAACGAGGGCCTTGCTCGGACATTCATGCATCCCGGCTTTGGGGTGTAGGCATCTAACATCTCCGAGTACAGCCCTATCGAAAAGTGAGGTCAGCCAATGAGCCGGTTCGCGATCCTGCTTCTCGCGATTGTCTGGGTGCCCGTCAACGCTGACGCGCAGAGCAAGGTGGACCTCGCAGGCGAGGTCGAGCAGCTTCTCAGAATCCACGAATCGGATCGGCGCGCGCACTTCGAGACCAGTGCGAAGCAGATCATGGAGCACGCGGCCGACGAGTTCATCTCGGTCAGCAATGGCAGGGTTCAGCGGACAACGCCGGCCGAGAATCTGCAGTTCTTCGAGGAGTATTTCAAAGGAGCGAAGTACTATGAGTGGGACGACCTGGAGCCACCGATCGTGCGAGTATCGAACGACGCGAGCATGGCGTGGATGATCGTGCGGACGCGAGTGCATCGGGTGCAGACAGCGAGCGGCGGCACGGCGACGGAGCGCAGATTCGTGTACGCGGGGATCATGGCATACGAGAAGAAAGACGGGCGATGGGTTCGCGTGGCAAACGTCTCGACGTTCGAGCCGCAAGCTCCTGCCGCGCCACCGAACTAGCAGTTGCATGCGCTCATTGCATCTTCGTGAGAAGCGCTTCCTTGCGGCCATCTATCTGGTCGCTCTCCTGTTCGTGGCTGGCAATCACTATCTGGGATGGGGAATGCTGGGCCAAGCAGATCGAATCGCTCTGTCGATCGTGATGTTTGTGGGAGTGCTGGCCTACTTCGGATTTGGTCTGCGCATTCTGGAAGAGATGCGAGCTGAAGGTGCTGTGCGTCGAGAGGCGGACGATGCGGCGGAGCGCATGCGGGACAAATCGAACGACGCTGCCGAGACCGATGAGCTGCGACATGCCATTGGAATGCCACCTGACAGATCGCTGGAGCGCACGCGTGAGGAATAAGCTTCCAAGCCCATGCGGGCCGCAGCTCCGGCGCTCAGCTCAGCCGTTAGGTGTGTCGTTGGGGAGGTATCGGCGAGTAGCGTCCGGTGAGCCCGGCTATGCAAGCGGCTGGTCGTCGATGAGTCGATTCAGCAGCACTCGCGCCTTGTTCCACTCTCGCTGCACCGTGCGTTCGGACACGGTCCAAAGATCCGCGATCTCGGCGAACGAGTAGCCGCAGAAGAACTTCAGATCCACGCATTGCGCCAGCCGTTCGTCCACTTTCGCCAGCTCATCGAGCGCGACGGCGAGTTTCTCGACCTCGATGTCCTCGTCGATGAGCGGCACTTCGGTCGGCAGCGTGGTGATCTCGAACCGGCCGCCGCGCTTTTGCGCCTGCCGACTGCGCAAGTAGTCGATCAGTAGACCGCGCATCGCGCGCGCGGCGTAGGTCATGAACTGCGCCCGGCCGCCGATCGGGTCGCTGCCGCTGGAAATG
>Ga0075419_10001121_pt1 | contig 17356 bp, 21 predicted proteins | sample SoiMetdeltSBSDD3_FD_76900 | JGI IMG/M metagenome (GOLD analysis project Ga0075419, IMG submission 76900) | Bulk soil microbial communities from a Populus tree surrounding site in Tennessee, USA - Soil MetaG P. deltoides SBSDD3 | ecosystem: Environmental > Terrestrial > Soil > Tree plantation... | reverse complement strand
ATGCCATCCAAAAGGCTGTAACTCTGACGGTGATTGAAGACGTGCCCGCCGGGAAGATGCCCACCAAAACGGTAGGGCCAGGCCAAGCGATCCGGATCATGACCGGGGCGCCGATTCCGAAGGGCGCGGATACGGTGTTGAAGGTTGAGGATACCGAGCCTGGGCCTGATCAGGTGCGTGTGTTCAAGCCGGAAGCAAAAGGATCGAATATCCGCCCCCAGGGAGAAGATGTCAAAAAGGGCGAGCGGATCATTACCAAGGGCACTCGTATCCGCCCCGGTGAGGCAGGCATGCTGGCCATTCTCGCCAAATCGTTTATTTTTGCCTACCAGCGCCCAAGAGTAGCGATCCTGTCGACAGGTGATGAGCTGGCCGATTTAGACGAGCGTTTCAGCGAGGAAAAAATCATCAACTCGAACAGCTATGGCATCGCCGCCGCTGTCCAGGACGCGGGCGGAATTCCGTTTCTACTGGGAATTGCCAAGGATACTCCTGCCGCCTTAAAAGAGAAAATTTCCCACGGCTTGACCGCCGACATCCTCGTGCTTTCGGGTGGCGTCTCGATGGGAGATTACGATTTCACGAAAGCGGTGTTCCGCGACCTGGGAGCAGAGATGAATTTTTGGAAGCTGGCCATCAAGCCAGGACAGCCGCTCGCCTTTGGGAAAATCCAGGGCAAGCTCGCGTTCGGGCTGCCGGGGAATCCGGTCTCCTCCATGGTCACGTTCGAGCAGTTGGTACGGCCGGCGATGCTCAAAATGAGCGGCCATCGGAGTTACGGCCGACCGGTCGTGCAGGCACTTTTTCAGGAAAAGTTTTCTAAACGTCCAGATCGGCGCCACTTTCTGCGCGGCGTTCTTACGCGGGAAGACGGCGCATTCAAAGTACGAACAACGGGCGATCAAGGGTCCGGGATTTTGACCTCGATGGTCAAGGCCAACTGCTTGATCGATGTGCCGGTCGAAGTCGAACGGCTCAATCCAGGCGATCTGGTCTCCGTTCAACTGCTCAGCGGGGAAAGCTGGGCGAATTATGCCGAAGCGAGTCAGAGCAGCTCCCACCGGCTGTCCTGCTGCTGAGAGGAGTCTGATGAACGTGCCGATCGTCTGCTTCGTGGGAAGATCAAACAGCGGCAAGACGACTTTTATCGAGCGCGTGATTCCGGAGCTCGTACGCGCGGGATACAAGATCGCGACCGTCAAGCATGCCGGCCATGGATTCGATTTGGATACCGAGGGCAAAGACAGCTGGCGGCACAAACAAGCCGGCGCGAGCAGCGTCGTCATTCTGTCGAAAGGCAGCATGGCCATGTTCGCGGATGTCTCTGATCAGATGAACGTGGAGGACGTGCGGAGCCGGTTTTTGGACGGGTCTTATGATTTAATTATTGCCGAAGGATGGAAGCACGAGGGATATCCTAAAATCGTCATCATTCGTGATCAAGTTGGTGAAATTCCAATCTCCTCCGAAGGCCTGCTGGCCGTAGTGTCGGATAAGCCTATCGACTTGCGTGTCCCGTTGTTCGATCTCAACGACGTGCCCGGCGTAGCCGCACTGATCATGAAGCACTTCCCGCTGCGACGCGCTCCTTCGGAGCATGAGCTGGACGTCTAGAGCCACCATCGCCCTGGTACTCGTCGCCGGCGCAATGGCGCTCGGAGCAGTCGCTATTCCGTTGACGAACCATCCGGCATTTTGCGCCAGTTGCCACACGATCAAGCCGTCCTACGACAGCTGGGCGAAGTCTTCACACAAGGACGTCACGTGCGTCGCATGCCATGTGAGGCCGGGGTTTGAGGGCTGGCTCCAGGACAAGGCGTGGGCGGGGACGAAAGACGTCGCCATTTACCTGTTCGGCACACCGACCGAGCCCTCTGATTTGAAAGCTCATGTCGATTCTCAGGTGTGCCTGGGTTGTCATCAACATATTCTTCGCACCTCGGAAGTCGCACCCCGCGATCTTCCGCTCCCTGTGAAAGATGTGGGTCTTGTCATGAGTCACCGTAAGCATATGGAGGCGTTCGGCGCCCGCGGCGAGAAAGAGGGTTGCACGACCTGTCATTCGGGAGTCGTCCATGACCAGCCGATCAAAGGATACCCCACCGTCCTGCCGCGTGGACATGTTTCCACAGACAACAAGCCGTGGCATCCGGAGTATCCCGCAGGGTCATATCTCCGGACGAGGGCTCTCAACGATTGCTTCCGTTGCCATGACGGGAAGGCCCAGCACGAGGGGCGAATTTTGGACAGAAAATGCGAAACCTGCCACCTTCCGGACAAAATAAAAGACTTTTTGTCTTTTTGAACCAGTACGGATAGAGCCATGACGACACCCGTGCTCCGCGTCAGTCACTTGCGCAAACAATTCGGCGACTTCACCGCGGTGGAGGACGTTTCCTTTTCCATTGAGCCTGGAGAGATCCTCGGATTGCTGGGGCCGAATGGTGCAGGCAAGACGACCACGATCCACATGTTGCTGGGCCTCATCACGCCCACAGCAGGGGCCATCGAGGTGTTCGGGATGGAGTTGGCCGCCCATCGAGAGCAGATTCTCCAGCAGGTCAATTTTTCGTCGACCTACATCTCGATGCCGATGGCACTGACGGTGGAGGAGAACTTATGGGTCGTGGCCAGACTGTATGGACTCTCCGAAATCTATCGGCGTGTAGATGACATCGTGAAAAAGCTGGAGATGGAGGAATTTCGTCATAAAGTGACGAGAAAACTTTCTTCCGGTCAGATGACGCGACTGACGCTGGCCAAGGCGCTACTCACGGAACCAAAGATTCTTTTTCTCGACGAACCGACGGCCAGCCTCGATCCGGACATCGCCCACAAAATCCGTGCGCTCTTAAAAGAAGAACGTCGGTCGGCGGGTCTGAGTATTCTGTACACCTCGCACAACATGCGTGAAATGGAGGAAATGTCGGACCGGATCATTTTCCTTCAGCGAGGCAAGATCGTCGCCGAGGGAACGGCTCGAGAAATCATTGCACGCTTCGGTCAAGCCGATCTTGAAGAGGTGTTTCTCAAGCTGGCGAGAGAACGGTAAAACGCAGAGAAGACTTGATGCCCAGTGCCGTGATCAATTTTGCAGTCGGCGTGCTGATGGGTGGTCTGGCCTTGAGTGCCGCCTGGGGGCTTTTCTGGCTCACCGTCGGAGCCATCGGACTGTGGAGAAGGACCTGCAGCTGGCGCGTCGTCACCAATAGTCTCGTCGTTGGAGGCGTACCTTTGCTGCTTGCCTGGGCCCTCGTCTCAGTCTCAGGCGGGGTCCTTCCCAACATGGCGTTCGTCGCTGGTTTCCTCGTCATGCCGTTCATCCTTGCAGGATTAGCGTTGCGTCCCGTTCCCGGTGGGCATCGAGCCGGTGTTGCGATGCTTCAAGGCATAGGCCGTCTCATCGACGAGTTGCTCGGGAAGCACCATGCATGCGGTGGGTGCGAGCATGAGCATGGTCCGGACCTTACGGGAGGCTCCGCATGAAACGCCATCGCGTCGTTGCACTTGTGGCGAGACATCTCTACCTGTATCGTCGCAGCCTGCCCCGGATCATGGAGATTTTCTATTGGCCTTTCCTGGATCTCGTCATCTGGGGCTTCATCACCATGTACCTGGTGAAATATCAGCCTCAAGTACCCGGCTTCGTCACGTTCTTCCTCGGAGCATTGATTCTGTGGGACATGCTGTTCCGCTCCCAGCAAGGGATCACGATCTCATTCCTTGAAGAATTATGGGCCCGTAACCTCATGAATCTGTTCGCCAGTCCTTTGTCACCAGCTGAATTCCTGGCCGCGACGATTGCGATGAGCATCTTCAAGGTGACGTGCGTCTCGATCGTCATGGGCATCTGTGCCTGGTTGTTTTATGGCTACAACGTGCTGATTATGGGCGTATGGTTGCTTCCCTTCGTCGTGAATCTGGTTGTTACGGGATGGGTCATCGGGGTGTTGACCACCTCTCTGATCATGCGGTTTGGGCAGGAGGCGGAAATCCTGGCTTGGAGCCTGGTGTTTCTCTTCCAGCCGATCTCCTGCGTATTCTATCCGCTTGAGGTTCTGCCGCACTGGCTCCAGGTAGTGGCCTGGATGAATCCAGCCGCCCATATTTTTGAAGGAATGCGTGGTGTCCTCCGTGACGGCATGGTCCCGCTTGCCCACCTGGCTTGGGCCGGTGGACTCAATGTGGCCTTGTTGGTCCTGACAATCATCTTGTTTTATAGGACGTTTGCCTATTGTAAGGTGCAAGGATCTTTGGTGCGGGTGGGCGAATAAGGCAGACTACCGGGAACATCTGTTACATCTCAGGTTGTAATCCACCACCCCCTGTGCTAGGGTTTGAGCTACTTCGTCGTACGGGCCTCGCGATGGAGTCGGTAGTTGTAGGGCCCGCAACATCGATGTTGCCTTGTCCGGGAATCTCGTCGGAAGTCAGACCTAAGTCGCCGCATGTCTCGCGTCTTCGGCCCGCTCCTTCCCCGTTCCTCGTGTTCAAGACAATGTCACATTCAAAGGAGGAACCCCACATGGGTTCGAAGATTTACGTCGGTGGGTTGCCCTATTCGGCGACCGAGCAGCAGTTGAGTGATCTGTTTGGCGCGCATGGGGCGGTGGCTTCTGCGCGGATCATTACGGACAAGTTCACGGGACAATCCCGGGGATTTGGATTCGTGGAGATGTCCTCGGACTCCGAGGCACAAGCCGCGATTTCCGCGCTCAATGGCTCGGATATGGGAGGGCGAACGTTAACCGTGAATGAAGCACGTCCGCAAGAGCCCCGCGCTGGTGGTGGTGGCGGCGGCGGCCGTGGTGGATTCGGAGGCGGTGGAGGCCGTGGTGCAGGCGGCAAGCGGGACCGCTGGTAAGTCGTACCGCTCGTAACGCATACAAGAAGAAGGGGTGCCATGACTCATGGCACCCCTTTTATGTTTTGGATAAAGAGGGGTGCGTGGTCAGTCAAACCACTCGTCGGCACCCGTCGTGCCTGGAGATGGTTGCTTGAGCAGCAGTTCAGGAGTAGGCGGTGAAGTCTGCAATGTCTGCTTCACCAACGAGACGAAGGCGGAGGGGTCAAACGGCTTAGAGAGGAACGGCAGTGTGTCGTTCTGAATCCCATATCCAGCGAGATCAGTGTCCGGATTTCCTGACATGAGAATGACGTGTAAGTCCTTCCGCATCCTCAGTGCCCGGAGTGCGAGTTCGTATCCATGAACGTGGGGGAATTCATTCTCCGATGACGCGAAAGAGAACTCCGGTGGAGGCAGCACGAGGTCGGTAATCAGCAAGTCAATCGTGCCTCCGTGCTGCTTGCAGATCTTCAGGGCTTCCGAGCTTCCCGACGCGGAAAGCGTTGAACAACCAGCTTCTTGAAGTATTTTTTGGCAGTAGGCGACTACCGTGGCATCATCGTCGACGACAAGCACGGTCGGACCGGCGCTTGCTGAGGGTGGTGAGGGCGACATACGACACCGATTTTCTTTGGGTGAGATACTGGTCCTATTGAGCCTAGCTCAAGAGAACATGCTCGGCCAGCGAAAGATGAGATTTTACGAGAATGACCCCTCCTGGCGGGCTTTCAGGGCTTCCAGCCGCGTCCGATCCAATTGCACATGGATGGTTTTCTCTTGCGTGACGATGACTGCGCCCAGGGCTCGACCCTTGGCGGGCTTGACCCATTTGCGCCTCGTGTAGACGATCTCGCCTTTTCCGCTCTTCTTCAGGTCGCTGTAGAGTAATGCCAGCGTCGCCGCGTCCCGCAGTGTTTCCGGCGGCGGATCCGACCCTTTGCCCAATCGGACCACCACATGTGATCCGGGCGCCCCTCTGGCATGGAGCCACAAGTCGTCGCTCTTTGCCAGTCTGAATGTGAGTTGGTCATTCTCCCGCGCATTGCGTCCCACGAAAATGGGAAGACCATCCCCTGAGGTGAAGCGCCGGAAGGGGCCTCGAGTTCGGCCGGTTGTGTTTCGTTTCGTCACCAGGCTTGATCGTGTTGGTCGGCCTTCCCCAGGGGTCCAGTTCCCTTCTTCAATGGACGCAATCTCCCGCTCCAGTGCCTTGAGTTCACCTTCCGCTTGCGCGATGCGCGGGACTAATTCACGTTCCGCCGCCATATATTTGCGGTGCTTCTTGAAATAGTCATCCATGTTGCTGATCGCGGATTTTGACGGGTCAAGGGGGATCGTGACCTCGGGGAGCGATTCGTCGTAGTAATCCACGAGTGTGACTTGATCTTTCGCGGGCGTGATGGAACTCAAATTTGCCTTCATGAGCTCGCCGTATCGCGCATAGTCCCGATATCTGCTCGCCTTTGCCAGGTCCTCGCGCCACGCATCTATCCGTCGTCGCGTTTTCTTGAGCGCTTTTCGAAGCGATCTGAGCTGCTCCAGTCTGGCTCGATCTTCGGCGGCGCGGTCTTCCTGCTCCCGGTAATACGCTTCAATGACCGCAGAAACCGGGAAACGGTGGTCACCTGTCTTCGCGGCGTTACGAGCGACGACCTTCTTATCCAACGCAGATGGTTGGCTCGCAGGCGGCCGATACTGTTGGCCGACACGCTCTCGCTGGTGGTTCAGATCGCGGAGCACATGCTGATGCTCATCCAGCACCAGCATATTGGCCGTATGGCCTGTGAGCTCACAGACGACGGTCCGGGTCCCTGACTTGGTTGTGAACTCCATGGCGACAACTCTGTCTTCGCTCAGCTGACGCATCCCCTGAAGTCGAGCCCCGTCTAGATGGGCGCGTAGAAACTGGCAAAAGGGTGGCGGGCTTGGCGGGTTCACCAAGCGATGCCGGACAAGATGGAGCCGGGCTGTTTCTGGTTCGCATGACACGAGAAGCCGGCAAGTCGTTCCCCTCGCACGGAGTTCGAACACGACCACACGTGTCGCCGGTTGGTAAATGTTCTGAATCCAACCTTCGATGAGGGCAGGAGCGATCTCATCTAACACGAGCTTGAGATCGGTTGAGGTGAATGCCATGCGCCCTTTCCGCACCAGGTCATCTGACGATACGCAGCGGTGGTGACACGCAAGCACCGATCTTTTGCTGCGACAGCGGACACTTTCATCAGTCCGCGGCCATGGCGTCGCCAATGCCGGCGATTCTACCATAGCGGCCGATGGCGAGAGCCGTTCGAAACGAATGTCATGCCCTCCGTCAGCATCCAATGCTGGTTGCTCCACACGGGTCCACGTACGTACAATCATCGGGCAGATCTTTTGTGGCGCAGAATTGCAAATCACGTGACGCGTTTCTCGAGGTGTGAGACTATCCCTTCGTTACGCGTATCCCACGAGTTCTACGATGACGGATGCGAGTGACTCGACCGCCGTTCGAGCCAGAATCTCCGTATCGGGGAGAGTCCAAGGCGTTGGCTACCGAGCGTTCACCGTTCGCAACGCAGTGGAGCGGAAACTCGTAGGCGGTGTCAAAAATTGTGATGACGGCCGGGTCGAGTTGGAGGCCGAAGGTCCCAAAGACCGCATTGTGTCATTGATCGAAGTTCTCAAGGCAGGCCCGCCCGCATCACGCGTGACTGCCGTCCACGTGGAATGGTTGCCGGCGTCAGGTCGGCAGGCGGATTTTGTCGTATGGTACTAGCGACATTGAGGATCTGAGGACGAGATGGGAAGAGGACAGGACGAAATCTCGGACCAGAGCGAAGCGCGGAGGCATTACTCGAGCCACGATGAGGACGATGCGTCTGATCATGACGCTTCCTCGGAGGACGGCGGTTCACGGGGCCGCTCGGAAGGGCTGGATACGCTCAAGAGTTATCTGAGGGAGATCCGGCGGTCCACGTTGTTGACCTTTAAGCAGGAACAGCAACTGGGCAAACGAGTGATGGCCGGCGATGAGCAGGCACGCCAGCAAATGATCGAGTCGAATCTTCGTCTCGTGATCAGTATCGGCAAACGCTACATTCACCGAGGGTTTCCGTTTTCGGATATCGTCGAGGAGGGCAACCTCGGGCTCATCAAAGCAGTGGAGAAATTCAATTACAAGCGAGGGTTCCGTTTCAGCACGTATGCATCCTGGTGGATCAGGCAGTACATCGAGCGGGCCATCATTAATCAGGGAAAACTCGTGCGGTTGCCCGTGCATGTGGTGGAGCGGCTCAATCGCTACCTGAACAAGGTGGAGGCACTGGTTCAGGAGTTGGGACGGGAACCTCTCGCAGAGGAAATCGCCCTAAAGATGAAGACGACCGAGGAAGAGGTGCTCGATCTGAAACAAATCGTCCGGACGACCTGCTCCCTGGACAGTCCTATCAACGATCGGGCAGACACTTTTTTGCGGGATGTCATCGAGGATCCGATGTGTGCCTCGCCAGCCGACACGGCGGAAGGCGTCATGCGGCGGGCGGAGATGATGACGTGGGTAAAAGAGTTGCCTGAAAAAGAGCAAACTGTTATTGTGTCGCGGTTTGGGCTTGACGGAAGTGAAGCGAGGACGCTTGAGGAGATCGGACGAGACATGGGATTGACCCGTGAGCGAGTCCGTCAAATTGAGATGACCGCCTTGAGCCGCTTGCGTCACACCATCGAGCGAAAAACGCTGACACAATCAGACCTGCTCTGAGCCAATGACCGTTGCCGAGTATCGAGCGCTCATCCGAGAAGTCCCCGACTTCCCCAAACCCGGCATTCTTTTCTACGACATCACGACGCTGTTGAAAGATGGCCAGGCCTTTTCGGCCATTGCCGATGACCTCGTGGCCTACTATGGGGGGCAGCGCGTGGCTAAAGTCGTAGGGATCGAATCCCGTGGATTCATTTACGGCGCCATCCTGGCCCAACGGCTCAAGGCCGGCTTCGTGCCCGTGCGGAAGCCTGGAAAGTTGCCGGCTGATTGCTTTGAGGTCAAATACAGCCTCGAGTACGGATCCAATTCACTCGCCATCCATCGGGATGCCATCGGAATGGGCGAACGGGTGCTGATCGTCGATGATCTGCTCGCCACCGGAGGGACTGCAGCTGCGACCGTCTCCCTCGTCCGGCAGTTAGGTGGTGAAATTGTCGGCCTCGATTTTTTGGTCGAGCTCAAAGAACTACAGGGCCGACAGAAGCTCGCTGGTTACCCCGTGCGCTCCACGATCATCTATCCCTAGGGGGCTCTGGGCCCTTTTCCCACAACCCCTTGTCAAACTCCGAGCAGGCATGTTATAGATGCCGAACTTTTTTGCCGTCCAGCGTTCACCCCAAGGAGAGGACAACGCGATGGCGATGAAACCACCGCCGAGGAAGAAACCGATGACTAAGCCCAAACCATCAGTCAGTAAGCCGGTTCCAAAAGACAAACCAGCCGCGGCCGCTGTGATCGAGAAACCGGTCATGATGGCCGTATCCCCGCTGGCCGCCAAGCCGAAAGAGACGGCGAAAGAGCGAGAAGCGCGCGAACGCCGCCGTGAGGCCTTGCAGCAGATGTTGATGGGCAAGCGCCAGGAAATTCTGAAGGAGATAGAGGGAAGTCTGGGCCAATCCTTGACGGAAGATCAACAGCGCCGGCTGGAGTCAGCACGCGACGTCGGGGATCAGGCCTTGATGGATCTGGACCGCGAGCTCGGGATTTCGCTCATGGAAATGCGTAACCGAAGGCGGCAGGCCATTGACGAGGTCCTCACCCGTCTGAACGAAGGGACCTACGGTATCTGTGCCGAGTGTGGTGTGGAGATCAGCGAACGGCGGCTGGAGGCCGTCCCTTTTGCCAAGCTCTGTGTCGAGTGTCAGGCGAGAGAAGAACTTCTCGAGAAGATTGAGAAGGAAGAAGAGCGCGACTAGTTCTGCATTCGCCCCGCCCTGGTTCGCATTGCACGCCGCCGTCCGGTCGTTATCTCAGTGTCAACCTTGATCCGGTACGGTAACCGCGAGCTCGCATCATGACCGGGACCCCAACACTGACACGTGCAGTGGTGCTTGCGAGCGGCGGGCTGGACTCGACGGTCACAGCCGCCCTAGCCCGCCGGGACGGCCATGAGTTGATCTGGCTGACCGTTGACTACGGACAACGTCATGCGGTTGAAATTGAGCGCGCCCGGCGGCTTGCCGCAGCCATGAGCGTCGCCAGGCATACCGTGGTCTCGGTGGATCTCCGCGCGATCGGAGGGTCGGCACTGACGAGCCATGTGGCGGTACCAAAAGACCGGCCGAGTGTTGAGCGCAGCCATGGCATTCCAATCACGTATGTACCGGGCAGGAACCTCATCTTCCTTTCTCTTGCTGCAGCACATGCCGAAGTGGTGGGTGCACCCGCGATCTATTTTGGCGCCAACGTGATGGACTATTCAGGCTACCCAGACTGTCGACCTGAGTTCATCGCGGCCTTTGAAGAGGCCGTGTGTGCCGGTACAAAGGCGGGCACCGAGAACCGCCGCCTGCGTGTCTGCGCACCACTGCTGACCTTGAGCAAGGCCGAGATCATTCAAACCGGTGTCCGCTTGCACGTGCCCTTACACCTGACTCACAGTTGTTACGATCCCGTTGGCGACCTCGCGTGCGGGCGGTGCGATAGTTGTCTGATCCGACGCGACGGCTTCTCCAACGCAGGGGTTGTGGATCCGACGGCCTATGCTGTAACGTGAACATGCCGCGCTCGGTCTACCGGCGCGTGGGAACACTGTTGAAAGAATGATGACTGTCTCGCCTGAAGAATTTTTCATGTATCTGACGATCGGGTTGATCGTGATCGCACCGATCGGTGCTCGACTCTACCGCCGCATGACGCTGCGTCGGACACAGCGGATGCTGCGTGAGCAATTCACTGAGCAGGCACGCGGGCAAGGAGAACGGCAGTGAGAACGGGGTCTGCCGTGCTCTACGTGCCCGTGCTGGCCCTCACGGGGATGCTCGCCGTCATCGCATGCGACTCATCGCAGCCCAAATCCGCCGTCGGAGGAGCAACGGTGCCAGCGGAATTGCAACCTGGAGAAGCCAAATTTCACGCGTATTGTTCGGCCTGCCATGGTCCACAAGGCGGTGGGACACAGCAAGGCCCCCCGCTCGTTCATAAGATTTATGAGCCCAACCATCACGGGGACGCAGCGTTTCAGCGCGCGGCCGCCTTCGGAGTCAAAGCCCACCATTGGGAGTTCGGCAATATGCCGAAGATCGACGGAGTCACTTCGGGCGACGTGGAACAGATCACCGGCTATATCCGTTGGTTGCAGCACCAAGCCGGCATCTTCTAAGGTTGTCACATCCTCCCTCTCGTTCGCGTTCGACGGGTTTGACTTTGTTCGCGAGCGCTTCGTAAGGTAAACCTACGAGTTCGAAAATGGTGCGGCGGGCAGGTTGCCAGGTCGTCCCCGCTCATCCTACAACATCTGCACAGGAGGGCACATGAGAAGAGCAGCCGGAGGTCCTGTGATTGTGCTCAGCATCATGATGGGAATTGGAAGCATCGGATGCGCGGCGATCGATGCAGGACATGAAGGTGTATTGGTGGAACAGCCGTTTTTCTTCGGTCACGGGGGCGTTGATCCGGTTCCGTCGAAAACGGGACGTGTCTGGCTCGCGCCGACCACGCATGTAGTGGATGTTGATGTCCGGCCCGTCCAATATTCTGAACATTTCGACATCATCTCCGCCGAGAATGCCCCCGTCTCTTTCGATGCGTTCTTGATCGCAAATGTCGTGGAAGGGCGCTCGCCTGAATTGATCGCACGGTATGGTCCGCAATGGTACCACAATAACGTGAAGGAGGCCTTCCGTACGTTCGTGCGTGAAGAGGTGCAAAAGTATCCGCTCTTCCAGTTGACCACTGATCCGACGACAAGAACCAAACTTCAAGAGGCCATCGCGAGAGAAGTGCAAACCAAATTGATCGAAAAGCAGAACATCCCTGTGAGGCTGAACCGCGTCGTCGTTGGCAGCATCCTTCCTCCCAAAGGTGTGGTGGAGCAAACCACCCAGACCATCGTTCAGGAACAACGAAAGATTACGATGGTTGAATTTCAGAAGGCGGAGGAGGCCCGTGAAAAGGCCGAAAAGCAGCGTGGCATTGCCGACCGGGCCTACCGCGAATCGCTCGGTCTCACGGCGCCGGAGTTTGTGGATCTTCGGAGGATTGAAGTGCAGAAGGAGATTGTCCAGCACTCACCGTCGGCGCTGACGGTCATCATGGGATTGGAACGGTTCGGAATCAATCTGCCGCCGATTGGTGCAGACAAATAAGCACAAGGAAGGCACAGAGACAGAGATGGAGCCGTGAGGTCACGGCTCCATCTTGTGCAGCTAAAGGTTTATTGGGCCTTTGAAATTGAGGTCACTTGGCCGTTGGAATCGACTTGCGCTTCGACCATGTCACCCACCTGGACCTGTTGGCTCATCTCCGGCGACAAGGCAATCGGCATTTCCCTCTGCTGACTGTCGCGGACAATGTATTCTTCTCCACCACCAACCTTCGTAGACTTTTCGTTCCGCAGCAGTTCGCCCTTGATGGTTTGGGTGCGCGGCGCGGCGGCAGCAGTACTCGTCGGGGATGACGTCGAACCAGGCACTTCATTGGTTTGTCCCAGTGCGATCGACTGCCTCAGGGCCGCAATGCCTGCTGCCAGATCAGGATTATTGCCGGAGCGCCTTGCCTCCTTCGCATGGTCCAATGACAGTTCGGCGTTTTGGATCATGTCCGGCACGTTACCCTCGATGGCCGCGATCTCTGCCGCCCGGGCGTGTTTAGCTGCTTTATCCGCATAGCGATCGTAATAGGCATTTTCTTTTGTCTGATAGTAGTACCGGTGCGCACAGCCTGAGTCAGCATAGATCACTTTGCCGTTGGCATCGACTTTCGAAGGACAATCTCCCGCTCCCGCGACGCCGACAGGATCAGGCCTCGTCAGCTTATCGCCAGGCTGGGAATCCCACGTCTTGATGCCGGCTGCCCGGGAGAGTCGGACACGGGCCTCACGGATGGCATTCATGCTGGCGTTCTGTTGGCGAAAGCGATCCGGACAAGCCGGATCATCGTAAATGATCTTGCCATTGGCATCGGATTTGGAAGAACAGGCTGCCGCCAGTCCCGCACGTTCTTTTTCGGAGGTGGTACCCACCTGGCTGCGAAAGCGATCCGGACAAGCCGGATCATCGTAGATGACTTTGCCGTTGGCATCGACTCGTGAAGAACAGGCCGCTGCCAACCCTGCACCATCGCTTGCAGGGGTGGCTCCCGGCGAGCGATCAGAAAGCCCTGCTCGGGACGTCGAATCATACGTTTTGGCTCGGGTGGTGCCACGATCGCTGACGACGTCGCTTCGTGGCAGATCGCTGGGCGGCGAAGTAGTGGCGGTGGCCCCCCGCGATATGTCCCCAGACGGAGGAGCAGTCGTGGTCTTTGACTTGGCTCCGGAGGAACAGGCCGACAAGAGAAGAACAAGCGAAAGACCGCCCATCACGGTCTTCATATATTGCGCGTGTACCATAAAACCTCCTTTATATGAACGCAGATTCTGCCTTAGTCGGGCACGACGGGCTGCCCCGGGGTCCCTGCCGACAGGCACCAGATTTCAACCTTTCTATTCAAGCTAGTGCTCAACCCAAGATAAGGCCACTAGGCACATCCCTGTATTTCGATCAAACGAGGATGGTTGTCATGCCTGGGTTCGACCCTAATCTTTTCCATGGTGCAGTAAAACGACACTGGTGCTGGGAACCAGGGGATATTTCAGTGGTCATCCAGCGACGCTCCGGTAGGCTAGTGGTGAGGACATGATCGATGAAGCGACGACCATCGCAGGACGTCTGGGAAGCGTTTCACATCGTGACAGATGCTGCAGAAAACTTCGTAAATCGCTCGCCGCGCTCGAAACGATTGGAAACGGAGCGTCAAGCATTGCTCGATGCCATCCGTCGAGCCCAGCTGCTGTTGTCCGTGAGCCGGCTGGCTCCGTCGTCATTGGCCTCCGATCCTTCCGTTCCGTCATTGGCGAATTTTCGGGCACGGCGCGAGGATGTGAAGAGGTCGTCGCGGAAACGTCGCCAGGAGTAGCGGTCATAGTAAGACGGTTCTAAACTCGCCGCGCGCGCCCACCGAATAGCGGGTTGACCAGAAAAGTCTTCTTTCTTTATAGAGACTGCCTTCGTGGTGAAATCCCACTTTCTCGATCACATGACGCGATGGCCCGTTGGATCCGAACACCGTGACATAGGCTTGGCGCGCGCCTGACAAGTCGCGGGCGTCATGCAACAATCTGCAGAGTGCCTGGAAGTACAACCCCCTCCCCCGCGCAGACGGGTGGGTGAAGTGATCGAAGAGAACTGATGTGTCAGGCGGAGGAAAATAGACTTGCTGCACCCAGTCATCTTCTCCGCGTGTTTGGCGCTCGATGAGCCATCCATAGTGCAGCAGACGCCGCTCTTGCACAAACGTGTACAGATGAAATCCTTGCGTCTTTCGTTCGAGCGCCATTTTGCGGTACACATCGGGCGACGGTTGGAATTTATCAGTGCGTTCGTAGTATTCGAGATCCTCAAAGCGATTCCTTTGAAAGATAGCGGGACGGGGAAGAGATGGGGAATCTTGAAGGGGGTAGCCGTAGACCCGCAGTTCTCTTCGATACCACACGCGCCTCTTCATGGCACTGGCCAGGAAGGTCAGTAGATGACAAGGGGATGACACCGGGGAGACGCTCGAAGGGGTGGCCCACTGAGGATTCATAGACTGCGTACGGAAGAAGTGCTTAGGCGGCCCGACCAGCCCGCCTCCTATCACCCTGCGAGTCGGAGGCCTTCTGCGGGTTGGCCACTTGTGCATCAGGGGCGGGGACAATCCGTTCGCCGCGCCTGTTGGCGTACACCTGTGTGAACTCTGCACCGTATAGCAGGATTTGCGCAGAGTAGTAGACCCACACAAGGACGATGACGAGGGAGCCAGCTGCGCCATAGGCCGACGCCACGTTGCTCTTCCCTAAGTACAGCCCGATTGCGAATTTGCCGATGGTAAACAGAAGTGCCGTCAGCGCGGCGCCTACCCACACATCGCGCCAGGCCACCCGGGCATCGGGCAGCACCTTGAAGATTAACGCGAAGAGGCCGGTGATCACGACAAAAGACACCAGGAAATTGAGAGCTTGAAGGACCGCTTCCGGCAAGGGCAGGACCCCGCTAAACCACTTTCCGACGGCGGCCAGTGCGCTACTGAGCACCAACGACACGAGAAGTAAAAATCCTGTCCCCACGACCGCCACGAATGAGAGGAAACGATCCTTGATAAAGCCCCAGACCCCGCGTCCTTCCTTCGGCTCAACGCCCCAGACCGTATTGAGCGCATCTTGAAGCTGTCCGAACACGCCGGACGCGCCGAACAGCAACGTGATCACTGCGACGACGGTTGCAAGCAATCCGGTGCTGGGCTGCTCGGCCCGTTGGATCATATCTTTGATCGCGGCGGCACTCTGCTCTCCGACGAGATTAGAGATTTGTCCCATAATCGCTGACTGCGCGGCGTCCTGGCCGAAGAACAACCCGATGAGGGCAATGATCACGATGAGAAGCGGAACGATTGAAAAGACAGTGTAGTAAGCCAAAGCGGCTCCGAGTCGGGGAGCCCTGTCACGACTCCAATCAGAAGCAGCCTCCTTGAGCAGGTGCCAGAGCGCTCGAGGCTTGAATGCGTCATACCACGGGTTGGCCATGGATCCCTCCTCCGGCGTAGAAACTGCAAAACACGCGCCGAGCTCACGACGTAAATGAATCATCCAGTTGTCAGTTCCGGCGCGGAAACCAACGGTTTGCTGGTTTTTCTTCAGCCTATCTTGTCCCGTGGGAAAAACATCTGGACAATTTGTCCCGACAGCGGCACCAACACCGCCATGCCTCGCGTTGCAAAGGATTATGAGAGAGCACAACGCTGGGTTTTCTACTGGAATCGTCAGAATAAGCCAACGAGTCTAGTTCTAAGGCAATGCAGATTCGTGGTATTGGAGGCCGCTTTCTTGATTTTCACATCGAAGAGGGCGAAAATAATAAAATTTTTCCTTCATTGGACACACGATGCCTGGTCCAACTCGCAGCGCTAGCGAAGCAGTCGCCTACCTAGCCGCCGTTGTCGATTCCTCGCACGACGCGATTATTACGAAGAATCTGTCCGGCATCATCCAGACGTGGAACAAGGCTGCCGAGCGCATCTTTGGATACACGGACCAGGAAGCAATCGGCCAGTCTATTCTGCTGATCATTCCGCCCGAGTTTCATCATGAGGAAGCCTCAATCCTTGAGCGTCTTCGCAAAGGCGATCGCATCGATAATTTTGAAACTGTGCGACGGCGAAAAGATGGGCGTCTCATTGATATTGATCTGACCGTGTCTCCTGTGCGCGACGGCAACGGAACCATCATCGGAGCCTCCAAAATCGCCCGCGATATTACCGAACGGAAGCGGACGAAACGGGTCGTCGCTGAAGCGGAGGTGCGGCTGACCACGATCCTGGAAAGCATCGGAGATGCCGTGTTGGCGACCGACACCGAATCCCGAATCTCCTATCTCAATCCTGTGGCGGAGCAGCTGCTGGGCTGCCCCATGGGGGAAGTGATAGGGCAGCCGCTTAATAAGTTTTTCACCATAGTGAATGCAGAGACGCGACAAACGGTTCACTCTCCTGTGGAACGGGTCCTGCGCGAAGGGACGGTGGCCGGCTTGGCCAATCACACGATACTATTGCGTCGCGATGGCACGGAAGTTCCCATCGATGATATTGCGGCCCCAATCAAAGATGCAGATGGCCGGCTGCTCGGAGTGGTGCTCGTGTTCCGCGACGTGTCCGACCGATATAAGGCTGAGCGGCAGGCGGTACTGCTCTCCTCGATCGTGGCTTCCTCGGATGACGCGATTGTCAGTAAAGATCTCGCAGGCACGATCACGAGTTGGAACCGGGGCGCCGAGCGTATGTTCGGCTATACCCCCGAAGAAATGATCGGATCCTCGATCTTGCGCATTATTCCCACGGACCGTCATTCGGAAGAAGCGGCGATCGTGTCAAAGCTTCGGCGCGGGGAGCGCGTGGACCATTATGAAACGATCAGATGCAAGAAAGACGGACGGCTATTCGATGTGTCCATCACGATCTCGCCTTTGACCGATGACGAAGGCAACGTCATCGGTGCCTCAAAGATCGCCCGCGATATCTCGGAACAAAAACGCACCCAACGGGCGCTTCATGAAAGCGAAGAGCGTTGGAGGGTGACACTCGAGAGCATCGGCGATGCTGTCATCGCCACGGATGCGTTGGCAGTCGTGACATTTGTTAACCCGGTCGCCGCAAACCTGTTGGGCAGGTCCGCCGAAGAGATCACGGGACGCCGGTTGGCGGAGGTGTTTACCATTGTGAATGAAGGAACCCGGCAGGCCGTAGAGAGCCCTGTT
>Ga0075419_10001119_pt1 | contig 17370 bp, 16 predicted proteins | sample SoiMetdeltSBSDD3_FD_76900 | JGI IMG/M metagenome (GOLD analysis project Ga0075419, IMG submission 76900) | Bulk soil microbial communities from a Populus tree surrounding site in Tennessee, USA - Soil MetaG P. deltoides SBSDD3 | ecosystem: Environmental > Terrestrial > Soil > Tree plantation... | reverse complement strand
TCTGTTTTCTTCCGGTTGTTCCCTGACATCACCACAACATTTCCTTTTTTTTCATTCAGCATCTTTTCCAGGAAATCATTGCCGGTGTAAATTTCTTCCTTCCATTTTGTGGGGTTTTCTGTACGAATATTATAACTGTTTATTCGATCTACATGCAATTGCAGATCTGCTCCAAGCGGCGCATAGACGTGAACAACTGAATCTACACCCGGATACATAGTTTTTTGTACAAGGGCTGCATGAAAATGACCCGGATCGAGTGTAATTAATTTTACTTCACTATTATCAGAATTGCTATTTTGTTCACTATTGCTGCAACCAGCCATAACAGTCAGTAAAAAAATTGCCAGGTTCTTCATACCGGGTTTTTCTTTTTCACAACGTAATTTGTTCCATATGGAAAGCGCTGCGGTCTTGATAATAATTTATTTGCTTCTACATTGCCAATAAAAATTTCTTTTTTAGGATCCCAGTACAATTTCTTTCCTGTTTTCATAGTGGCATACGCCACCAGGCATGCGCTGCATGAGCGGTGTGCGATTTCGGCAGGGCTGATGTTTGGTTTTTTATTTTGAATACAATCCAACCAGTTACCATGCTGCTCCTTACTTTCATACAGATGAATTTCATTTGGTCCAATTACAGAAGACAAGATTTTTGGATCACTTGCCGTAAATGCTTTGTTCTCACCGCCGGCTGTGGGGTCGGTCGCCGTAACACTTACATTACCTCTTGAAACAAATATCCATCCACTACTGCCTTCAAATTTTATTCCATTAGGATTTTTGCTGCTTAGGTACATATGAACACCATTCGCATACTTTGCATGCACCTCATAATCGCCATGTACATTCCATAAGCCAGCTTTTGGAAATTGTGCGCTACCTTCTATTTCTATAGGACCAGTTAATTCAGTATTCATACCCCAATGAGCAATATCGATATGATGCACACCCCAACCGGTGATCATGCCGGCGCCAAATTGTTCAAGACGCAACCATCCTGGTCTGCTGTCAGGATCGGTTTGCGAGTGAACACGATCAAGTGTATAATATATATACGGAGTTGATCCAAGCCACATATCATAATTAAGGTTTTCCGGAATGGGCATTTCAACAGTATTACCACCGGCAGGGTCCGAGGGCAAACCGATATGAACTGCCTGTAGCTTTCCGATCCGTCCGTTTCTTACTAATTCACATGCTCTTTTAAATTGTGGCCATGGAGTTATTGAACGTTGCTGGCTGCCGAGCTGAAATACCACACCCGATTTCTGCACAGTATTACTCATCATACGTCCCTCTTCAATTGTAAGTGAGGTTGGTTTCTGCAGATAAATATGTTTACCGGCTAAAGCAGCTTCCATTGCAGGCTGCGCATGCCAGTGATCAGGCGTGCTGATCATTACTGCATCAATATCTTTATTTGCAAGCAGGTCATGATAATCGTCATACATTTTGATATCTACGTAATTTTCTTTACCCGTTTTCTTCGTGTACCATCCTTCTACTAATTTTTTACCCAATTGCAGCCTGTTGCGATCTACATCGGCTATTGCCATAATATGGGCATGATCATATTTAAATGTTTCCGCAAGATCATGTGTACGTGCAATACGGCCACAACCTATTTGCCCGATATTGATTTTATTACTCGGCGCATTTTTGCCAAAGACAGAAGATGGAACGATGGTAGGGAAACTGCTCAAAGCAACCGTTCCGGCTGTTAACTTAAAGGTATCCTTTAAAAATTTTCTTCGGCTATTAGCTAGTTTGAAATGTTCCATAGAATTTATTTTTTTAAAAAAAAGGAAAGCATGCATTCAATCGCAATGAATACTTTGAATGCATGCACCGATACTAAACAACTAATCAGGAATCACGTCAAGTGCAGGAACGTTCAGATCTGCACCAGTATATCCGATGTTTTGATTGATCCGCCCGTCCGTATTACCTAAAATAGCTGATTGCGGAATAGGCCATAATACATGATACTGACTTATTTTAAACATATCCTGGTGAATGGTAACAAAGTTGGTTCTGTAAAAAACATTCTTCTCCAAAATTCTATCAACCATAAAATTAGAAGCAGAAAAATTAGTCAGCGAATAAACTTTACCATTATAAGGTTTACCGGTTTTTGCAAAGAGATAAGCGATCCTTGTCAATTCAGTTTTCCGGCCTTCTTCATAATATAACTCCCTGGCTCTTTCGTCTAATATAGTAGCAATACTCATATTAGCTGCTGTATAAGGAGCGCAGCCGGCTCTTTGCCTTACTCTATTTACATCAGCGGCAGCATTGGCCATATCACCTTTCCATACGTAGGCTTCTGCACGTATCAGGAATGTTTCAGCCAGACGCATTACATACCAATCCGTATTTCCACCTCTCATCGGTGTGTTTTCAACATCTGGTATATATATTTTATAATGTGGCCATGGATACCATTGCCGTAAAGTATCAGAGCATAAAAGTGTTCCATTTGCACTATACAAACGTAATCGTTGGCCATAATATGGGTCAGGAGGGTTACTAGTTTTCAAACCTGGATTGCTGTACCGTAGGTTTTCCATGTACATCCAGTTGCCGGACGTTGAATCATGCCGAAGATCATTTGCGTCGTCCCATATATCCTTATAATGATAAGGAGTTGAACGGCAACGACCGATGCCACGACCATACAATTGCATATTGTCGATCTCAATATTGGCAAGAGGAGATATACCGGTCCCACCATTTGGAGTTCTGATACCTGCAATAGAAAAGCCAGGAACAGCTTGTCGCATAGATTGAATACCACCAACAAATCTACCTGCATTTCCAAAGGCATCAGTAACTAAGAATAAAACTTCAGTATTGTTTGCGGCAGCTTTATTTGCTGGACGGTGCAGATCCCAGATAACATTTTTGCTGGTAATACCTGCATCTACTCCAAACCTGGCAGTCATTAAACTATAACTACCACTACTAATTACGGCACTTGCAGCGGCAATTGCATCATCAAACAGGCCTAATGCAAGATCTATTTTTGCCAGTAAATGATAAATAGCTCCTCTGTTGACATCGCCTCTATCAGATTTCCAGGGTACCCAAAGAATAGCACTGTCAAGGTCTCTTTTCATTCTCGCCAAAATCACTTCTCGTTTTACCGATGCATAATCTGTTTTTACACTGAATAATTCTTTTAAAGGACAAGGAACATCTCCAAACTGATTAGTTAAACGGTAGTAATTATAGGCCCGGTAAAAATAGGCTTTGCCCTTAATTACGTTTTTAGTAGAATCATTAATAGCTTCTGCTGCCGGAAGCCGGGAAATAATGGTATTTGCCAAACGAATACCAATCCATTCCTGTTCCCAGTACCAGCCAATTTTATTCGCATCTACACTGTTCAGATTTGCATCTGGTTTAATCAGCACATCCAAGTTTTGTGCAGGACCAGTTTTATCATCCGTTCCTTCAACGGCTATTTCCGAAAAAATGGTTTCACTGATAATCGGCGCACCATCGCCATACCATTCATTCTTAAGAGTTCTTGCACATCCATTTAAGGCGGCATTGAATCCCACAGCGTCTACAAACGTAAATTCTGCAGAAAGGATAGAAAGTGGTTTGGGTTCTAACCAGCTTTTTTTACAACTTGCCAAAATCACTATGCCGATAACGATGATGGCGGAGAGACTAAGTAATTTATATGAATTTTTCATGTATTTATTATTTAGCAGTTATCTTATAATGTCAGGTTCAATCCAAAATTGTAGGTCCTTGGAGTTGGACTGATATTCTGAAGACCATTGTCTCCATGCCATTCAGGATCGAAATAATCCCATTTTGAAAATACAGCTGCATTAACCACGTTGACATAAAATTTCAAAGCGCCTACTTTCCATTTTTGGGTAATTCCTGTAGGAACTGTATACGCAAGACTAATATTACTTAACCTAACAAAGGAAGATTTTTTATAATTGTTCCAGGTAATTCCACCGCCTCTGCTGGAACCAAGTTTTCCGTATTCATTAGTAGGATTGTAGGGAGTCCAGTAAGGCACTTCATAGAAATTAACCCTATCATAGAAAATGTTGTTGCTATTGTTCCTGGCTCCATTTGTGGCCTCGTTAAATGTAGTTAGCTGACCGATCTTGGCATATAAGGTAAAGGAGAAATCGAAATTTTTATAAATTTTAAATTCGTTTCTCATGTTCCATGAATACCTGGGAGCAAAATCCCCCATAAACTTTTTATCGGCAATTGAATACTTACCATCTCCATTGCCATCAACTAAACGCATATCGCCGGGTTGAAATCCATATTGAGTTGCCAAGGCTTTATCCGCAGTTTGCCAAACACCTTGCATAGGATAATCGTAAATAACAGAAATGGATTTTCCAATATACCAGTTATTGATCGCATCATCCTTTTCTGAACGGCCAATTTCCTTTCCTGTTACAGGATCGTAATCAGGAGTAGGTCCGTATAAATGAATAATTTTATTTCGGTTTAACCAAAATCCAAGAGTGGTATTCCATGAAAAATTATTTAGCTGCAGATTCACGGTATTCAAAGTCAATTCAAATCCTTTATTTTCCACCTCACCGAGGTTTACCAGAATGCTGGTAAATCCGGTAACGGTAGGTAATGAGCGATTAACCAGCAAATCCTTTGTATGTCGGCTATAAACATCAATCGAACCACTTATCTTACCTCTGAGAACAGAATAATCTAAACCAATATTTGTGGAGCTGTTTCTTTCCCATTTCAGGTTAGGGTTTGATAAGTTACTTCCGGCCACATAAGAGGTGTTATAGCGTGCCCCGCCTGAAGTTATAAACTCATAAATGCCGGCATTCAAAGCAGACAAGGCTGCATAACGACCAATCTGCCTGTTGCCGTTTTCTCCGTACGAAATTCTAAGCTTGGCATAATTGAGCCATTTTGAAAATCCCTTCATAAATTTTTCGTCACTAATCGCCCATGCGAGTCCCAGTGAAGGGAAAGTAGCTCGTGGATTTTGTATTCCAAATGCAGAATAACCATCTCTACGGATAGTTGCGGTTAAAAAATAACGTTGGTTGTAATTATAAGTAACCCTTCCCATCAAGGCATCACCAGTTTCATATTGGTCATCACTGTTAATTACAGGAGGTAGTGTAGCGAACTGAATACCATTGTAACCTAAGTTGTCACTGGGCAGAAAATTCTCTGCCTGAATAGTGGTATTCCAGGATTGAAATTTTTCCGCGTTAACCAGGAATGTAGCTTCTACGGCGTGTTTGCCAAATTTTTTGTTCCAGCGTAAAATATTATCTAACTGCCATGAATAAACAGTTTGATTTCTTCTGTTCACAACACCTTTTCTCGCTATTATATCCGGCTTTTTAGAAGACAGATGCTGGTATTCACGTAAGACATCAAACCGCGGAGAAAAATTAACCTGGTATGAAAACCCAAATGGCAAATCTCCTTTTACATAAAGACTGCCAAAAAAATCATCATACTTATACAAGCGTTTTGTAAATGCCTGGTCTAAGAATGGATGGGTATTGGAACCCGGGTCATCATTAGGGCTTTGCCGTACAGTTACTCCGTCGGCTGCATAAAAGGAACCCCAGGGAGTGGTTGCAGCAATGTCGCCAAACCTGACAGGTACAGTACTTTCATCTCTGTTAGAATATTGAAAATTCAAACCCGCCGAAAAAAATTCAGCGGCTTTTGCTTCTAAATTAAAACGGGTGCGAAACGTTTTATATTCATCGCCAACAGTTAATCCTTCGTTGGTTAAATAGCCCAATGAAAAATAATAACCGTAGTCTTCTTTTTTCTGCGCAATGCTTAACGTATGATCATGTTGTATAGCATTGTCATTATAGATCAATTCCTCCCAATCAAGAGATTTTCCAGCTTTATAATTTGCCAATTCTATAGGTTTAAACAAATTACGTTGAAACCATACATCGGTAGGATTGAGAGCGCCGGACCCATCCAGCGCTAACCATTGCGCTACTGTAAAACTTGGTGGCAATTTGGTAGGGTCTGTATAAATATACTGGATACCCGGCTTGCTAACAGAGTCAAAGCTGGCTTTAGCCCACATTGCTGCGGCACGGAATTGTAAAAATTCTTCTGCATTAAGCAAATGAGGTTGATTTACCAGTTTGTTCATACCAAGATTACTGTTCAATGTAATTATCGGTTTACCCGCTTTTCCTTTCTTCGTTGAAATCAGTACAACACCATTGGCAGATCTTGCTCCGAATACGGCAGCCGAACTGGCATCTTTTAAAATGTCGACGGTAGCGATATCATTGGGATTAATGTCCGCCAGTGTTCCCGGATAAATTACTCCATCCAATACTATTAAAGGTTGTGAACTGGCTGTTAAGGTACCCCTGCCTCTAATCTGCAGGCTTCCGCTTTGGCCTTTGGTACTTGGATCAAAACCCACATCTAATCCCGCGGCATTACCCCGCAACATATCTTGTAATGATTTTGGATTTTCATTTTCAAACCGTGAAGCTTTTACTTGTGCAATAGATCCCGTCAGATCTCTTTTCTTGGCCGTACCATATCCGGTTACGACTACTTCATTCAAAGAGGAAACAGTTTCCGTCAGCGTCATATCAATCGTCGCTTTTCCATTTACCGAAATTTCTCTGGTCTCATAACCGGTATAACTAAATACCAGCACGCCTTTTTCGGGAACATCGGTAAGTTGAAACCATCCTTCTTCATTAGTAGTAGTACCCCTGGTTGTTCCTTTTAATATAACACTTACACCGGGAAGTGGACTTTTTTTACTGTCCGTTACTTTTCCTGAAACAGTAAGAGAAGGAGATTTTGCATTAAGTACCAGCGGCAGGCAAATTGAAACAAAAAGAAAGCAACCAATTTGCCTAAGAATATTGCCACGCATGGCAATAAGTAGTAGTTGTAGTTTGTTTAACATATAGCAGTCTTTGGGTTTACAAAAATGATTCGAGATCACATGGCCGGATTAACAAACAGTCTTCAATAGAAAAACTTGTTTAAATAATTCCAGAACGCTTATAGCCCATTAAATAAAAAGAAAATTTCACAGGATAAACCAATTCAAAATCATTGATGAATACTACGATAAGGTAAAATAGGAAATCCGAAAACAATCTACAGATTCTGTCCCATGAAAAGACAATTAATTCTCACATTGCCGGACCCAGTTTTCAATTCTTTGATAAAGAAAACCAGTTCCTCTAAAAGCAAATCCTTGTTAAATGTATTATTATTTAAGTATTCTTATTACAAATCTCTGGGCTGCAACGAAAGAAAGGGCCACTACAACGATTGAAATTGATTAGAATCCTGATTTTTTTATTAATTTGAAAGGTCATTCTGAAAGTTCTGCTTCATGAAAAAAGGTGTAACAATAAAGGATATTGCCCTGAAACTGAATATGTCCGTCTCTACCGTATCGAAGGCTCTCAATAACGATCTTTCAATCAGTGTTCCGACCAAAGAGAGAGTTAAGCAACTTGCAAATGACTGGAATTATATCCCAAATGAAGCGGCGCGGCATTTCAAACTCAATAAAACCTTTACACTCGGGCTCATTCTTCCAGATATGCTCGATCAATTCTTTGTGTTAGCAATAAATGGTGCCGAGAAAATAGCTGCCATGGAAAAATATAATGTGATCATTTCGCAATCGCATGAAGATCCGGCCAATGAAGAGAGAATTGTTGATTTGATGAAACGGAACAGGGTGGACGGATTAATTGTTGTCCTCACGAAAAAGACACAGGATATGTCGCCATTTCTAAAGCTAAAAAATATTGGCATCTCTGTTGTGTTCCTTGCACGTCCCCCGAAAGATGATTCCTTTGATTATATAACAGCAGACAATGAAGGTGGTGCTTTTAAAGCAACTGAATATTTAATTAAAAAGGGACATAAACGGGTTGGTCATCTTATGGGGCCCGAATCCATGGCGGTCAGTCAAAAAAGATTACAGGGATATAAAACAGCTTTGCAAAATAATAAGATTGGGTTTGACCCGGCTCTTGTAAGGGTTGTTGACCTTACAGAGGAATCAACTTTTGTTGCCATGGAGCAATTTATGAAAATGAAATCCCCTCCTACAGGAATTTTTACTTTCAAAAACTATATTAGTCTTGATGCAATTGAATTTCTCAAAAAGAAATATCCCGCAAAGGTGAATAAAATTGATTTTACTGGGTTTGGCAACCTGCCTCTCTTTCGATATCTCGATCATAAGCCGTTAGCGTCTATTGAAGAAAGTTCTTATGAAATGGGCGAAGAGGCCGCCCGGTTATTATTCCAGTTTATCAAAGACGAAGATTCCATGAATAACCGTGCAGCAAAACATATACAAATCCATTGCAAACTTGTCGTTCACAAATAAACCGGAAAGATTTGCCGGCGTCAGCATTGGCTAATCAGCAACTCATGCTTTGTGTCTATGTCGTTGAGTAAAATTTTTTATGCAACTGCTTGTCCAAACGTAAGCAAATTATTATCGGGGTCATGAATAGAAAATTCTTTTTGCTTCCAGGGTTTATTTTCCAGTTTAGTAGTATTTAGGTCTTTGTTTTTTGCGAATTGATACCACTCATCGATGTCGTCAGTACGAATATATACTTGCCCGTAATTTTCCCTTGGATCAAGTTCTTTAAACTCAAAAAAGTGAATTTGTATATTGTCCTTTTGCACCATCAGGTATCCATCGTAGTCTGCACTGCCGAATTCCTGAAAGTCTAATTTGTTCATGTAAAATTCTTTTGTTGCTGCTTTGTCACGCATCGGTAGTTTCGGATTGATCGCTGTAAGCATATTGATCTGAGTTTATTTTCGTAAATCAAATTCCTTTTTTCATTAAGCTATTCTTACAGCCTGCCTTGCAAGCAATTTCCATTTGCCATTTTGTTTTTGCCAAACCAGCAATACTCTCAAATTCACTTCACCGGGTTTACCTCCATCGTTGGTTTTTGCTTTTAAAATATGACGAACGATTGCCGTTTTACCGCTTATCGAAATTGTTTGCTCACTTAGATCGATAGTCACAAAATCGGATTGGCCACTGACTATCTTTTCAACAAAATTTTTTTTATCGTCAACAGCCCCGCCGGAATGACCATAACTTAATTTATCAGCAACTAGGTTTTCTAATGCATTTTTATCTGCATTTATCATTGCAATTCTTAAGGATTCTATCGCCTCGATTACTTTTTTTTCAGCTTGTGATTGTGCATTTGCTGTTGTACCTGCATTAATAAATATCGCTATAGCAACCATTATTTTATACATGAGACCTGATTTTATTAAACTTTTTGCTTCTCATTTTCATGAGTTTCAAAGAGAAGTTACAGTCTTTTTTTTTCGGGCAAAACCTGTTTGTGTTCATTGCTTGTCTTTACTTGTTAATAATCTCTCTAACAAAATGCGGACGAAGTATCGGTATAATTTTTTCTTAGATTTAAGCTCCAATTTACTACTATCAAAAAATAAATAATGAAAATTGCTACCTATAATGTAAACGGCGTGAATGGTCGCTTACCCGTTCTACTTCGCTGGTTAGATGAATCGAAGCCTGATGTAGTTTGTTTGCAGGAATTAAAGTCGCCTAATGAAAAATTTCCGGAGCAAGCAATCCAAAATGCCGGATATTCCGTGATCTGGCACGGACAAAAAAGCTGGAATGGTGTGGCTATTCTTTCAAGAGTGGGAGAAATTCATGAACTGCGAAGAGTATTACCGGGTGATCCTGAAGACAGCCATAGCCGCTATATTGAAGCAATTGTGAATAATATGGTTATTGGTTGTATTTATCTTCCCAATGGAAATCCATGGCCGGGTCCAAAATTCGAATACAAATTAAAATGGCTCAAACGTCTTTCAACACATGCAAAAAAACTATTATCGCAAAAAGTTCCGGTAGCGATCATTGGTGATTTCAATGTGATACCCACAGAACGTGATGTATATAAACCGGAGCGTTGGGTCAATGACGCATTATTCAGACAAGAGGTTCGTGATGCTTTTAAAACTTTGGTAGGGCAAGGATGGACGGATGCAATTCGTAAGTTGTACCCTAAAGAAAAGATCTACACGTTCTGGGATTATTTTAGAAATGCATATCAACGAGATGCAGGTCTCAGAATCGATCACTTCTTATTGAGTTCTCAAGTAAAACGCAAGCTCATAAATGCTGGCGTTGACCGGCATGTACGAGGATGGGAAAAATCAAGTGATCATGCACCAGTTTGGATTGAATTGAAAGATTAAATAACGAATGAAGTAAACACACGAGTTCATGCAATGCTGTTTGAGTTCAAAATAATTTCTGTTGACATAATTCAGTATAAAGTGTCTGAATCAAATACAACATGAACCGATTCTAAATTATATTTGCTAATAACATCGCCTTAATGAATATAGAATTCAATCGTAACGAAGATGCAATGAAAATGCTGTTAAGCGATATGCGACAGCGTTTGCAAAAAATATATGAAGGTGGTGGCAAAAAAGCGATCCAAAAACAAAAAGAAAAGAATAAGCTTACTCCAAGACAGCGAATCGAATATCTTACCGATAAAGACGAGCCTTTTATTGAGATCGGTGCATTTGCAGGATTTAAAATGTATGATGAACAGGGCGGATGCCCTGCAGGCGGTACAGTGGCCGGCGTTGGTTATGTAAGCGGCAGGCAATGTGTTATTGTTGCAAATGATCAAACAGTAAAGGCAGGAGCATGGTTCCCTATTACGGGCAAGAAAAATCTCCGCATGCAGGAGATATCCATGGAGAATCATTTACCCATTATTTATCTTGTTGATAGTGCTGGTGTTTTTCTGCCGATGCAGGACGAAATTTTTCCCGACAAAGAACATTTTGGAAGAATTTTTTACAATAATGCAAGAATGAGTGCAATGGGCATTACGCAAATTGCTGCGGTAATGGGGCCTTGTGTTGCAGGCGGCGCCTACTTACCAATCATGAGTGATGAAACACTGATGGTAGAAGGAAATGGGTCCATTTTTTTGGCGGGTCCTTATCTTGTAAAAGCAGCAATCGGTGAAGACATTGATGCAGAAACTTTAGGCGGAGCAGATACACATACTGAAATATCCGGCATTGCAGATTATAAATTCAAAACTGAACAGGAATGCATGGATCATATTAAACGTGTGATCTCAATGCTAGGTAAGAAAGAAAAAGCCGGCTTTGACAGAATTGCACCGGCTTCTCCCAAAAAAGATCCAAGTGAACTATTTGGTTTAATGCCAGCCGATGGAAAGCCGTATGATATCATTGACATCATTGAAAGGATCGTTGATAATTCAGACTTTGAGCAATTCAAAGAAGACTATGGTAAGACAATTGTTTGTGGTTATGGAAGAATAGATGGATGGGCTGTGGGCATTGTCGCCAATCAACGTAAAATTGTAAAAACTAAAAAAGGTGAGATGCAGCTTGGTGGAGTTATTTACAATGACTCTGCTGATAAGGGAGCAAGATTTATTCTTAATTGTAACCAGAAAAAGATCCCAATCATTTTTCTGCAAGATGTAACCGGTTTTATGGTGGGCAGCCGCAGCGAACATGCAGGTATAATAAAAGATGGCGCTAAAATGGTAAACGCAGTTGCGAATTCGGTTGTTCCAAAGATCACTATCATTATCGGTAATTCGTATGGAGCAGGCAACTATGCTATGTGTGGTAAAGCCTATGGACCAAGATTTATTTATGCGTGGCCAACAGCTAAAATTGCAGTCATGGGCGGCGACCAGGCCGCAAAAACACTTTTGCAAATACAAGTGAACGCTATGAAAGCCAAAGGACGCGAAGTAACACCTGAAGAAGAACAAAAGTTATTATCTGAAATAATCAATCGATACGATCTGCAGACAAGTCCATACTATGCAGCCGCAAGACTTTGGGTTGACGATATTATCGATCCGATGCAAACCAGAACAGTAATTTCCGCGGCTATAGAAGCAGCTAATAATAACCCTGATATGCCGGGAATTAAGTTGGGTGTATTCCAGGTATAGAAACTGTGGAGATCAAAGAAAAATCTTTTTTTTGAAAAAAAAATTTAACTACTTTCACTACATAATCAACACTAACTGAACGCTTATGAAGAAATCTACGTTCACTGGATTCTTATTAGCATTTATTTGTATCCATACCTTATTGCAATCATGTAAAGACGACAGTTATCTTTTAGACCCACCGCCCACTCCCGATCAATCATTTGTTGAAGAATTTGACACTGCAAAAACGGCTTTTGATAGAGGTTGGAGATTTATAAATCGTAGCGAGGCAATTGGCCCGCGTAACTGGCAAAATCCTGATCCTATCACGGTCGGAGTTCCCTTTCTATCTTACTCGGGTACCGGAACAGGTTACTTATGGGCTGATTATTTCTCGACATCTTCTGGTGCGGGAACTATCAGTAACTGGGCTGTATCTCCTGCGACAATAATGCAGAATGGCGACAAAATAATTTTCTACACCCGTTGTGAAATAACTCCATATCAAGCTACTCCTACAAGTCCTGTTATCACTACTGATTTTGTGAACCGAATGCAGGTGAGAATGAACAAGACAACTTCTTTGAACTGTGGTGATGGGACCGATCCGGGCGACTTCACAACACCTTTACTCGATATTAATCCGTTTTATAACGAGTTTATTCTAGAAGCCTTTAATAATCCTGCCCATCCAAGACATCTGGAAGCTAAACAAGCTTATCCTCATGTGTGGACACGATTTGAAGCAACCGTCATCGGGTTAAATGAACCTACAAAGGGCAGATTTGCTTTTCGTTACTTTATCGAAGGAGCCGGAAACGCTGGTCGGGGTAATTCAATTGGCCTTGATAGTGTAGCTTATATCAGTAAAAAACATTGATATCAAACGAGCTTTTAGTACTAAACACAAAATAAATCACATGAGCAAGAGTAATTTATCTTTCACTGGTTTTGTACTGATAATATTTTCTTCGCTGGTTTATATTTCTTGTGGTGAAGAGACAATAGCGGCAAAAACTATACAGCCGGCCAGTCTTTCATATCGCGAGGAATTTGACTCCATGCAAAAGGTGATCGATGCCGGATGGAAAGCTGTGAACCTGAGTAATCCAATTGGTGCCACTTCATGGCAGGGTGGTAATTTTACTGTTATAAATGGAAAGTTTGGTCCCGAAGCCTCTGGCTTTCCTGCAAATTCATTCCGGGCGAGCCCAAATGAGTATGCCTGGGTTAATTTCACCTGCGGCGCAGGTTTATCTTTTATAAATTGTTGGTTGATTTCCCCGGCTCTTTCAATGAAAAATGGCGATGTTATTTCTTTCTGGACAAGAACAAGAGAAGTGGTTAGTTATCCGGATCGAATGCAGGTTTGGCTGAATCCAACTAATGATGGCACAAACGTTGGCAGAAATCAAAATGAGACTGGCGATTTTACGGTATTAATGAAAGGTATTGCTGAAGGTTCTACAGTTGTTCAGTCAATGGACCTGAATCCAACATTAACATTCAGCGCTTTTAATAAAAATAACTTTGCTGGTTCTGGTTTTCCCACTGAATGGACCAGATTTGTAATGACCATCACAGGATTACCCAATGGAACTATCGCTCAAAAACATCGTGTCGCTTTTCGCTATTATGTAAAAGATGGCGGCCCGAGTGGCCTTGTATCTGATGAAATAGGCATTGATGATTTTGACTTTACCAGTAATTAACAAATGAAGTCCTTATAAAAGATCCAACTTTGAGTTTTCATAGTTGGATTTTTTAATTTTATGACCTGCTATGAAAAAACTTGTTTTCATTTTATCGCTTACAAATTTAGTAATTGCCTGTACCGATACTGGAGATAATAGCAGCAACACAAAACCAATTCCTCTTCCGGATTCAGTGCTACAAGAACGGTGGAAAGCAATACATGTCCTAAAAGACAGCATCCGCGAAGGTGATCTTGTTTTAAGATGCGGTAATGATTATGTAAGCGAGTCACTGAGTGATTTTAGCCAGCAGGAAAAACTTTATTCACACAGTGGCATGGCAATAATGGATGACGGAATAATGTACGTCTACAGCAATATGGCGGGCGATATCAATCCTGATGAAATAATGCGACGGGATATTATTGATTCCTTTATTACACCGGCTAATAATGTGGCTATAGGGATATATCGATATGATATTACTACATCAGAGCGTGAGAAGCTAAAAAGAATTATTCATGACCATTACCTGAATAAGCTACAATTTGATATGAACTTTGATCTTTCTACGAATGATAAAATGTATTGTGCGGAAATGATCGCAAAAGCGGTTGAAGAGGCTACCTTGAAAAGGATCGTTTTTTCAAAGAGTTTAATAAACAATGCGCTTAAAGAAAAATATTTAAAAAAATTATTGCAGAAGAGAATAATCCCCTCAGCAAATGTGGCTGATAAAAGAGAATACCTTGCAATTGATAATCTTTATTTTAATCCACATTGCAGAGAAGTAAAAAAAATAATTTTTGGCAAACCACAAACACCGGTTAAGTTTCCTACACCAGAAAACTACAAAAATTGAGTAAGCCCAATGTAATTATCTATACTGATGGGGCATCCCGCGGTAATCCCGGTCCGGGAGGATATGGTACAATCCTGATGTCTGGCAATAACAAGAAAGAATTATCAGAAGGGTATAAAAAAACTACCAACAACCGAATGGAGTTGCTCGCAGTTATCGCCGGGCTTGAAGCATTGAAGAAAGAAGGTTTACAGGTCGTGATTTATTCTGACAGCAAATACGTTGTTGATTCAGTCGAGAAGGGTTGGCTGAATACCTGGATAACAACAGATTTTAAAGGCGGTAAAAAAAATAAAGACCTCTGGCTTCGCTTCTATCACCTCTCAAAAAAACAATTTATCCGTTTTGTATGGGTTAAAGGACACGCTGATAATCCTTATAACAATCGTTGCGATCAATTGGCAACTGAAGCTGCTGATCATGGTCCCTGGATAGATGATGATGGCTTTGAAAGTAAAGGCGGGAACGTCTTTAAATAACAATCCCGCCTGTGCAGGCGGGATCAAATACTTTTTTGATACGCTAAGCCGTTTGCATTTCTTTCTTCAGAATACTCTTGCCTAATAAATAAAAACTTCCAAAGAAAACACCATTGAATAGTAATGTCGACAGGACACTCCATTTAAAAAAGGGTAATGCTTCGGTATAACATAGCATTAACCCGCTAAATGATCTTGGATAAGGCTGATTATTTATGTCAAGACCCCCACCGATCCATACCGTAAAATTTGAAACCAGGAAAAAGTAAGCAGCACCGGCAAGTGAGCCGGCAAATATCTGTCCTATCTTATTTTTATTAATAAAGAACCCAATAACAGTAATAGACGCGATCACGATATAATTTGAAATTTGTCCTGAATAAAATCCTTTGATTGTTGTAAGTCCCTGTGAATACAAAAACTGGTACAGCAGATCAGAAATAAACAATGAAAGGATCGGAAAGAGAAAAGCAAATCTTTTATCCTTAATAATAGAGCCGGCAAAAAGTGCCATAGCAATTTGAGGGGCGAAACCCATTGGCCTTGTATCCCAAACACGATAAAGTGCACAAGCCAGGATAAGTACGAGAAGTATCAGCAAATTCAATTTATTCAGTTTCATATCAGCGATAAGTTAGTTTGCAAAAATAAAAGAATTGTTTCAATAGCCCCTCTTATTTATTCACCCTTGTGAATTGGTCTTTTACTGAAGTTTTGTAATTTCCTTTATGGCTCAGCACAATGAGTTTGGTAAGGAAGGGGAAGCTTTGGCCCTTGAGTTTCTTCGAAAAAATGATTTTGAAATACTTCATTGCAATTGGAGACATTCAAGGTACGAGATCGATATTGTCGCCAAAAAACAAACCGTGCTCCATATTATTGAGGTCAAAAGCCGTCATTATTTTCCCGGCGCTTTTCCTGAAGAAAGTGTTTCAAAAAAGAAATTTAATTTTTTAAAAAAAGCGGCTGAAGAATATCTTTATCAGCATCCTGAATACAAGCATATTCAGTTCAATGTGCTTAGCATCACTTATCATAAAAATGAAGAGCCAGAATTTTTTTTGATCGAAGATGTCTTTATATAAATTCCAAACTACAAATCCCAAATTCCAAATTCCTGACTACCGACTATTGACTCCCGACTCCTTCCTCCATCAGTTTCTTCATTTTTTCTACCATTTTAAAAGTTGCCGGGCATTCATCGAGGTTTTGTTTATGCACATGTATATAGTCAATCATTCTTTTTTTATTCAAATGCGGAAACCCTGCACAATCCGCGGGCCTTACTTCATAAATAGTGCACATATTGGTAGTTAAATCCAGGAATTGACAAGGTGTGGTCTTATTAAGCCAGTTACTGGTACCTCTTTCTTTTTTTAGCCATTTAGACTTTAGTTCGCTAACCGGCATTTTCAAATAGGCTGCGATCCTTTTTATATCCGCGTTTGTATATGTTGGGGTCATTACTTTGCAGCAATTAGCGCAGGATAAACAATCCACTCCATCCCATATATTGTTGCTGGCCTTTATGCTGATACTTTGAAGATCTTTTGGAGGGTTTCTTTCCAACTTGCCCAAAAATCTTAATAGCGGTCTTAAACGATATGTATCTTTAATATTCATGACGCACAATTCCGGGTATTGATTTGCTAAGGTATAAGAAAAACTTTGTCAAACTGGTTGGGTTGTTATTTTTGTCATTAAAATCAAAATCAATGAGAAATTTTTTTCTACTAATCATATCAGCGATACTATTTTTAAGTTGCAGTAATTCAAAAGATGCAAAACCATTTTGCACTACCACTTGCCAAACAGATACCATTAAGTTCATTAAAGAAGACCATAAGTTAAGGCCATATATCTATATCAGTGCTGCTAACTGTCTCCCTGATTCTGTTATTTGGAGCTACAGCGGTCTCGGCACAAACCGCAAATTATCATTCTCGGATTTTGGCGGACATAAATTCAATTTGAATAAGTCATATATGAATGCCTATTTTAATGATACAAGCTATTTATGGTTTATGTATAACGATTGCAGCACCGGCCGTGGTTATATTGCAAAGATCCCATTTGATAAATCAAAGAATATTTTCAGAAAATCCAATGCCTTGAACAAATTTGACCCAAAGTTTGCCGTGGCAGATGGATTGGTTGCTTATACGGATCGTGGTAATATTATGGTGGAAGAAATGGCTACCGGTAAAGAAGCAATGATGACATTTGGAAAAATGATTGAAGGGCTTGATTACGATGCCATGCATGAATTTATTGACTCGGTGAATATTACACCGACTCGTATTTGGG
>Ga0075419_10001116_pt1 | contig 17382 bp, 17 predicted proteins | sample SoiMetdeltSBSDD3_FD_76900 | JGI IMG/M metagenome (GOLD analysis project Ga0075419, IMG submission 76900) | Bulk soil microbial communities from a Populus tree surrounding site in Tennessee, USA - Soil MetaG P. deltoides SBSDD3 | ecosystem: Environmental > Terrestrial > Soil > Tree plantation... | reverse complement strand
GACGAAGCCGCGTCGCTGGTCGACCGGTGGCACGCGTTCCACGTCGAGTCCGGAGGCCGGTACGGCGACTGGGCCATCCAGGCCGAGACCAAGATCGCTGGCACCGTCCTGTTCAAGCCGCTGCCGGGGGAGCGCGACGAGATCGAGGTTGGCTGGCACCTGCATCCGGATTCGTGGGGCAACGGGTACGCCACCGAGGCCGCCCGCGGCGCGATCGAGCGAGGCTTCGCCAGCGGGTTGACCGAGGTGTTCGCCGTCGTGTATCCGGGCAACACCGCGTCGATCGCGGTCTGCCATCGGCTCGGTATGACACCGCTCGGACGTACCTCGAAATGGTATGGCGTGGAGCTAGAAGCATTCCGAAAGGTGTCATAGTGTGAGCCGGTGCCCGGCCTCGCCATCCCCCCGCACAGCGGCCACAGCTTCCGGCACACGAACCGCCCAGCACGTCAACCGAGGCGCCCAGCAGCCCCGAATCGGCAGCGCGGAGCGACGTTCGGTGTGCTCAGCGTGGTCGGCCTGCTCGCTACGGTTCTCGTAGCCGCTCTCCTGGTGACCGTCGAAGCACTCGTCGAACCGGCCCCGGCCCCGGCCCTTGCCGCCACCGCGCCACGGCTGTTGGAGCCCGCGCCGCCACCGATGTGCGCGGGACGCACCACGACAGGTCCTCGGCAGCTGAGGGGCATGTGGCTCACCACGGTCAGCAACCGCGACTTCCCGAGCCGTCCCGGGTTGGACGTGGCGACGATCCAGGCGGAGTACCGGACCTGGCTCGACGTGGCGCAGCGGATGAACCACAACGCGGTCTTCGTGCACGTGCGACCGAGCGGCGACGCGTTCTGGCCGTCGGACTACGTGCTGTGGTCGGAATGGTTGACGGGGCGCCGGGACGGGACGTCACCGGGCTGGGACCCAATGGCGTTCATGGTTGCCGAGACGCACGCGCGGAACATGGAGTTCCACGCCTGGTTCAACCCGTACAAGGCGAGCCAGGCCGGTAACCTGGCGGACCTCCCACCGAACCACCCGCTGGCCCGTCATCCTGAGTGGGCGGTCAGTTACCCGCAGGGGTCGAAGTCCGCGCGGCTCTACTACAACCCCGGCATTCCGGAGGCGCGCCGGTACGTCGAGGACTCGATCCTCGAACCGGTCCGGAAGTACGATCTCGACGGCGTGCACTTCGACGACTTCTTCTACCCGTACCCGGCACCCAAGAAGGACTTCCTCGACCAGCAGGCGTTCGCCCAGTACGGCGGCGGTGCGACCAAGGCCGACTGGCGACGGCAGAACGTGAACCAGTTCGTGCGCGAAATGAACGCGCGGATCAAGGAGATCAAGCCCTGGGTGAAGTTCGGGATCAGCCCGTTCGGCATCTGGCGCAACCAGACCTCCGATCCGAAGGGCTCGGCCACGAACGGCTTGGAGAGCTACGGCGCGATCTACGCCGACACCCGGCTGTGGGTGAAACAGGGCTGGCTCGACTACGTGGTGCCGCAGCTGTACTGGTACATCGGGTTCGACAAGGCGGACTACGCCAAGCTGCTGCCGTGGTGGTCGTCCGTGGTCGAGGGCACGGACGTTCAGCTCTACATTGGACAAGCGGACTACCGGGTGGGGGAGAAGGGGCCCTGGGGTGACCCGGCGCAGCTGGACCGGCAGCTGGCCCTCAACACGAAGTACTCCGTCAGCGGCAGCATCCACTTCAGCGCCAGGCAGGTCCGCGACGACGTGCTCGGCGCGGTCAGCCGGTACCGCAAGGCGCACTACGGCGGTCCGGCACTCGTCCCGGCAATGCGCCACCTGCCCGGCATCCGGCCGTTCCCCCCGAAGCTGAACACGGCACACCGGGACGCGGAGGGCGCGGTCACGTTGGGCTGGACGGCGCAGGGCGACGCGGCGGTCCGGCACGCGGTGTACCGCGTCGAGCTCGAGACCGCGGATCCGCCGCAGCTGATCGGTACCGTGACCGGCGGCGCCGGCCGCGTCAGTTGGACCGACCGCACCGCGACCGTCGGCAAGGCGTACGCGTACTGCGTCACCGGCCTCGACCGGCTGTGGAACGAAGGCCCGGCCAGCATGGCCGAGGTAGTCGCCCGGAGCTGACCCCAACTGGACGACGAGGAGCAGTTCACGGGAGGGATGGGGACCGTCGTGCGCATCGGCGACACGGTGCGGCGGCAGACCGGTCCCTGGACGCCGGCGGTACACGCGCTGCTCGCCCATGTCGCGCCGCGCCTGGAGCACGTGCCGCGGGTGCTCGGCTTCGACGACGCGGGCCGCGAAGTTCTGAGCTATCAGCCGGGTCACGTCGTCGACGTGGATACCGAGATGCTCACCGTCCGCCAACTGATGTCCATTGTGGACTGGACCCGGGCCTTGCACCACGCGGTCGCGGACTTCCACCATCCCGGTCCGTGGCGGTACTTCCCGATCCCCGGCGCCACCCTGATCGGGCACAACGACATCGCGCCGTACAACGTCTGTTTCGACGGCGACGCCCTCGCGGGCGTCTTCGACTGGGACATGGCCGGCCCCACGACGCCGCTGTCCGAGTTGGCGTTCATCGCGTGGAACTGCGTACCGCTGTGGCGCGACATCGGCCCGGAGACCGCCGCCCGGCGGCTCACCCTGATCGCGGAGACCTATGGGGGGTACGACGGCCGCCAGGTCCTGCACGCCGTCCCGCCGCGGATCCGGCTCATGCTCGACGGGATTCCGATCGCGGCCGCGGCCGGCGACCAGGGCATGGCCCACCTCATGACGCTCGGCGAACCCGAGCGGTCCAATGCTTCGCTCGCGGACCTGGTCGACCGTATCCCAGCGATCGACCAGGCCCTGGGTCACATCGGCTCGACCCAGGCGCGGCGTACGGCATCCGACAGAATGCACAGGATGCAGGTGACTGTCCGCAGAGCAACAGCGATCGACGCCCCTGCCCTGGCGCGGCTGCGCTGGCGCTGGGAGACCGAAGGCAGCGAGGCGCTCCGCATCGACCGGACCTCGTTCGTGGAGTACTTCGCCGCGTGGGTCGTCGACCACCTCCACACGCACCTGCCGTTCGTGGTAGAGGTCGACGGCCGGCTGTCGGGGATGGCCTTTCTCAACCTGACCAACCGGGTTCCGACGCCGTCGAAGCTCGATCGCCGTACCGGTGACGTCCAGTCCGTGTATGTGGTACCTGAGCTGCGCAACAGCGGCGTCGGGGCGGCGCTGATCGGCGCGGTCCTCGCCGAGGCGCGGCAACGGGAACTGCGCCGGGTGACCGTGCACTCGAGCGATCTGGCGCTGCCCTTCTATCGCCGGGCCGGCTTCGGGGATCCCGACAACTGGCTGCAGTGGACGCCCGCATAAAGACAACTAATATCGATGCGTGGAGGCTCGGCGAGTCGTCAGCCACGAGGATGTCGTCCGCGGTGGCTGTCGGTACTTCCTCCAGCACGGGACCATCGACATGGACCGGCTTGCCAGCAGCATGTGCATCAGCCGCGCCACGCTGTACCGGGTCGTGCACGGGCGCGACCGCCTGATCGGCGAGGTGCTCTGGCGGCTGGGTGAGCAGCAGTTGACGCTCGCGCGAAAGGAGCGCACCGGTACCGGCATCGACGGCGTCCTCGAGGTGACCCGCCGGTTCTGCACCCGGCTGCTCGCCGCGGAGCCGTTCCGCGCCTTCCTCGCCGCCGAGCCGGATACCGCCGCCCGGGTCCTGTTCACCGCGGCCGGCGGCGTACACCAGCGGACCGTCGCCGTGCAGAAGCAGATCCTCGTGGAGGCGGCCGGTAGCGACGACGGCTGGCTCACCGCCGATCTCGACCGGCTCGCCTTCCTCTACGTCCGCATCTTCGAGTCGATGCTGTACGCCGAGCTGCTGACCGGCCGCACCCTCGATCGGGACCTCGCCGAGCGGGCCGCCATCGCGCTGCTCCAGGTCGCCTGACCCCTGGTCAACCTGACCCCGGGTCAGTCTGCGACAGCCGTCTCACGTTCGTCCCGGCACCTCGCGCAGGGTATCGACACTCACTTATGTTCGATGAACCCACCGGTAACTTCCGCTTGGAGTGTGTCGACATGGGCAAACTCACTGTCGCGAAGGTGACCCTCGCGTTCGCCGTACTGGTCGGCGGCGTCGTCGCCGCACCACCCGCATCGGCCGCGGACAACCCGTTCCAGCGCGGCCCGGACCCGACCGTGGCGAGCATCGAGGCCGCCCGCGGTCCGTTCGCCTTCTCCCAGACCACGGTGCCGTCCTCGGTCGCCGGATTCGGCGGAGGCACGATCTACTTCCCGACCAGTACCGCCGAGGGCACGTTCGGCGCGATCGCGATCTCGCCGGGGTTCACCGCCCGGCAGTCCAGCATCGCGTGGCTCGGGCCGCGGCTCGCGTCCCAGGGCTTCGTCGTGTTCACCATCGACACCGACTCCATCTTCGACCAACCGGCCAGCCGCGGCCGCCAGTTGTTGGCGGCGCTGGACTACCTGACCGGGCAGAGCTCGGTTCGGTCCCGGATCGACGCGAGCCGGCTGGCCGCTGGCGGCCACTCGATGGGCGGTGGCGGCACCCTCGAGGCGGCGCGGACGCGGCCCGCGCTGCAGGCCGCGATCCCACTGACCGCTTGGCACACCACGAAGACGTGGTCCACCGTCGCGGTACCGACCCTGATCATCGGCGCGGAGAACGACACGGTCGCGCCGGTCGCCAACCACTCGATCCCGTTCTACAACAGCATTCCGGCCGCATCCGAGAAGGGCTACCTGGAGCTGAACAACGCCAGCCACACCGCGCCCAACTCATCGAACACGACGATCGCCAAGTACATGATCTCGTGGCTGAAGCGGTTCGTGGACGACGACACCCGGTACGAGCAGTTCCTCTGCCCGGCCCCGAGTGACTCGACGTTGTCCGACTCCCGGGCCACCTGTCCGCACTAGGCCGCCCTGGGGCACGCGACAATGACGTCGTGAGTGACCCCCGCGCCATCGTCCTGCTCGGCTCCACCGGGTCGATCGGCACCCAGGCGATCGACATCGTGCAGCGCAACCCGGACCGGTTCCGGGTGGTCGGCATCGGCGCCGGCGGTGGAAACGTGGCGCTGCTGGCCGAGCAGGCGTTGGCGTTGGGGGTCGAGGTCGTCGGGGTCGCCCGCGCGTCGGCCGCCCAGGATCTGGCGCTGGCCTTCTACGCCGAGGCGTCCCGGCGCGGGTACGCGTCCGGCGGCTTCCGGATCCCGAAGATCCTGGCCGGCCCGGACGCGATGACCGAGCTCGCCGAATGGCCGTGCCACACGGTACTCAACGGGGTTGTTGGCTCGCTCGGCCTGGCGCCGACGCTCGCCGCGCTGCGCTGTGGTCGTACCCTCGCCCTGGCCAACAAGGAGTCCCTGGTAGCCGGCGGCCCGCTCGTCCAGGCCGAGCTGGCGCGGCAGCGAGCGCGAGGAGCGAGCCTGCGAGCCCCGCAGCCGCGAGCAGAGACGTCGCTAGCGCAGATCGTGCCGGTCGACTCGGAGCATTCGGCGCTGGCGCAGTGCCTGCGCGGGGGCGCCCGGGGTGAGGTGCGGCGGTTGATCCTGACCGCCAGCGGCGGCGCGTTCCGCGGTCGCAGCAAGACCGAGTTGACCGACGTCACACCCGAGCAGGCCCTGCGGCACCCGACGTGGGACATGGGCCCGGTCGTCACGATCAACAGCGCCACGATGGTCAACAAGGCGCTCGAGGTGATCGAGGCGCACGAGCTGTTCGACGTCCCCTACCGGCGGATCGACGTGATGATCCACCCGCAGTCGGTGATCCACTCGATGGTGGAGTTCACCGACGGGTCGACCCTCGCCCAGGCCAGCCCGCCGGACATGCACCTGCCGATCGCACTCGGACTCGGCTGGCCCGACCGGGTGCCGGAGTCGGCGCGGTCCGTCGACTGGACCGCGGCACACACCTGGGAACTGCGCCCACTCGACGGCGAGGCGTTCCCCGCGGTCGGCTTGGCCAAGGCCGCCGGGGAGGCCGGCAGGTGCCGCCCGGCGATCTTCAACGCGGCCAACGAGGAGTGCGTCGCCGCGTTCGTCGCGCACCGGCTACCGTTCCTGGGCATCGTGGGTACGGTCGAACGCGTTCTGTCCGACGCACCCGATTTCGCGGAACCAGGTACCGTCGAGGAGGTGCTCGCCGCGGAGGCATGGGCGCGCACCCGCGCTCATGAGATCATCGCGGAAGGAGCCTGATGGCGCTCGTACTCGGTACGGCTCTGTTCGCACTGGCCATTCTCGTCTCCGTCTGCCTGCACGAGGCCGGACACATGGGCACGGCCAAGGCGTTCGGCATGAAGGTCAGCCGGTACTTCGTCGGCTTCGGTCCGACGCTGTGGTCCGTCAAGAAGGGCGAGACCGAGTACGGCGTGAAGGGCATCCCGCTCGGCGGGTTCGTCAAGATCGTCGGGATGACACCGCAGGACGACGACGTCGACCCGGCGGACGAGCCGCGCGCGATGTGGCGCTTCCCGGTCTGGAAGCGGACCGTCGTGTTGCTGGCGGGCTCGGTGGCGCACTTCGTGCTCGGGTTCGTGATCCTCTGGGCGCTGTTCGCGTTCGTGGCGCTGCCCGACGAGGAGAAGCTGACCACCCAGCGCGCTCCGATCCAGACGGTGTCCGACTGCATCGCTCCCGAGTGGAAGTACGACGCGGCTACCGGCCGGCTCGTGGACTGCGACCCGAACAAGCCTCCGGCCAGCCCGGCCAAACAGGCCGGCCTGCGGCCCGGCGACACGATCACCGCGATCGACGGGCGCGAGGTAGCCAGTTGGACCGCCACGACGGACATCATCCGCGCCTCGGCCGGCAAGACCCTGCAGCTGACGGTGCTCCGCGACGGCACCACGTCGGTCGTACCGATCACGGTCGCCACGACCGAGCGCGTCAAGCAGAGCGTCATCGAGTCGGACAAGTCGGCCTCCGAGATCACCGACGCCGACCTCGAGACGGTCGGTGTGCTGGGCGTCACCGCGGATGTACCGACCACCACGGCGGGTCCGATCGCCGCCCTGGGCAAGGCCACCTCGACCACGGGCATGATGTTCGACCGTACGCTGGCCGCCCTGAAGTCCTTCCCGGAGAAGATCCCGAAGCTGTGGGCCGCCCTGACCGGTGCGCCGCGTGATCCGGACACCCCGATCAGCGTGGTCGGCGCCAGCCGCATCGGCGGCGAGCTGGTCGACCTGGGCGAGTGGCCGAGCTTCTTCGTGCTGCTGGCCGGTCTGAACTTCTTCGTCGGCGTCTTCAACCTGCTGCCGATCCTGCCGCTCGACGGCGGTCACATCGCGATCGCCTGGTTCGAGCGGGTGCGTTCGTGGATCTACGCCAGGCTCGGCCGACCCGACCCGGGTCGCGTCGACTACTACAAGCTGATGCCGCTGACGTATGCGATCATCTTCATCTTCGGTGGCTTCACACTGCTGACCGTGGCCGCCGATATCGTCAACCCGATCACTCTCTTCTCCAGGTGAGCCCGTCTTGACCGCTGTGAATCTCGGCATGCCCGCCTACGACCGCTCCGGCTCGGCGCGTCTGACGCCGCGCAGCGACCCAGAGCAGTCGCCCCCGCCCGCCTTGGCACCGCGCCGCGCGTCGCGGCAGATCATGGTGGGATCGGTACCGGTCGGCGGCGGCGCGCCGGTGTCTGTGCAGTCGATGACGACCACGCTGACCGCGGACGTGAACGCGACGCTGCAGCAGATCGCCGAGCTGACGGCTACCGGCTGCCAGATCGTGCGGGTAGCCGTGCCGTCGGCCGACGACGTCGCGGCGTTGCCGGCGATCGCCCGCAAGTCGCAGATCCCGGTGATCGCGGATATCCACTTCCAGCCGAAGTACGTGTTCGCGGCGATCGACGCGGGGTGTGCCGCGGTACGCGTCAACCCGGGCAACATCCGGCAGTTCGACGACAAGGTGGCGGAGATCGCGAGGGCGGCCGCCGATGCCAAGGTACCGATCCGGATCGGTGTCAACGCCGGCTCGCTGGATCCGCGGCTGCTGGCTCGTTATGGCAAGGCGACGGCCGAGGCCCTGGTCGAATCGGCGCTGTGGGAGTGCTCGCTGTTCGAGGAGCACGGGTTCCGGGACATCAAGATCTCGGTCAAGCACAACGACCCGGTAGTGATGATCGCCGCGTACCGGCAGCTGGCCGAGCAGTGCGACTACCCGCTGCACCTGGGCGTGACCGAGGCGGGCCCGGCGTTCCAGGGCACGATCAAGTCGGCCGTGGCGTTCGGCGCCCTGCTGGCCGAGGGGATCGGCGACACGATCCGGGTCTCACTGTCCGCTCCGCCGGTCGAGGAGGTCAAGGTCGGTACCGCGATCCTCGAGTCGCTGGGGTTGCGGGAACGTGGACTGGAGATCGTCTCGTGCCCGTCGTGTGGCCGGGCGCAGGTTGACGTGTACAAGCTGGCCGAAGAGGTCACCGCCGGTCTGGAAGGGCTGCCGGTACCGCTGCGCGTCGCCGTCATGGGCTGCGTCGTCAACGGGCCGGGCGAGGCTCGGGAGGCCGACCTCGGGGTGGCTTCCGGCAACGGCAAGGGCCAGATCTTCGTACGCGGTCAGGTCATCAAGACGGTACCGGAGTCGCAGATCGTCGAGACCCTCATCGAGGAAGCGCTGCGGCTGGCCGACGAGATGGGCGCGGAGCTCCCGGAGGAACTCCGCGCCCTGGTCCCAGGCCCCACCGTTACCGTCCACTAAGGACAGTTACTCGCTGTCGGCGAGGATCGCGTAGAGCTTGCGCTTGGTCTCCACGAGCACCTCGAGCGCGCGGCTGCGCTGCTCGTCGGTACCGGCGAAGCCCACCTGGCGCAGCGCGTGCATGATGCCGAACGCCGCGTCCTTGAACTCCTGCGCCTCCGACACGGTGTCGTCCTCGAACTCCCGCCACGGCGCGTTCTCCGCGGCCTGCGTGGCCTCGGTCCGACCGGCATCGGTGAGCGTGAACCGCTTCCGGCCCTCGGACGTCTCGCTGACGATCAGACCCTCGTCCTCCAGCAGCTGGAGTGTCGGGTAGATCGAGCCGGGGCTCGGGCGCCAGATGCCGCCCGTGCGCTGGTCCAGCTCCTGGATCATCTCGTAGCCGTGCATCGGCCGCTCGTTGAGCAGCGCGAGCACCGCCGCGCGGACGTTGCCGCGCCGGCCCGCCCGCCCCCGTCCGCGCCGGTGACCGTGCCCCGGTCCGAACGGACCGAACGGCGGTCGCCACGGGCCGAATGTCGACCATCGTTCCTGTTGTGCCCATCTGTGCATGTCTGGTCTCCCCATTGGTAGATCGTTGATGTGTTAACGATATATCGGCAACGTATCTCTGACAAGGGACAGATCTGTGACTACCGTGTATCTGTGCTGACCGCCACTCCAGCGCGCCGGCTGAATAGTTTCGACCGTGCGGCGATCGAACGCGTGCTGGAACGCGACCCTGTGGCGTCGGCCGCGGTGGCCGACCGCGTCCATTCGGGCTTCGGCTGGCTCGCCGACGGCGCGCTGTTCGGGTACGGCACCCGTCGCCAGCTCGAGGCCCTGTGCTGGGTCGGTGCGAACCTGTTGCCCGTCAACGCGTCGAGTGCCGCGGTGGCCGCGTTCGCCGAGACGCTTCCGGTCCGGCCACCGAGTTGCTCGTCGATCGTCGGGCCGGCCGCCGCGACGCTTCCGCTCTGGGAGCGGCTGCGGGAGCGCTGGGGTCCGGCCCGCGACGTTCGCGACACCCAACCATTTCTGGTCGCCGACCGGCCGCCGGCCGTCGCGGTGGATCCGTCGGTACGGGTGGTCCGCCCGGACGAGGTGGACGTGCTCTACCCGGCTGCCGTGGCGATGTACACGGAGGAGGTCGGGATCTGTCCGGTGGCCGAGGGCGGTGGGCAGGGGTACCGGCGCCGCGTCACCGATCTGGTTAGGGGCGGGCGCGCGTACGCCCGGTTCGTCGGCGGGGAAGTGGTCTTCAAGGCGGAGCTTGCGGTCGTGACCCGGCACACCGCGCAGGTCCAGGGCGTATGGGTCGCGCCCGACTGGCGCGGTCAGGGCCTGGGCACCGCCGGCATGGCCGCCGTGGTACGGGATGCGTTGCGCCGGGTCGCGCCGACTGTGAGCCTCTACGTGAACGACTACAACGAGGCCGCTCGGCGCGTCTACGCTCGATGCGGTTTCCGCCAGACCGACACGTTCGCCACTGTTCTGCTGTGAACAGGGCGTCTCACATCGCGGGATGACCCGACGATGGTGATCACATTCAGTAACGATATTGGAGACGCAAGGTTACGGCCAGCGAGGTGAGTACCCCCATGGGGCGGATCGTCAAGCAGGTCTCCGAGAACACCACGAAGTACTACTGGTACCCCGGAGACAAGAAGGAATGGATCCGCGCCGGCATCGCCCTCGGCTCCGGAGCGGGCGCACTGGGCGTCGTCTACGCGTTGACGCACAACTCGTTGGCGGCGCTCGTAGTGGGTACGTCCGTGACCGCCGTCATGGCCGGGCTGAACTTCGGCCGCCGCGATGCCCGGGCACTGGCCGGCTTTCCGGATCTCGGTGACCGAGCCGCCCGGCGTGCCGCGATCGCCCACACCGGGCGGGCCGCTTGGCGGGGCATGGTCGAGGGCTTCGGTGGCGCGGCTGCCGCGGTACTCATCCTGAACCTGCCGCACCGCGGCCTCGTGGCCGACTGGATCCTGCCGATCGTGCCGGCAATTGTCGGCGCACTGGCCCACCAGGCCGGGATGCTCTACGAACAGCTCGGCCAGTCGTCCACCCCGACGTCCGCCCCGCCCGCTACGACGGACGAGACCCCTGAACTGGAAGCCGCCGCTAGTTAGACGGTGTCCGGGCCGCGGCGCCGCAGCTCGTCGACGGCACCCATCGCGTCCCGCAGTTGGTTGAGCCAGTCGTCGGTGTGCTGGGCCACGAGCCGCACGCACCAGGCGAGCGCGTCCGAGCGGGACCGGGCCACGCCGGCGTCCACCAGCGTGTCGAGGACCTGTCGCTCCGGCTGGCGCAGCCGGGTCATCACGGGCGCGGACAGCGTGGTGAACAGTTCGGAGGTACCGCCGCAGGTCACGCCCCAGGCGACCTTGCGCCGGTACCGGTGTTCGGTCTGCCGGGCCAGCTTGATCCGGCGGTCCCGGGTCGACTCCCGGAAGCTCGCGATGCGTCCCTGCTCGGCGGCTGCCCGGTCGGCGTCTGTCGAGCCCTCGGCGTGGGCCGGCTCGCCGAGCGTGCCGACGATGACGATCTCGTCGCGGTCGATGGTGATCTCGGGGCGGGCGGTGAACCAGTCGTCCGGAAGTAGTCCGGTGATCCAGCCGGCGGCGTCGTCCGTGGGCGGTGGTTCGCTCCGGTGGCCCCAGTGGTGGCGTTCCATGCTTACACGATTACACCGTTACACAGCAGGTGGCAATCTGCTCAGGGCGAACGGCGGATCGTGAAGTCGGCCAGGCCCACGGGCGATTCGTCGTACACCTCGATGTGCTCGACCCTGGCCCCCCGCGGACCGCGCCGCGCCCACGCGACCATGTGATCGACGTCGCCGGGCGGTCCCTCGAAGACGGCCTCGACCGTCCCGTCCGGTCGGTTGCGCACCCAGCCGCCGACGCCGTGCTCGAGCGCCAGGCGCCGGCACGTGTCCCGGAAGAAGACGCCCTGCACCTCGCCGCTGAGGATCACGCGTTTGCGGGTCATGGGTCCGACGGTACGCCACACTGTCCTACGTGGACGTTCGCGCTCTGTAATCGCAACCACACAAAGCGTAGGCGTGGACTGACCTGACGAGACACTGCCCGGACTGGTTTGTGCAGTTCGCCAGAAAAGTGAGGTGGCTACCCGGGGCGAACGGGCCGACCCGCGAACGGTCGAAGTGCGTCGCCAAAAGTGGTTCAGCGCACACGCTGAGTACTGGATCAGGATCTGGACCTTGCCTACGGTTGCTCGATGCGTGTCGACAACGAGGTCGGCCGGTGGCGTCCGTTCACCCGGCCATTCACGAATCTGACAGCTACGTTCAACGCGGTGGTCGGGTACCGGCGGTGGATAGCCGCAGCGGTGCTCACGCTCGTATGGGTGGTACCACTGCTCGACGCCTTTTCGCAGAAACACACGGGTGAGACGCAGGGCACAGTGTCCGCCGCCGCAATGACCCTTGTGGACGGTGCGGCGGCGCGCAAGACCGTCCCGGATCTCGGGGCGGTCCGCACCCAGCAGTCCACCACCTCCCGCTCCAGCAATCGCCAGCAGGCGGCTCCCGCGACCCCGAAGGCGAAGACCGCCCCGGCGAAGCCGAAGGCCGTCAAGCCAGCCAAGCCCGCCAAGCCGAAGCCGGTCGCCGGACTGACCCAGGCCCAGATGGACAACGCGGCCGTCATCGTCCGCGTCGGCAAGCAGGCCAAGCTGCCCAAGCGTGCGCAGATCATCGCGATCGCCACGGCGATGCAGGAGAGCAAGCTGAAGAACCTGGCCAACCCGGCGCACCCGCAGTCGATGCGGCTGCCGAACCAGGGAACCGGTTTCGACTACGACTCCCTGGGTCTGTTCCAGCAGCGGGTCGAGTCGGGCTGGGGATCTCCCAGGCAGCTGATGGATCCGGTGTACGCGGCGAAGGCCTTCTACGACGCCCTCGCCAGCGTGAACGGCTGGCAGAGCATGGCGGTCACCGAGGCCGCGCAGGCCGTACAGGGGTCGGCGTTCCCGGACGCGTACGCCCAGCACGAGCGGGCCGCCGCCCTGGTGGTCAACGCCCTTTCCTGAACCACCGCGCATCCCCCTCTGGTCGCGGCGCGGCCGGGCCGACTCCCGTCGGACCGGCCGCGCCGCTGGCTTTCCAGGACGACTGTGGTAGAGGTTCGGTGAGCAACCTTTCGATCAGGAGGTGGGCGTGGGCCGTCGGGCACCGGCGATGACGCTGGAGGAACTGCGGGTCGACGTGGAGATGGGCATGGTCGACACCGTCGTACTGGCCATTGTGGACATGCAGGGCCGGCTGCAGGGCAAGCGGTTCCACGCGCCGTACTTCCTCGACGAGGTCGTCGCCCACGGCAGCGAGGGTTGCAACTACCTGCTCGCGGTGGACGTGGACATGAACACAGTGGACGGCTACGCGATGTCCTCGTGGGCGCGCGGGTACGGCGACTTCGCGATGCGACCCGACTTCGATACGTTGTGTCGCGTGCCGTGGCAGCCGGGAACCGCGATGCTGCTGGCCGACCTCGCCTGGTTCGACGGCTCGCCGGTGGTCGCCTCCCCGCGGCAGATCCTCCGGCGCCAGCTCGACCGGCTGTCGGGGCTCGGGCTGGCGGCGTATGCCGGGACCGAGCTCGAGTTCATCGTGTACCGCGACTCGTACGAGGACGCGTGGCGGCGCGGCTACCGCGACCTCACCCCGGTCAACCTGTACAACGTGGACTACTCGGTGCTCGGCACCGCCCGAGTCGAGCCGCTGCTGCGCCGGATACGGATCGAGATGGCCGGCGCCGGGCTGGTGCCGGAGAGCGCGAAGGGGGAGTGCAACCTCGGCCAGCACGAGATCGCCTTCCGCTATGCCGACGCGCTGACGACCTGCGACCACCACAGCGTCTACAAGACCGGCGCCAAGGAGATCGCCGCGCAGGAGGGCATGTCTCTCACGTTCATGGCCAAGCCGAACCAGCGCGAGGGCAACTCCTGCCACATCCACTTCTCGTTGCGCGACGCCGCTACCGACCTTCCGCTGATGGCCGGGGACGGGCCGGCCGGGCTTTCACCCCTCGGCGAACGGGTCGTGGCCGGGTTGCTCGCCAGCACCCGCGAGTTCGCGCTCTGCCTCGCGCCGCACGTCAACTCGTACAAGCGGTACCAGCCCGGCAGCTTCGCACCGACCGCCATGCGGTGGGGCCGGGACAACCGGACCTGCGCGCTGCGGGTCGTCGGGCACGGCGGGTCGCTGCGGGTCGAGAACCGGGTACCGGGCGCGGACGTGAACCCGTATCTGGCCGTCGCGGCGCTCGTCGCGGGCGCGGTGCACGGCATCACGAGCGAGCTGTCGCTCGAGCCCGAGTTCGTGGGCAACGCGTACGAGGACACGTCCGCGCCGCAGGTGCCGTCGACGCTGCGGGACGCTCTCGCCGCATGGGAGTACAGCGAGCTGGCCCGGGCGGCGTTCGGCGACGAGGTCGTCGACCACTACGCGAACAACGCGCGGGTGGAGCTGGCCGCATACGACGCGGCGGTCACCGATTGGGAGCTGTACCGGGGGTTCGAGCGGCTATGAGCGTAGCGGAGCGCCGCGGTGTCTGGACCGAGGCGACACTCCGGCCGCCAGGCCGTGGTGTGGCGCCGAGGGAAGGCGCCGCACAAGGCGCGCAGCGGAGCGAAGGTGGGCAATGACAGTGGTGGTGAACCCGGCGACCGAGGAAGTCATCGCGGACGTACCGGCGAACGGTATCGAGGAGACCGACGAGGCCATCGCCCGAGCCGGGCGCGCGTTCTCGGCGTGGCGTGCGGTCGCGCCTGGCGACCGGGCGCGGCTGCTGCGCCGCTTCGCCGACGTCGTCGACGCGCACGTCGAGGAGCTGGCCGAGCTCGAGGTCCGCAACTCCGGCCACACGATCGGCAACGCGCGCTGGGAGGCCGGCAACGTCCGGGATGTCCTGCACTACTTCGCCGCCGCCCCGGAGCGCCTGACCGGCCGGCAGATCCCGGTACCGGGTGGCCTGGACGTGACGTTCCACGAGCCGCTCGGTGTCGTGGGCGTCGTCGTACCGTGGAACTTTCCCATGCCGATCGCGAGCTGGGGCTTTGCCCCGGCGCTGGCGGCGGGCAACACGGTGGTGCTGAAGCCGGCCGAGCTGACCCCTTTGACCGCCCTGCGGCTGGGCGAGTTGGCGCTCGAGGCGGGCCTGCCCGAGGGGGTCTTCACCGTCCTGACCGGCAAGGGCAGCGTGGTGGGGGAGCGGTTCGTCACCAATCCGGCGGTACGCAAGATCTGCTTCACCGGATCGACCGAGGTGGGCCAGCGCATCATGGCCGGCTGCGCCGCACAGGTGAAGCGGGTGACGCTCGAGCTCGGCGGCAAGAGCGCGAACATCGTCTTCGCGGACGCCGACCTGGCCAAGGCAGCGGCCAACGCACCGTACGCCGTCTTCGACAACGCGGGTCAGGACTGCTGCGCGCGGTCGCGGTTGCTGGTCGAGGCGCGGGTGTACGAGCGATTCCTCGAGCTGCTCGAGCCCGCGGTACGGGCCTTCCGGGTCACCGATCCGGCCGACGAGCGGGCCGCGATGGGACCCCTGATCTCGGCGAGCCAGCGGGACACCGTGGCGTCCTATGTGGACGGTGCGGAGGTGGCGTTCCGCGGTACGTGCCCGAGCGGCAAGGGCTTCTGGTACCCGCCGACGGTCCTGCTCGCCCGCTCGCCCGGCGACCGGCACTGGCGCGAGGAGATCTTCGGCCCGGTCCTGTCGGTGCTGCCGTTCGCGGACGAGGCGGACGCGGTACGGCTGGCCAACGACACCGAGTACGGCCTGTCCGGCTCGATCTGGACCCGCGACGTCGGGCGGGCGATCCGGGTGGCGCGCGGGGTGGAGTCGGGCACGCTGTCGGTCAACTCGAACTCGTCGGTGCGCTACTGGACGCCGTTCGGTGGCGTCAAGCAGTCCGGGCTCGGCAGCGAGCTGGGGCCGGACGCCCTACGCGCGTTCACCGACACCAAGAACGTCTTCATCAGTACGGAGGAGTGAGTGGATCGGCTACGGGACCGCGTCGCGGTCATCACGGGGGCGGGTAGCGGTATCGGTCTGGCTACGTCGCGGCGGTTCGCCAGCGAGGGGGCGTTCGTGGTCGCGGTGGACATCGACGCCGATGCGGGCGCCGCCGCCGCGAGAGAGGTCGACGGGGAGTTCGTGGCCTGTGACGTGGCCGACGAGGCTGCGGTCCGGAACCTCTTCGACGGCGTGGTGGAGCGGCACGGCCGGGTCGACATCGCGTTCAACAACGCGGGTATATCGCCGCCCGAGGACGACTCGATCCTGACGACCAACCTGGAGGCATGGGAGCGCGTACAGCGGGTGAACTTGACCTCGGTGTACCTGTGCTGCAAGTACGCGCTCGGCCACATGCGGGCTCGAGGCCGCGGTGTGATCATCAATACCGCCTCGTTCGTGGCGTTGATCGGGGCGGCGACGTCGCAGATCTCGTACACCGCCAGCAAGGGTGGCGTGCTCGCGCTGTCGCGAGAGCTGGGCGTGCAGTTCGCCCGGGAGGGCATCCGGGTCAACGCGCTCTGCCCGGGACCGGTCGACACGCCGCTGTTGCGGGAGCTGTTCGCCGCCGACCCGGAACGCGCGGCCCGCCGTCTCGTCCACGTGCCGATGGGCCGTTTCGCCCAGCCGGAAGAAATCGCGGCCGCTGTGGCGTTCCTGGCCAGTGACGACGCGTCGTTCGTAACAGCGAGCGCTTTCGTAGTCGACGGAGGCATCACCGGCGCGTACGTGACGCCACTGTGACTTTCTGGAGGACGATCCCGGTAGGTGCACCCCGGTAGGTTGGGAAAGTACGGGGAGTCGAACCAACGCAAAGGAGATACCCGTGTCGCGGCCGGTCATCGGCATCACTACGTACGCAGAGGAGACCAGATTCGGACTGCAGGACACGTTTGCGGCGGTGTTGCCGCTGTCGTACGTCCATGCGGTGCACTCGAGTGGAGGGCGCGCCGTACTCATCACGCCAGATGACCCAGACGTGGACATTTTGGACCGAATCGACGGCATCATATTTGCCGGGGGTTCCGACGTGGACCCAGCTCTCTACGGCGAGAAGCCGCATCCCACTACCAACGTCAAGCCTGAGCGCGACGGCGCCGAGCTCGTCCTGCTGCGCGCCGCCATCGCCGGTGACCTGCCGATCCTCGGCATCTGCCGGGGCATGCAGCTGATGACCGTCGCGTACGGCGGTCGGCTGCACCAGCACCTGCCCGACGTGCTCGGTCACCACAACCACCGCCCGATCGCCGGACCGAAGTTCGGCGAGCACCCGGTGCGGCTCGAGCCGGGCAGCATGGCGTACAAGATCCTCGGCGATGTCGTCCAGGTGAACTCGTTCCACCACCAGGGGATCGCCGATCCGGGTCGACTGCTGCCCACCGGTTGGTGCCCGGAGGACAACCTGATCGAGGTCGTCGAAGACCCGACGCGGGAGTTCGTCATCGGAGTGCAGTGGCACCCGGAGGACACCTCGGACTTCCGCCTCTTCGAGGCGCTGGTCGAGATCACCCGCGAGCGCCGATCACGGCAGCTAGCGCGCTCGTGACCGGTAGGGTGTGATCACGGCGAGTCCAAGATCGACGAACGGGGAGGCAGGTAGGCTTCCCGGCATGAACGTCCGCGCCCCGCTGCGCCCCGGG
>Ga0075419_10001114_pt1 | contig 17389 bp, 14 predicted proteins | sample SoiMetdeltSBSDD3_FD_76900 | JGI IMG/M metagenome (GOLD analysis project Ga0075419, IMG submission 76900) | Bulk soil microbial communities from a Populus tree surrounding site in Tennessee, USA - Soil MetaG P. deltoides SBSDD3 | ecosystem: Environmental > Terrestrial > Soil > Tree plantation... | reverse complement strand
GCTGGGCTTCATCGTCGTGACCAGCATGGTCGTTGCACCGCTCGGTGCGCGACTCATGCACTGGGCGCCGGTTCGACCGCTGCGGATCGGGTTCGCGCTGTTCCTCTATGCGATCAGCGCGCGAATGCTTGCCGCGGTGTGGTGAAGGAGTCAGTGGTAGGCGAGAATCGAGACTAAAGGGGGCAACGTTATGGCAGGGCCTTTATCGAAAATCCGCGTCCTCGATCTTTCTCGCGTGCTCGCCGGTCCCTGGGCGAGCCAGAATCTCGCCGACCTGGGTGCCGACGTCATCAAGCTGGAGCGCCCGAAGATCGGTGATGACTCGCGTGCGTTCGGCCCGCCGTGGGTCAAGGACCGCGAAGCCCGCGACACCCGGGACTCGGCCTACTTCACCTCGGCCAACCGCGGCAAGCGGTCGGTCACGCTGAACATCGCCCGACCGGAAGGTCAGGCGATCGCGCGCGAGCTGGCCGGCCTCTGCGACGTCCTGATCGAGAACTACAAGTTCGGCGACCTCGCGCGCTATGGCTTGGGATACGCGGACCTCAATGCCGTGAACCCGCGGCTGATCTACTGTTCGGTGACCGGCTTTGGCCAGACCGGGCCGTACCGCGAGCACCCGGGCTACGATTTCATGATTCAGGGCATGGGGGGGATGATGAGCGTCACCGGCGAACCCGATGGCGCGCCCGGCGGCGGGCCGCAGCGCGCAGGGGTGCCGATCGCCGACATCATTACGGGGATGTACGCCTCGATCGCGATCTGCGCCGCGCTTGCGCACCGCGCCGAATCGGGCCTCGGCCAGCACCTCGATCTGGCGCTGCTCGATTCGCAGATTGCGCTGCTCGCCTACCAGAACACCAACTACTTCGCCACTGGCGTGCCCCCCAGGCGCATCGGCAACCTGCATCCGAACATCGTGCCCTACCAGCCGTTCAAGTCGAGCGACGGCGAGGTCATCGTTGCGTGCGGCAACGACAATCTGTTCCGGAAATTCTGCGACGCGGCCGGTTGCTCCGAGCTCGCGCAAGATCCCCGCTTTGCCACCAACGGCAAGCGCGTCGAGAATCGCGCCGAAATCACCCGCTTGATCAACGCAGTCATGCGCAAGAAAACGACGGCCGAGTGGCTCGACCTGCTGGAAGCGGCCGGAGTGCCGAACGGACCGATCAACGATATTGCGCAGGTCTTCCAGGAACCGCAGGTCCAGGCGCGGGGCGTGAAAATCGAACTGGACCACGCTGCTGCGGGGAAGCTGCCGCTGGTCGCCAGCCCGATGCGCTTTTCGGCAACCCCGCTCGAATACCGGCTGCCGCCGCCACTGCTCGGTGAGCATACCGACGAGGTGCTACGAAGCCTCCTCGGCAAAAGCGACGCGGAGATCGCGCGACTGCGGGCCGAGGAGATTATCTAGGCGACGCGAGCGCCGCTCAGTTGTCGACCTTCGCTCCCGAGTCCTTGACCACCTTCGCCCACTTGGTGATCTCGCTACGGATCAGCTTGGCGAACTCTTCCGGCGGCATGCCGCCAGGATCGGCGCCCTGCTCGGCCCAGATCTTTTTCAGGTCGGGCTGGTTCATCGCCGCGACGGTCTCCGTGTACATGCGGTCGCGGATCTCTTTCGGCGTGCCCTTCAGCGCCCATAGGGCGTACCAGGTGCGCACCTCGTAGCCCGGAACGCCGGCCTCCTGCACGGTCGGCACGTTCGGCAGCACCGGATTGCGCTTGATGCTGGTGACCGCCAGGGGGATGAGCTTGCCCGCCTTCACTTGCACGGAGGACGTTCCCATGCCGTCGAACGCAAGGTCCACCTGACCGGCGAGCAGATCGATCATCAGCGGACCGGCCCCCCGATACGGGATATGCACCAGGAACGTCTTCGTCATCGTCTTGAACAGCTCGACCGAGAGATGATGCGTGGTGCCGCTTCCCGCCGATCCATAGTTGAGCTTGCCCGGGTTGGCGCGCGCATAGTTGATGAGGTCGCTGAGCGTCTTGAACTTGTCGGCATGCTTCGGATGCACCACGACCACGTTCGGCACGAACGCCGCGACGGTAACCGGCTCGAAATCCCTTTCCAGGCTGTACGGGAGCTTCGTGTACAGGCTCTCGGCGATCGTGTGGTGCACCGCGCCGAAGAACCAGTTGTAGCCGTCGGGCGCGCGCTTGGTCGCGTTCGTCGCGCCGACCGTGCCGCCCGCGCCGCCTTGATTCTCGATGAGGACCTGCTGGCCAAGCTGCTGCGACAGCTTCGCGGCGATCGGGCGTGCAAACGTATCGGTGCCGCCGCCGGCCGGGAACGGATTCAGGAACGTAATCGGCTTCGTCGGCCAGCTTTGCGCTTGCGCCGCGGATGCGAGAACCGCGAGCGTGCATCCTGCCGCGGCACGGATGAGGAACTGCAATGCGGTGGTCATTCTCCTCCTCGGATCGTCGGTATTTCCGGCGCCGATCATAGCAGCTACTGAGTGCGCAACCGGGGGTCGAGCGCGTCGCGCAACGAATCGCCGAACAGGTTGAACCCGAACACCGCAAGCGTGATCGCGAGACCCGGGAAGATCGCCATCCACGGCGCGCTTTCGGCGAACTGCACCGCCGCGCCGCGCAGCATCAAGCCCCACGCTGCGGTCGGCTCCTGCACGCCGAGGCCGAGAAACGAAAGCGAAGCTTCGAGCAGGATCGCCTCGCCGAGGAATGCAGTCGCCATGATCAGGATCGGCGCCATCACGTTCGGTAGCATGTGGCGCAGGATGATGCGTGCGTGGCTGAACCCGGCGGCGCGTGCGGCGTCTACGTAGGGCATCTCCCGCACCGCGAGCGCGCTCGAGCGGACCACGCGTGCGCAACGCGGCACCATTGGCACCGCGATGGCGAGGATCACGTTGCCGGCGCCGGTGCCGAGGACCGCGACCACCGCGAGCGCGAGGATGATGACCGGGAACGCGAAGAACACGTCCATGATCCGTTGCACGATGAGATCGGTGCGGCCGCCGAAATAGGCGCTCGCGACGCCGATCAGCGAGCCGAGCGTGGCGCCCAGCAGCGAAGCGCCGAGGCCGACCATCAACGCGGTGCGCGAGCCATAGATCATGCGCGAGAACACGTCGCGACCGAATGCGTCGGTGCCGAGCCAGTGCTTTGCGTCGGGCGCAGCAAGCATCGCGGCGTAGTCGGTATCCAGCGGATGGTACGGCGCGAGGAAGCCGGCGGTCCCCGCGGTGATCACCATCAGCAGCACGATGGCGGCGCCGATCGCGCCGAGCGGGCGCTGCCGGATGAAATCGGTGATTGCCGCCAGCCAACCCGTGCGCGGCTCCTCGGAACGGGTCAGCTGCTCTACGGTTTGCGGGGTGACGGCCATCAGCGGTAGCGGATGCGAGGGTCGAGCCACGCGTACGCGATGTCGACGACGAAGTTGACGATCAGGAAAAAGGTGGCGACCAGCATCACCAGCGCCTGCGTGAGCGTGTAGTCGCGGCGCGCGATCGCCTCGACGAACAGCATCCCGAGCCCGTTCAGATTGAAGACCTGCTCGGTGACCACCAGCCCGCCGAGCAGGAACGCAAACTCGAGGCTGATCACGGTGAGCACCGGCAGGATCGCGTTCTTGAGCGCGTGCCGTGAAAGGATCAGCTTCAGCCACAGCCCCTTGGCGCGCGCGGTGCGGATGTAGTCCTCGCGCAGCACCTCGAGCATCGCCGAGCGCATCATCCGCGTGCCCACCGCAGAATAGCGATAGCCCACGGCGAGCGCCGGCCAGATGAGCTGCGCGAGATTCTCCCAGGGGTTCACCCAGAACGGCGTGAACACCATCGGCGGGATCCATTTGAACACGGTCAGCATGACGAGGATCATCAGGATCCCGAGCCAGAACGACGGCGTCGCGAGGCCGGCGATCGAGAATACGCGCACGGCATAGTCGATCCACGTGTCCTGCTTCACGGCGGCGAGGATGCCGAGCGGGATCGCGAGCAGCGTGGCGATCGTGCTCGCCATCAGCGCGAGCTGCAGCGACAGCGCAAAGCGCAGCTTGATCTCCTCGGTGATCGGCGCTCCGGTCCACATCGAAAGGCCGAAATCGAGCCGCGCCAGCCCGGCCATCCAGCTGGTGAACTGCTTCCACAGCGGCTGATCGAGCCCGAGCTTCGCGCGCTCCTGGTTCATCAGATCCTGCGACTGGAACTGGCTGCCCTGGCCGAGGTACCGGGCCTCGACCACGTCGCCCGGCACCACGCGCAGCAGCAGAAAGATCAGGATCGCGACGCCGAGCAGCGTCGGGATCATCGCCAGCAGCCGCTTCAGGATGTAGCGTGCCATCAGCGGGCCGCTACGGCTCCCTGGGTCACTGCGTCAGCCAGACCGTGTCGAGCGTGTTGTTCAGATAGTGGCTCGGCGTGACGGTCCAGCCCTTCACTTTGGCCGAGTGCGGGATGATCCGGTGCCATTGCAGCGTCATCAGGTAGTGCGCCTCCTCGTCGAGCACGCGCTTCTCGAACTGCCGCACGAGCCGCTTGCGTTCTTCGACGTTGGTCGCGCGGCTCTGCTTGTCGTACAGATCGTCGAGCACCGGATCCTTGTAGCGGCCGTAGTTCGCCGGGTTGCGGTCGGTCGACAGGAACTTGTACATGTCGAGGTCCGGCTCGACGATGTAGCCGCACTGGAAATCCATGTGCACCTGGGTGTCGCCCTTGCGGATGGTGCCGAAGTACGCAGCGGCCTCGATCACTTCCTGCTTCACGTTCAGGCCGACCTTGCGCCACTGGTCGATCAGCCACACGCCCAGCGGCTCGTACGGCATCGGGATGCCGCGGTTGGTGAACGTGAACTGGAAGCCTTCCGGCACGCCAGCCTCCTTCAGCAGCCGCCTCGCCTCGGCGCGCGATTTCTCGATGTCCGGCCAGTAGCCGGCGAGCTTGTTCAGCTCTTCAGGCGGCGTCGCAAACGGCGTGCCGGGAACCTGCACGCCGGCGACGGCCTTGACGATCGCGATCTTCGACAGCGCCTTCGAGGCCTCGTGGCGATCGAGCGCGAGCGTCAGCGCGCGGCGCACCCGCTTGTCGTCGAACGGCTTCTTCTCATGGTTGATGCCGACGAGCAGGATGCAATCCCACGGCGACTCCTGCACGGTCACCTTGCTGCCGAGCGTGCTGACGATGCTGTCGCGCTCAGCGGGGCAGAACCCGCGGAACTGGATATGCGCCCGCTCGCCGCGCACCGCGGCGACCTGCGCTGCCGAGTCGCGCATGAAGATGGCACGAAAACCGTCGAGATAGGGCTTGCCCTTGTCCCAGTAGTTCGGATTCTTCTTGCCGACGACGTGCGAGCCCTTGACGTGCTCGACGAACGTGAACGGGCCGGTGCCCATGATGTTCTTCTCGTACCAGTGCGGGTCCTTGGCGAGGATGTCCGCCTTGTAGATGAAGTTGTACGGCGAGAGCAGCGACGCGATGAACGAACCCGATTGCTCCTTCAGGCGGAACACGACCGTCAGCGGGTCGGGCGCCTCGATTGCCTTCACGTCGGAGTACTGGCCCTTGCGCGTCGAGCCGACGCCGGGCGGCGGGAAGACGATCTTGTCGTAGGACGCCTTCACGTCCTTCGAGGTCATCTCGGAGCCGTCGTGGAACTTGACGCCCTTGCGCAGCTTGAACGTGTAGGCGAGGCCGTCCTGCGATACGGTCCAGCTCTCGGCCAGCGATGGCGCCGGCTTGGTGCCGGAGGTGTCGTTCGGGTCAACGCGCAGAAGCGTGTTGTAGAACGGCGCAACCGGGTGGATCAGGCCGAACGTCTCCTCACGGTGTCCGTCATACGACGGCGGCTCCGAAGGGACCGGGAACACCAGTTCGCCGCCGTTACGCGGTGTCTGGGCTTGGACCGAAACGATGAAAAACGCGCTGGCGCCGAGCGCCAGCAAATGCGCAAGCCGCTTCATGACAACACCTCCTCCTCGTCGACAAGCCCCCCTGCGGCGGGGGTCTTGCAAATCTCCCGGCTCCTTATTAGCGGGGAGTGGCTCAACCTGTCAATGTTGTCAGTCAAGCAAGATGACAGGCCGCCCAGTGCGCCGGGCGGATCTCGCGCAGCGCGGGTATTTCCGCGCTGCAGCGAGGCACCGCGATGGGGCACCGCGGATGGAATACGCAGCCGCTCGGGGGGTTCACCGCGCTCGGCACCTCGCCGCGCAGCACGGTGCGCTCGCGCCGTGCCTCGAGCTTCGGGTCTGGAATCGGCACCGCGGAGAGCAGCGCCCGCGTATAGGGGTGTGCCGGCTCCTCGTAGACGGAACGCCGGTCCGCGATTTCGGCCACCTTGCCGAGATACATCACGACTACGCGATCGGAGATATGGCGCACGACCGAGAGGTCATGCGCGATGAACAGGTACGTCAGCCCGAGCCGCTGCTGCAGATCCTCGAGCAGATTGACGATCTGTGCCTGGATCGAGACGTCGAGCGCCGAGACCGGCTCGTCGCAGACGATCAGCGACGGCTCCATGGCGAGCGCACGCGCGATCCCGACGCGCTGGCGCTGCCCGCCCGACATCTGGTGCGGATAGCGCCGCGCGTGCTGCGGAAGCAGCCCGACCTGGGTGAGCAGCTCCTTCACGCGCGCCGCGCGCGCGTTCTTTTCGTTGATCAGACCGTGCACCTGGATCGGCTCGGCCAGGATCTGCCCGACCGTCATCCTCGGGTTCAGCGAGGAATACGGATCCTGGAAGATCACCTGCATCCGCCGGCGCATGCTGCGCAGCTTGTCCTCCGGCAGCGTCGTCAGTTCGACCCCCTCGAACAGCACCTGACCGCTGGTCGGACGCTCGAGCAGCAGCACGCAGCGGCCGGTCGTCGTCTTGCCGCAGCCCGACTCGCCGACCAGCCCGAGCGTCTCGCCCCGCTGCAGCGTGAAGCTGACGCCGTCGACCGCCCGCACCGCAAGCTGCGCGCCGCGCAGGCCGCCGCTCACGGGGAAATGCTTGACGAGGTCGCGCACCTGCAGCAGCGGTTCGCTCATGACGCGACCTCGAGCGGCACTTCGTCGGCGAGCCGCGCGGCTTCCCAGCACGCCGAGAGGTGCGCGGGGCTGACGACTTCGAGCGGCGGCGCCAGCTCCAGGCAGCGCTCGACGCGGAACGCGCAACGCGGCGCGAACGAGCAGCCCGGTGGCAGGCGCGTCATGTCGGGCGGCTGGCCTTCGATCGGTGCGAGCCGCGCGCGGCGCGGCTCATCGAGCCGGGGCACCGAGCGCAGCAGCCCCAGCGTGTACGGGTGGCGCGGCGCGGCGTACAGCTCGGCTGCGCTCGCGCGCTCGATGATTCGCCCGGCATACATGACGTTTACACGATCGGCGTAGCGCGCAACAACGCCCAGGTTGTGCGTGATGATCAGCATCGCGACGCCGAGACGCCGCGACAGGTCGCGCATCAACTCGAGGATCTGCGCCTGGATCGTCACGTCGAGCGCGGTCGTCGGCTCATCGGCAAGGATCAGCGACGGATTGCACGCGAGCGCCATCGCGATCATCATCCGCTGGCGCATGCCGCCGCTGAAGTGATGCGGATACTGGCCGAGGCGACGCCCGGGATCCGGAATGCCGACCATCGCCAGCAGCTCGAGCGCGCGCGCGCGGGCCTCGGGCGGCTTCATCTGCATGTGGATCTCGAGCCCTTCGGTCAGCTGGCGTCCGATCGAAAGCACCGGATTCAGCGATGTCATCGGCTCCTGGAAGATCATCGCGATCTCGCGGCCGCGCACGCCGCGCATCTGCTCCTCGCTGAGTGCCAGCAGATTGCGACCCTTGAAGAGGATTTCGCCGCCCTCGATCCGCCCGGCGGGCTGGTCGATGAGCCGCATGATGCTGAGTGCCGACACCGACTTGCCGCAGCCCGATTCACCGACGAGCGCCACGGTCTCGCCCTCCTCGACCTCCCACGACACGCCGTCGACCGCGCGCAGCATGCCCGCCGTCGTAAAGAACGTGGTGCGAAGGTCCTTCACTTTGAGGAGGGTCGCCACCGCGCGGGCAGTCTAGCATCGCGGCGCCCGCCGACCTTCGCTGCTACGATACCCGCGGGACCGCCGGATGAAAAAGCGCACGCTCGCCACCTGCTGTGCCGTCCACACGCTGCACGACGGCCTGTCCGATGTGAGCTACGTGCTGCTGCCGCTGCTCGCACAGACCTTCGGCCTGTCGCTCGTGCAGGTGGGCGTCATTCGCGGCGCGCATCGCGCGGCGATGGCGGCATTCCAGATTCCCGCCGGGCTCATCGCCGAGCGCTTCGGCGAGCGCAACCTGCTCGCGCTCGGAACGCTGCTGGTCGGAGTCGCGTTTCTCGGCCTCGGCTATGCGCCCGGCTTCTGGGCGATCCTCGTCGCGCTGTTCGGGGCCGGTCTCGGCTCGTCGGTCCAGCACCCGCTCGGCTCGACCCTGATCTCGCGCGCGTATCCGCACGAAGGGCGTCGTGCGGCGCTCGGTACCTACAACTTTGCCGGCGACGTCGGCAAGTTTGCGTTCGGCGCGATCGTCTCGCTCGCGCTGCTGGCCGGAATCTCGTGGCAGGCGCCGGTACTCGGTTTTGGCGTGGCGGCGCTCGTCGCGGCGGCCGCCGTTCTTGCCTTGGTCGCTGACACGCGAACGCCCGTCGGAACCGGCACGATGAGGGCGGCGAAAACGACCGCCGGCTGGGGCATCCGGGACCGCCGGGGCTTTACCGTGCTCTGCCTGATCGAGATACTCGACTCGAGCACGCGCACCGGCTTTCTCACGTTCATTGCGTTCCTGCTGATCGCCGAAGGCTTGTCCGAAGGCTGGGCCGCGAGCGCGGTGCCGCTCGTTTTCATCGGCGGCATGGCAGGCAAGCTCGCCTGCGGGTTGCTCGCAGAGCGACTCGGCGTGGTACGCATGATCATAGCGACCGAGCTCGCCACCGCGTGCGGCATCTTCGCTGCGCTGGCGCTGCCGGCAATCGCCGCTTTCGTGCTGCTGCCGCTCGTTGGCGTAGTCCTGCAGGGTACGTCCTCGGTGCTGTACGCGACCGTCGGCGAGTTCGTCGAGCCCGATCGACTGCCGCGCAGCTTCGGGCTGTTCTACACGATCGGATCGATCTGCGGGATCGCCGCGCCGCTCGGCTATGGCCTGCTGGGCGACCGGTTCGGCGTGAGCATCGCGATCGCGACCATGGGCGTGGTCGTCCTGCTGACGATTCCGCTCGCGATACTGCTCAAGCCGCGCTACGCCGCTGCGCCTCAGGCGTAGCGTGGAGCGTCGCTCTTCCTATTTACCGTTGAATTGAGGCTTGCGCTTGGCGAGGAACGCGGCAACCCCCTCGCGGAAATCCTCGGTGTCGAAGCACGCGTAGCCTTCGGCGCGCTCCTCGGCCGAGAGCGGGCGAGGATCGAGCAGCCGCCGGATGAACTTCTTGTGCCAGCGCGCCACGAGCGGCGCGCCTTCGGCGATGCGGCGCGCCGCGGCGTACGCCTCCGGGACTACGTTGGCATCGGCCACCACGCGCGACACCAAGCCCTTCTCGTAGGCCTCGCGGGCATTCCAGATCCTGCCTTCTAGCAGGATCTCGAGCGACGCAGCCGGGCCGAGGAGCCGCAGCATGCCGGCGAGCTCGTCGTAGGACTCGGTCAGCCCGAGGTTCTTCACGGGCACGCCGAAGCGAGCCGATTCGTTGCAGATGCGCAGGTCGCACTGTGACGCGATCAGCAGGCCGCCGCCGACGCACGCGCCCTGGATGAGCGCAAGTGTCGGGTGACGACACTCCGCGACGGCCTGCAACCAGCCGATGCCGCCTTCGCTGTAGGCTTGCGCCTGCTTCGAATTTGCGCGCTCCGCGTGAAACTCGGAAATATCGGCGCCCGCCGCGAAGGCGCGGTCGCCCGCGCCCCGCAGCACGATGCAACGCAGACTGTCATCGCCGTCGAGTTCCTGCATGGCGCTGCCCAGACGCGACCACATCGCCTTGTCGAGCGCGTTGAGGCGCTCGGGCCGGTTGAGCGTGACCGTGGCGATTGCGCCGTCGCGCTCGACGAGAATCGCGTCGCTCACGCTGCGGCGCGCTGTGCCGTCGCATGCATCGACGCGAGGTATTCCATCGCCGAGCGCACACCGTCCTTGCGAATTGGAACGCCGGCGAGATCAAGGCCCATCTCCACGCCGGCCAGCGTGCCGAGCAGCGTGAGGTCGTTGAAGTGACCGAGATGACCGATGCGGAATACTCGTCCGGCGAGCTTGGTAAGGCCGGTGCCGAGCGACATGTCGAACTTCTCCAGGATGATCTTTCGCAGTCGGTCGGCGTTGTGGCCCTCCGGCATCATGACCGCGGTCAGCGACGCCGAATACTCGGCCGGATTCTTCGCCAGGATCTCGAGACCCCAGCCGCGCACCGCGCGGCGGGTGGCTTCGGCATGCCGCTGGTGCCGCGCGAACACATTGTCCAGACCCTCTTCCTCGAGCATGCGCAGCGATTCGCGCAAGCCGTACAGCAGGTTCGTCGCCGGCGTGTAGGGGAAGTAGCCGTCCTTGTTGGCTGCGATCATCTCTTCCCAATCCCAGAAGCTGCGCGGCAGCCGCGCGTTGCGCGAAGCGGCGAGCGCTTTCTTCGAGATCGCGTTGAACGACAGCCCCGGCGGCAGCATCAGCCCTTTCTGCGAGCCGCCGACCGTCACGTCGACGCCCCATTCGTCGTGGCGGTAGTCGATCGAGCCGAGCGACGAGATCGTGTCCACCATGTAGAGCGCCGGATGCTGCGCGGCGTTGATCGCTTGCCGCACTTCGTCGATGCGCGAAGTCACGCCGGTCGAAGTCTCGTTGTGCACAACGCAAACCGCCTTGATATCGCGCCCCTGGTCTTCGCGCAGGCGCTTCTCGATTGCTTGCGGGTCGGCGCCGGTACGCCAGTCGCCGGCGATGAACTCGGGCTTCAATCCGAGCCGCTGCGCCATCTTCTGCCAGAGCGCCGCGAAGTGCCCGGTCTCGTACATGAGGACTCCGTCGCCCGCCGAAAGCGTGTTCACGAGCGCCGCTTCCCACGCCCCGGTGCCCGACGCGGGGTAGATCACGACGTGGCTCTTGGTCTTGAACACCCGCTTCATGCCTTCGAGCACTTCCTTTCCGAGCAGCGCGAATTCCGGGCCGCGGTGGTCCATGGTCGGAAAATCAATCGCGCGCAAGACGCGATCGGGCACGTTGGTCGGGCCGGGAATCTGCAGGAAATGGCGGCCGGCGGGTCGGCTCATGAAGCCTCCTGAGCGGATGGAATATGCGGCGACAGGAGTATTCTACTCTGCGGTCTCATGAACGCTCCGAGCTTTCCCGTCAGACTGGTGCGCGCACGACCCGGCGACTCGGCGCTCGCTGCACGGCTGCGGCGCGAAGTCGATGGCGACGTGCTCTTCGATGCGGCGAGCCGCGGACGCTATTCAACCGACGCGTCGATCTATCAGATCGAGCCCGTCGGCGTCGTAGTGCCGCGCACGCCGGAAGCGGCGCGCATCGCAATCGCGATCGCGATCGAGGAGGAAGTTCCGGTGCTCGCGCGCGGCGCGGGAAGCTCGCAGTGCGGGCAGACCGTCGGCGCCGCGCTCGTCATCGACCACTCGAAACACCTGCGCAACGTGCTCGAGCTCGATCCCGCGCAGCGCAGCGTCGTCGTCGAGCCCGGCATCACGCTCGATGCGCTCAACGCGCAGCTGCGGCCGCACAACCTGTGGTTTGCGGTAGACGTCTCGACGAGCGCTCAAGCCACGCTCGGCGGCATGGCGGGAAACAATTCGTGCGGCTCGCGCTCGATCGCCTACGGCAACATGGTGCACAACGTGCTCGCGATCGAAGCGCTCACTGCAGCGGGCGATCGCTGGCGGTTTGGCCCGATGGCAGACGCTTCCGGCCCGGCGGGGTACGTCGCGCTCGTCGCAAAGCTGCGCGCGTTGTATGAGCGGGAGCGCGAAGAGATCGCCGCACGCTTTCCGAGAGTGTTGCGCAAGGTCGCCGGGTACAACCTCGATCACCTCGGCCCGCCGCATGCCAATGCCGCGCACCTGCTGGTCGGTTCGGAAGGGACGCTCGCCTGGTTCGAGCGGCTGCACCTCAAGCTCTCGCCGCTGCCGCGCGCCCGGGCGCTCGGCGTTTGCCACTTCCCGAAGTTCTACACGGCGATGGAAAGCGCTCAGCACATCGTGCAGCTCGGCCCTTCGGCGGTCGAGCTCGTCGACCGGACGATGATCGGCCTGGCGCGCGAGATCGGCGCCTACGCAAGGATCGTCGAGCAGTTCATCCGCGGCGAGCCCGATGCGGTCCTGCTGGTCGAATTTTCCGGGGACGACCCGGCGATCGAGCGCGCGCGGTTGCGCAAGCTCTCCGAGTTGATGGCGGACCTTGGCCTTCCGGGAAGCGTCGTCGAGATCAGCGACGCGCGATTGCAGAAGGAGATCTGGGAGGTCAGGAAGGCGGGCCTCAACATCATGATGTCGATGAAGGGCGACGGCAAGCCGGTCTCGTTCATCGAGGATTGCGCGGTGCCGCTCGAGCACCTCGCCGAGTACACCGCGCGGCTCACGGAGGTGTTTCACAAGCACGGCACGCGCGGCACCTGGTACGCGCACGCTTCGGTCGGCACGCTGCACGTGCGGCCGGTGCTCGACATGCGACGCGACGGCGCGCAGAAGATGCGCGCGATCGCCGAGGAAGCGTGCGCGATGGTGAAGCAATACAAGGGTGCCTACTCGGGCGAGCACGGCGACGGGCTGGTGCGCTCCGAATGGATCGCGCCCTTTTTCGGCCCGCGCCTCACCGCGTGCCTCGGCGAGATCAAGTCATGGCTCGACCCGAAGGGATTGCTCAACCCGGGCAAGATCGTCGATCCGTCGAAGATGGACGATGCATCGCTGTTTCGCTTCAAGCCGGGCTACGCCACGAACGTGGCAGGCACGACGCTCGACTGGTCGGACTGGGGCGGGTACGACAAGGCGGTAGAGATGTGCAACAACAACGGCCACTGCCGCAAGTTCGACGCCGGCACGATGTGCCCGTCCTATCGCGTCACCGGCGACGAGCAGCATACGACCCGCGGGCGCGCGAACACGCTGCGGCTCGCGCTCTCCGGCCAGCTCGGGTCGGAGCGCGGAGCCACGCACGATGCGGTCAAGGATGCGCTCGACTTGTGCGTTTCGTGCAAGGGATGCAGGCGCGAATGTCCGACCGGTGTCGACATGGCGCGCATGAAGGTCGAGTTCTTCAGCGAGTACAGGACGAGCCACGCACTTACGCTGCGCGAGCGGCTGATCGCGTTCCTTCCCCGCTACGCGCCGGTGCTCGCCCGGCTTGCGCCGCTGGCGAACCTTGCGAGCGCGCTGCCGCTGCGCGAGTCTTTCGCGGGCTTTGCCGCGCAGCGCTCCTTGCCGCGCTGGCGCCGCGACTTCTGGCGCGACGCTGAACTGGATGCGCAGGTCGGTAGCCGTGAGGTATTGCTCTTTGTCGATACGTTCAACCGCTATTTCGAGCCGGAGAACGCGCGCGCGGCGACCCGTGTTCTGCGCGCTGCGGGATACCAGGTCAATGCGCTTGCCGCGCGCGGCGGCGAAAGGCCGTTGTGCTGCGGGCGCACGCTTCTTTCGGCCGGGCTCGCGGACGAAGCGAAGCACGAAGCGCAGCGCCTGATCGACGCAGCGCGCCCGTTCGTCGAGCGCGGTGTGCCGGTCGTCGGCCTGGAACCTTCGTGCACGTTCGCGCTGCGCGACGAGCTCGTTGCGCTGCTGCCACGTGCCGAGAGCGCTGGGCTGGCGATGAATTCATTCCTGTTCGAGGAATTTCTCGCGCGCGAAGACGATGCCGGCCGCTTGCGTCTATCGCTGCAGCCGATCGCGAAGGAAGCGCTGCTGCACGGCCACTGCCACCAGAAGGCGTTCGATGCAATGCGCGCAGTCGAGCGCACACTGGGTCTCGTGCCCGAGCTGAAGGTGCGCAGGGTCGAATCGAGCTGCTGCGGCATGGCGGGCTCGTTCGGCTACGAAGCCGAGCACTACGCGGTCTCGATGCAAATGGCAGAAGCCAGCCTGTTGCCGGCGCTGCGCGCGTCTGCGCACGAGGCGCTCCTCATCGCGGACGGCACGAGCTGCCGGCAGCAAATCGAGCACGGCGTGGGTCGGCGCGCACTCCACGTCGCGCGCGTGCTCGAGCAAGCGCTCTAGGCTTGCTTTCTCGACCAGTTGAAAAGCGCAATCCCCGCAGCGATCATCGGCAAGCTCAGCCATTGACCCATCGTCAGGCCGAGCGCGAGATAGCCGAGGAATTCGTCAGGCTCGCGGGCGAACTCGGCGATGAAGCGGAAGGCGCCGTAGCCGATCAGGAACACGGCGGACACCTGGCCGCGCGGACGCGGTTTGGACGAGAACCACCAGAGGATCGCGAACAGCGCGAGCCCCTCGAGCGCCATCTGGTAGAGTTGCGAAGGATGGCGCGGCACGCCATCGGCGCCATGGAACACCATCGCCCACGGCACGTCGCTCGCGCGGCCCCACAGCTCGCCGTTGATGAAGTTGCCGAGCCTGCCGGTCGCGAACCCGAGCGGGCAAAGCGGAGCGATGAAGTCCATCACGTCCAGCCAGCGCAGCCGGTGGCGGTGCGCGACGAACATCATCGCGACCAGCACGCCGAGAAAGCCGCCGTGAAACGACATCCCGCCCTGCCAGATCGCGAAAATCTCGAACGGGTGCGCAAGATAGTAGCCGGGCTTGTAGAACAGCACGTACCCGAGACGCCCGCCGAGGATGACGCCGACGATCGAGCCGAAGAGCAGGTCGTCGAACTGCTGCCGCGTGACGGGCGAGCCGCCGCGTGCGATGCGCCGCACGCCCAGCCACCACGCGGCGGCGAAACCCGCCAGGTACATCAGTCCGTACCAGCGGACCGCCAGCGGGCCGATGGAAAATGCGACCGGATCGAAGTTCGGATGCACCAGCACGGTAAGATTCGATTCTAGCGACTCGAGGAAACCGCGCATGGCCTACAACCGCAGGAGCCGCCTGATCACGCAGGGCGTGGCGCGCTCGCCCAACCGCGCAATGCTGCGCGCCGTCGGCTTCAAGGACGGCGACTTCGAAAAACCGATCGTCGGCGTGGCGAACGGCCATTCGACGATGAACCCGTGCAATGCCGGCATCCAGCCGCTCGTGGATCGCGCGATGGCGGCGCTCGAGCAGGCGGGCGCAAAGCCGCAGATGTTCGGCTTTCCGACAGTGACGGATGGCATCGGCATGGGCACCGAGGCGATGAAGTATTCGCTCGTCTCGCGCGAAGTGATCGCCGACGCGATCGAAACCTCGGTCAACGGCCAGGCGATGGACGGAGCGCTGGTGATCGGCGGCTGCGACAAGAACATGCCCGGCGGGATGCTCGCGCTCGCGCGCATGAACGTGCCCTCCATCTTCGTCTACGGCGGCACGATCAAGCCCGGTGTCTGGAAGGGACAGACGCTCACGATCGTCAGCCCGTTCGAAGCGGTCGGCGCCTATTCGGCCGGCAACATGAAGGAGGAAGACTTCATCGGCATCGAGAAGAACGCGTGCCCGAGCGTCGGCGCATGCGGCGGCATGTACACGGCCAATACGATGTCCTCGTCGTTCGAGGCGCTCGGCATGAGCCTGCTCGGTTCCTCGCAGATGGCGGCGCCCGACCCGGAAAAGGCCGACTCGGCGGCGCAATCGGCGCTCGTCCTCGTCGAGGCGGTGCGAAACGACCTGAAGCCGCGGCAGATCATCACGCGCAAGTCGATCGAGAACGCGATTGCGCTGGTGATGGCAACCGGAGGCTCGACCAACGCGGTGCTGCACTACCTCGCGATCGCCCACGCAGCCGGCGTCAAGTGGACGATCGACGATTTCGAGCGGATGCGCCGCAAGGTCCCGGTGCTCTGCGATCTCAAGCCTTCGGGGCGCTTCGTCGCCGTCGACCTGCATCGCGCGGGCGGCGTGCCGCAGGTGCTCAAGGTGCTGCTGAAGAACGGCGTTCTCCACGGCGATTGCATCACGATCACCGGCAAGACGCTTGCGCAGGAGCTGAAGAGCATTCCCGACAAGCCGCGCGCCGACCAGGAGGTCATTCGCGACTGGTCGCGCCCTATGTATCCGCAGGGCCATCTCGCGATCCTCAAGGGCAACCTTGCGACCGAAGGCTGCGTGGCGAAGATCACCGGGCTGAAGAATCCTTCGATTACCGGACCCGCGCGCGTGTTCGACTCCGAGAACGACTGCATGAAGGCGATCCTCGCGAAGCAGATCCGGCCCGGCGACGTGATCGTGATCCGCTACGAAGGACCGAAAGGCGGGCCCGGGATGCAGGAGATGCTCGCACCGACCTCGGCGCTGATCGGCCAGGGACTCGGCGAGTCGGTGGGACTGCTCACCGACGGGCGGTTTTCCGGCGGCACGTGGGGAATGGTCGTCGGCCACGTCGCCCCGGAAGCGTACGTAGGCGGCACGATCGCGCTCGTGAAAGAAGGCGACTCGATCACGATCGACGCCAAGAAGCATCTGATCCAGCTCAACGTCCCGGCAAAAGAGCTCGCCCGGCGGAAGAAAAAATGGAAGGCGCCGAAGCCGCGCTACACCGCGGGCCTGATGGCGAAGTACATGAAGCTCGTCTCGAGCGCCTCGCTCGGAGCGGTGACCGGCTAGAACGAAGAACCTGGTTCCCTTAGAAATTCGATCTCGGCCGGCGTACTTTGCCGGCCGAGAATGCCGTTTCGGTGCGGAAATCGGCCGAACCGCTTAATGATCTCCCAATGCCGCTGCGCCCACTCGGAGTTCGGGTGACCGGCGAACAGCTCGAGCGCGCGCTCCTGGTCGGCGAGGCGCTCGCTATGCTCGAACGGGAGATAGACGAACGCGCGCTCGACCCCGCTGAGCGCACGGTCGTGCCCGCACGCGACTGCATGTCGCGCTGCATCGAGCGCGAGCGCATCGGTGGCGAAAGCGCGCGCGGAACCGCGGAACATGTTGCGCGGAAACTGATCGAGCAGCACGATCATCGCCAGGGATGATCGCGGTGAGTTGCGCCACGCAGTGAACGCACCACGGGCGCCCTCCTCGTAAAGCGAAAGGAAGCGTGCGCGGATCTCGTCGTCGAACGACGGGTCCTTGGTGAACCACTCCTTGCGTTCGACGTCGCCACGGAACCAGAACTCGAGGATCGCTTCGACGCGCGGGTCTTGCGCGGTTTCAGGTGACATCGGCTGCATAATAGGTCACATGGCGAACCGGTTGGCGAGCGAGACATCGCCCTACCTGCAGCAGCATGCCGAGAACCCCGTCGACTGGTACGCCTGGGGACCGGAAGCGCTCGATCGGGCGCGCGCCGAGGATAAGCCGATCCTGCTCTCGGTCGGCTATTCGGCG
>Ga0075419_10001111_pt1 | contig 17407 bp, 14 predicted proteins | sample SoiMetdeltSBSDD3_FD_76900 | JGI IMG/M metagenome (GOLD analysis project Ga0075419, IMG submission 76900) | Bulk soil microbial communities from a Populus tree surrounding site in Tennessee, USA - Soil MetaG P. deltoides SBSDD3 | ecosystem: Environmental > Terrestrial > Soil > Tree plantation... | reverse complement strand
GTCGCCGTCGGGGGTGACCACGACCGGCAGCTGCTGGCCGTCCAGCTCCGCGGCGTCGAGCAGCCGGCGTGCCTCGTCGCTGTCGACCGAGTACCAGCGGTACGGCACCGCATTGCGGGCCAGAAAGTCCCGGCACGCGAACGACGGCGCCGACCAGCGGTGCCCGATCACCTTGGTCTCGTGCACCGGTTGCTCCGGCGTACTCGCCCACGCCTCCAGCAGCGCGTCCATCACCGGGTAGAGCTTCTCCTCCGGCGGGTCCCACGGCTTCAGCAAGTAATGGTCGAGGTCCACCACGTTGATAGCCTGGATCGCCGCGTCGGTGTCCGCGTACGCCGTCAGCAGCACCCGCCGGGCTCGCGGGAACAGGTCCATCGCCTGCTCCAGGAACTCGATCCCGGTCAGATGCGGCATCCGGTAGTCGGCGAGCAGGACCGCCACCGGCTCGCCGCGGAGCTTCAGCTCCTTGAGCGCCTCCAGCGCCTGCTCGGCCGACTCGGCGCGGACGACCCGGTGCTGCTCGCCGTACCGCCGCCGTAGGTCGCGGGCGATCGACCGGGACACCCCCGGGTCGTCGTCGACGGTCAGGATCACCGGCCGGACCGCGGTCTCGGCGGTCGGCGTGGTCACGGTAAGCCCCTCACATCGTCCTTCATACCAGCGACCTGGTCGTGGACGAACCGATCCGGGACGTGATCCGCGCCGAACGCCTGTGAAAGCCGGGGGACTGCACTGCGACGGCGGATCGGCGGAGGGATCGAGGATCATGCGAGTGTCCGGACTGCGCAAGCTCATCAGGCGACCCGGGAGGCTGCACCGAGGACGACACCGGGGACGGCATCGCCTCGATCGGCCGGCGGCACCGAGTCGCTGGCAGCTGGCGGGTTCGGTGGCCGCGGTGGTCACCCTGGCAGTGCTGGCAGCCGCGCCGGTCGACCGCGTAGCGCCCGGCGGGTACGACGCGTCCGGGACCCCGGAGGCGCAGGCGGCCGACCCCTTCATCGAGGACGAGGTGCTGGCCGAGTTCGTCGCGCCGGAGCAGCTGGAAGCGGTCCCGGTCGGTCCCGGTCGGGTGGCGAAACCGGTGCAGATGGTGCTCTCGGGTGCGCCGGTGATCAGCACCCTCGGCGAGAGCGGGATCCCGGATGTCGCCCTGCGGGCGTACAAGCAGGCCGAGGCGCGGCTGGCGGTCAGCGACCCCGGCTGCGGGGTGCCGTGGACGCTGCTCGCCGCGATCGGACGGGTGGAGTCGAACCACGGCCGGTTCGGCGGCGCCCAGCTACGCGACGACGGTTCCGCGACCCGGCGGATCCGAGGCATCCCGCTGGACGGCCGGCCCAACGTCGCGCTGATCCGTGACAGCGACGGTGGTGCGCTCGACGGCGACACCGTGTACGACCGTGCGGTCGGGCCGATGCAGTTCATCCCGTCGACCTGGCGGGCGGTGAACGCGGACGGCAACGGCGACGGCGTCGGCGACCCGAACAACATGTTCGACGCCGCGCAGGGCGCCGCACAGTACCTCTGCACCGGTACGTCGGACCTGCGCGACCCGGCCCGGGCAGCGCAAGCGGTACGGCGCTACAACAACGCCGACTCCTATGTCCGGGTGGTGCTCGGGCTGGCCCGGATGTACGCGACCGGCCGCGTCGTCGGGCTGCCCTCGACCGGCGACCTGCTGCCGGACGAGCCCGTCGACCCGCCGGCGGTGCGACCCTGGCCCGCCGAACCGCCGCCGGACGGCACGGTGCTGGCCAAGCCGGCCCCCGACCAGCGGACCGAACCCGCGGCCCCGCCCCGGGTCGTGACGCGCCCGCGGACGACGGCGTCCGAGCCGCCGGCCGCGAGACCACCGCAGCCAAGGCCGACGACCAACCCGGAGCCGGCCGACCCCGAGCCGACCCAGCCGCAACCGTCCAAGCCCGTGCCCACGCGATCGTCCGAGCCGGAGCCCACGCAGCCGTCCGAGCCGGAGCCCACGCAGCCGTCCAAGCCGGAGCCGACGCGGCCCTCCGAGCCGGCACCGTCCGAGCCGAAGGCGACCGAGCCCCAGCCGACACAACCCTCCGAGCCCGAGCCGACCCAACCGTCCGAACCGACGCCGTCCGACCCCGAGCCGTCGGAGTCCGGCAAGCCCACGCCGGCCCCGTCCGCCGATCCGACCCCGGCGCAGCCGGACACGGCCGCGGTCGGCTGGGCGCCGGCGATGCGCGAGGTAGTCGGCCGGGCCCTGACCCGACCCGCGTGCCCCGACACGCCCACCCCACGACAGGAGCAGCCCTCCGAGACCTGCCCCAGCGATTCCGCGGAATCGTCTCGGGCTCGGGACGACAAGAACCGAGGACGGTGCACACCGCAGAACGTGTGCGAGGTCCCGGGATCCCCCCGCCCGTCCGTCACGCCAGGGCGCTGAGCGCTGGCCCGTGAGTGCACGGCTGGACAAGGGCTGTGCGCGCTGGGCCAGCGACTGCGCGGCGGCAACGGCTCAGGCTGGCGAGAGTCAGAACAGTCCGACAACTGTCTCGGGGAGACATGAACACGGAGAAGATCCGCCGGCCGGCGCGATCCACATGAAGCTGCGCGAGAACACCAACCACGGCACCGGCGCGGACAGCTGCACCGGATGGATCCGGGTCTAGTGCGCCCGCGCGTCCGCGAGCGCCGCGTCCAGGATCTGCGCCCACTGCCGGACGATGCCGCGACGGCGCGCACTGTCGTCGCTCAGCAGGTCCGCGAGTCCGAGCCCGCGGGCCATGTCGAGCACGCCCTGCACCGTCTCGCGAACCCCGGGCGTCCGCTCGTCGACGTCCAGGACCTCGAGCAGCGCGCGATGTGCCTGCCGGCCGACGTGGCTCTCCAGCGTGGCGATCTGCCGGCGCAACCCGTCCTCGGTCGAGGCGGCGACCCACAGGTGCAGGGCGGCGCGGAAAAGCGGGCCGGTGTACACGTTCGTCAGCATCGTGACGATCGCCTCGGTCCGGCCAGCGCCGCCTGGTAGCGCCCGCGCCTGCTCCCGGATCTCCGCGAGCCGGACCTCGGTCATGTACTCGACCGCGGCCGCGAAGAGGTCGCCCCGGGTCGGGAAGTGGTGTTGGGCGGCACCACGCGACACCCCGGCCCGGGCCGCGACCACGGCGACCGTGCTGCCGCCGTACCCGAGCTCGGCCAGCGACTCCAGCGCGGCCTCGAGCAGCCGGCGCCGGGTGGCGCGGCTGCGGTCCTGCTGCGGCTCCCGCAGCGCTGTGTCAGTCATCGGTCAGTCATCTGTCACTCATCGGTCACTCACAGGAACACGTCCGGCGCCAGATCGGCCTCGGTCGGGGCCAGCCGGTATGACGACAGGTCGGTGACGCCGGCGCCCGCGAGCACCTCGTCGTCGATCAGGAACCCGCCGGTGCCGGCGCTGGTGAGGACGACGTACGCCGCGTCGGCCACGATCTCCGGTGTCCGGGACCGGGCCGCCGCCTCCTCACCGCCGAGCAGGTTCAGCACCGCTGCCGTGGCGATCAGCGTCCGCGGCCATAGCGAGTTCACGTGGATGCCGTCGCCGCGTAGCTCCTCGGCGAGGCCGAGTGTGGTGAGGCTCATGCCGTACTTCGCCATCGTGTAGGCGAGGTGCGCGCCGGCCCACTTCGGATCCAGGTTCAGCGGCGGCGACAGGGTCAGGATGTGCGGGTTGCGGCCGGCCGCGGCAGACTCGCGCAGAGCCGGGATGCAGGTCTTCGACAGGAGGAACGTGCCGCGGGCGTTGATGTCCTGCATCAGGTCGTACTTCTTCATCCCGATCGCGGCGGCCGGGGTGAGGTCGATCGCGCTGGCGTTGTTCACCACGATGTCGATGCCGCCGAAGGTCTCGACGGTACGACGGACCGCGTCCGCGACCGAGTCGTCGTCGCGGACGTCGCCCACGATCGGCAGCGCATTGCCACCCGCGGCCTCGATCTCCTCCGCCGCGGTATGGACAGTGCCGGGGAGTTTGGGGTGCGGCTGGTCGGTCTTGGCCAGCAGAGCCACGTTGGCCCCGTCCCGGGCGGCGCGGACCGCGATCGCCAGCCCGATCCCGCGGCTGCCGCCGGACATGATCATCGTCCGGCCGGCCAGGTCGGTCATCGCGACGTCTCCCGGGCCCGCAGCTCGCGGCGCAGGATCTTGCCGGACGCGGCCTTCGGCACCGCGTCGATGAACTCCACCTGGCGAACCTTCTTGTGTGGCGCCACCCGCTGCGCGACGAACTCGACGACGTCGTCCGCGGTGAGCTTGACCCCGGCGACCGGTACCACGAACGCCTTCGGGATCTCGTTGCCCTCAGCATCGGTCACGCCGATGACAGCCGCGTCGGCGATCCGCGGGTCGGTCAGCAGCACCGCCTCCAGCTCGGCCGGCGGCACCTGGTAGCCCTTGTACTTGATCAGCTCCTTGAGCCGGTCCACCACATACAGATAGCCGCGCCCGTCGACCCGGCCGAGGTCGCCGGTATGCAGCCAGCCGTCCGGGTCGATCGTCGCCGCGGTCTCATCCGGCCGGCCGAGGTAGCCCTTCATCACCTGCGGGCCGCGGATCCAGATCTCCCCGGTGTCACCCTCGACGACGTCGTTGCCATCGGCATCGACCAGGCGCATCTCGGTGGACGGGAACAGCTTGCCGACGGCACCGGGTGGCGGCTCCGGGTCGTTCTCCGGAGTGGCGTGCGTGCCGGGCGAGAGCTCGGTCATCCCGTACGCCTGCAGGATCGCGGGCAGCCCGAGCCGCTTGCAGGCCGCCTCGGCCAGCTCCGCGTCCAGCGGCGCGGCGGCGCTCATCACGTGCGTCAGGGCGGACAGGTCGACGCCGTCCACGGCGGGATGCTTGGCCAGCGCCAGAACGACCGGCGGCGCGACGTACGCGCGGGTGATCCGGTGCTCGTCCAGCGTGCTGAGGAACTGCTGCAGGTCGAACCTCGGCAGCACAACGACGGTGGCGCCGAGCCGCAGCGGCAGGTTCATCAGCACGGTCATCCCGTACACGTGAAAGAACGGCAGGATCGCGATGATCCGCTCGCCCTCGGCCACCTCGATCATCCGCTCGGCCTGGGTGAGGTTGGTGGCGATATTGCGGTGCGTCAGCATCACGCCCTTCGCCGCGCCGGTGGTGCCGCTCGAGTACGGCAGCACCGCGACATCGTCGGCCGGGTCGATCCGCACGTCCGGTTCGGGTGCGCCGGTCGCGGCCAGCTCGGTCACCGTCCGGTAGCCCTCGGCGGTGTCGCAGACGAACACCTCCTCGACGGTGGTGCCGGGAACCGCCGCGGCCGCGATCGGAGTGAACACCGACACCGTGACCAGGTAGCGGGCACGCGAGTCGAGCAGCTGCTTGTGCAGGTCGTCCGCGGTGTAGAGCGCGTTGACCGTGGTGACGGTCGCACCGGCCCGGGTCGCGGCGTAGAACACGACCGGGAACATGATCGTGTTCGGGCTGTGCAGCGCGATCACGTCGCCCTTCCGCACGCCCAGCTCGGCGAAGCCCGCGGCCAGCCGCCGGGTCATCTGGTCCAGCTGCGCGTAGGTCAGCGTCCGGCCCGTGACCCCGTCCACCAGCGCCGCGCGATCGCCGTACGACGAGGCGTTGGCCAGCACCGCGTCATGGATCGGCTCGTCGACAACCTGCACATCCTCGAACTCACTCCGGTAAACCATGGCTCTCCTTGTGCAGGGGCGTCAGTAGGACTTGGGCAGGCCCAGGGTGTTCTGGGCGACGAAGTTGAGGATCATCTCGCGGCTGACCGGGGCGATCCGGCCGACCCGGGAGCCGACGATCATGGACCCCACGCCGTACTCGCCGGTGAGGCCGTTGCCGCCCAGGCACTGCACGGCCTGGTCGACGGTTCGCGCGCACGCCTCGCCGGCCGCGTACTTGGCCATGTTCGCCGCCTCGCCCGCTGCCACGTCGTCGCCCGCGTCGTACAGGAAGGCGGCCTTCTGCATCATCAGCCGGGCCAGCTCGACCTCGATCTTGCACTGCGCGAGCGGATGCGCCAGGCCCTGATGCGCACCGATCGGGGTGTCCCACACCTTCCGGTCGTTGACGTAGGCAACGGCCTTGCCGAGTGCGTGCCTGGCCGACCCGATCGCGAACGCCGCGGCCATGATCCGCTCCGGGTTGAGCCCGGCGAACAGCTGCATCAGGCCCGCGTCCTCGCTGCCGACCAATGCGTCCTTCGGCAGCTCGACCTCGTCCAGGAAGAGGGAGAACTGCCGGTCGGGACTGACCAGCTCCATCTCGATCTGGTGCCACTCGAACCCGGCAGCATCGGTCGGTACCACGAACAGCGCCGGCTTGAGCCGCCCGGTCCTGGCGTCCTCGGTCCGGCCGACCACGAGCACCGCGTGAGCCGAATCCATCCCGGAGATGAACACCTTCCGCCCGGACAGCAGCCAGCCGTCGTCGGTACGCCGCGCGGTGGTGGTGAGCTTGTGCGCGTTCGAGCCGGCGTCCGGCTCGGTGATCGCGAACGCCATCTGGAACGACCCATCGGCCAGGCCCGGCAGCCAGCGCTGCTTCTGCTCGTCGGTTCCGAACCGGGCGATCACGGTGCCGCAGATCGCCGGCGACACGACCATCATCAGCAGCGGGCAACCCGCGGCGCCGAGCTCCTCCAGCACGATGGACAGGTCCGCCATGCCGCCACCACCGCCGCCGTACTCCTCGGGCAGGTTCACCCCGAGGTACCCGAGCTTGCCGGCCTCCGACCACAGCTCGTCCACCCGCTGACCGGAGCGCGCCTTGGTCCTGTAGTACTCGTACCCGTACTTCTTGCCCAGCTCGGCGACCGCCGCCCGCAGCGCGGCCCGCTCCTCGGTCTCGACGAAGCTCATCTACCCGCCTCCTCCTTCACCACGGCGAGGACGGCTCCGACCTCGACCTGTTCTACCGCGCTGACCGGCAGCTCGGTGACGACTCCCGCGGACGGAGCGGCGATGGTGTGCTCCATCTTCATCGCCTCCATCCACAGCAGCGGCTGTCCCTCGGCGACCCGGTCGCCCTCGCCCACCGCGACCCGGGTCACGGTTCCCGGCATCGGCGCCAACAGCGACCCGGCCGGCACCTGCGCGGACGGGTCCGCGAACCGCTCCAGCGGCGTGAGCGACACCGGTCCCAGCGCCGAGTCCACACAGACCAGCCCGTCGTACGACGCGACCTCGAACCGCCGGCGTACGCCGTCGGCCTCGAGCACCGCGTACCCGGGTGCCAGGTCGACGAGCATGACGTTGCCATCGGCAACCAGTCCGTCACGGGTGAGCCGGTACTCGATCTCGTGCATGCCGTGCGTCCCGGTGAACGCGGCCCGTTGCGGCGCGGACACCACGTTCCGCCACCCGATCGGGAGCCGGTTCAGCGCCGCCGCGTCCCGGCGGTCCGCCGCCGTCCTGACCAGGGCCGCCGCGAGCGCGGACAGCCGTTCCGCGTTCCCGTCGGCGAGCGGCCGGGCCAGCTCGTCCAGCCCGTGCCGGTCGAAGAATGCGGTATCGGTCCGTCCGGCCAGGAACGCCGGATGTCGCAACACCCGCACCAGCAGATCCCGGTTCGTCCGCATCCCGTGGATCCGCGCCTCCGCCAGCGTCGCGGCCAGTCTGCGAGCCGCCGTAGCTCGGTCCGGTGCCCAGCAGATCACCTTCGCCAGCATCGGGTCGTAGTGCACCGTGACAACCGACCCGCTCTCCACCCCCGAGTCCACCCTGACCCGGGCCCTCTCGCGGGGGTTTGGGGTGCGCCCGTCCCCGCCGAGGGCGGGGGTAGGGACGGCGAAAGTGTGGAGGGGGCCGGATTTGGGTTGCCAGTCGTTGGCTGGGTCCTCGGCGTACAGGCGGGCCTCGATGGCGTGGCCGTGGGATCCCGGTGGCGCTTCCGCGAGAGCCTGGCCTTCGGCGATGGAGAGCTGGAGGGCGACCAGGTCGAGGCCGGTGGTGAGCTCGGTGACGGGGTGCTCGACCTGCAGCCGGGTGTTCATCTCGAGGAAGTAGAACCGGCCGTTGTCGTCGGCAAGGAACTCGACGGTGCCGGCACCGACGTACCCGATCGCCGCCGCGGCCTTCCGCGCCGCCTCGAACAGCTCGGCGCGCATCGCCGGCAGCCGCTCGACCAGCGGCGACGGCGCCTCCTCGATCACCTTCTGGTGCCGGCGCTGGATCGAGCACTCGCGTTCGCCGACCGCCCACACGGTGCCGTGCGCGTCGGCCAGCACCTGGACCTCGACGTGCCGGCCGTTCTCCAGGTACGGCTCGCAGAACACCGCCCCGTCCCCGAATGCCGACGCCGCCTCCGATCGCGCCGCCTCGAGCTCGCCGGCCAGGTCCGCCAGCCGTCGTACGACGCGCATCCCGCGTCCGCCGCCACCCGCCGACGCCTTCACCAGCACCGGCAGGTCGTCCGCGGTCATGGCGGCCGGGTAGAGCTCGGCCAGCACGGGTACGCCGGCCCGGTCCATCAGCCGCTTGGCCTCGACCTTCGACCCCATCGACTCGATCGCCGCGGCCGGCGGGCCGATCCAGGTCAGGCCAGCGCCGGTGACCGCCCGGGCGAAGGCGGCGTTCTCGGACAGGAAGCCGTACCCCGGGTGGACGGCGTCCGCGCCCGCCCTCACCGCGGCCGCGACCAGCAGGTCGGCCCGCAGGTACGTGTCCGCCGGCGCGTTGCCGGGCAGCCGGACGGCCGCGTCCGCCTCGGCGACGTGCGGCGCGTCCGCGTCGGCGTCGGAGTACACCGCGGTGCAGCCGATGCCGAGCTCGTGACACGTCCGGAACACCCGCCGGGCGATCTCACCGCGGTTGGCCACCAGCACGTTCGTGATCACGGGCGTCACATCCTGAACACGCCGAAGTTGGCGCCGTCGAACCGGGTGCCCTCGACCGGCGCGTTGTGGATCGCGGACAGGCAGATCCCGAGCACCGTGCGGGTGTCCCGAGGGTCGATCACGCCGTCGTCGTACAGCCTCCCGGACAGGAACATCGGCAGCGACTCGGCCTCGATCTGCCCCTCGACGTACGCCCGCATCTGCGCGTCCGCCTCCTCGTCGTACGGCTGGCCCTTCGACTCCGCCGCCGCCCGGGCCACGATCGACAGCACACCGGCTAGCTGCTGCGGGCCCATCACCGCGGACTTCGCCGACGGCCAGGCGAACAGGAAGCGCGGGTCGAACGCCCGCCCGCACATGCCGTAGTGGCCGGCGCCGTACGACGCGCCCATCAGGATCGAGAGGTGCGGGACCTTCGAGTTCGAGACCGCGTTGATCATCTGCGCGCCGTGCTTGATGATGCCGCCCTGCTCGTACTCCTTACCCACCATGTAGCCGGTCGTGTTGTGCAGGAAGACCAGCGGTGTCGACGACTGGTTCGCGAGCTGGATGAACTGCGCCGCCTTCTGCGACTCGGCACTGAAAAGCACCCCGCGCGCGTTCGCCAGGATCCCTACCGGATAACCGTGCACGCACGCCCACCCGGTCGCCAGGGACGACCCGTACAGCGGCTTGAACTCGTCGAAGTCCGACCCGTCCACCACCCGCGCGATCACATCCCGCGGGTCGAACGGCACCTTCAGATCACCCGGTACGATGCCCAGCAGCTCGTCCGCGTCGTACACGGGCTCGTCGTACGACGGCTTGGGCGCCGGGCCGAGCTTGCGATGGTTGAGCCGGGCAACGATCCGGCGGCCGATCCGGATCGCGTCCGGCTCGTCGATCGCGAAATAGTCCGCGAGCCCGGAGGTCCGGGCGTGCATCGACGCGCCGCCGAGCGACTCGTCGTCGGACTCCTCGCCGGTCGCCATCTTGACCAGCGGCGGGCCGGCCAGGAACACCTTCGCGCCACGGTCGACCATCACCACGTAGTCGCTCATGCCCGGGACGTACGCGCCGCCGGCGGTCGAGTTGCCGAACACCAGCGCGATCGTCGGGATGCCCTCCGCGGACCGCCGGGTGATGTTGCGGAACGTCGCCCCGCCGGGGATGAAGATCTCCTTCTGGGTCGGCAGATCCGCGCCGCCGGACTCGACCAGGCTGATCACCGGGAGCCGGTTCGCGCGTGCGATCTCGTCGGCCCGCAAGGCCTTGCGCAGTGTCCAGGGGTTGCTGGAGCCACCCTTGACGGTCGGGTCGTTCGCGGTGATCAGGCACTCGACGCCCTCGACCACGCCGATCCCGGTGACCAGGCTGGCGCCGACCGTGAATTCGCTGCCCCAGCCGGCCAGCGGCGACAGCTCCAGGAACGGCGCACCCGGGTCGAGGAGCAGCTCGATCCGCTCGCGAGCCAGCAGCTTCCCGCGCTGGTGGTGCCGCGTGACGTACTTCTCCCCGCCGCCCGCGACAGCCTTCGCGTGCTCCGCGTCGAGCTCGGCCAGCTTGGCCCGCATCGCCTCCGTGTTGGCGACGTACGCGTCCCCGCGCACGTCCAGGCCCGACCGCAGCGCCGTCATGAGGTGTAGCCGAGGGTCTTGGCGGCCAGGGAGGTGAGGATCTCGGTGGTGCCGCCGCCGATGGCGAGGATCTTGAGGTCGCGGTACTGGCGTTCGACCTCGGCCTCGCGCATGTAGCCGAGGCCGCCGTGCAGCTGGACGGCCTGGTCGACGACCCACTGACCGGCCTCGACGGCGGTGTTCTTGGCGAAGCACACCGGCGCGATCACGTTCTCGCCGGCGGCCGCGCGTCGTACCACGTCGTGGACGTAGACCCGGGCCACGTCGACCCGGCGGGCCATCTCGGTCAGCGTGTGCTGCACCGTCTGCCGCGAGATCAGCGGCCGCCCGAACGTCTCCCGGTTCCGGCACCACTCGACGGTCAGGTCCAGCGCACGCTGGGCGCCGGCGTACGCCTGGACGGCGAGGGTGAGCCGCTCGCTGACGAAGTTCTGTGCCAGCTGGACGAACCCGGTGCCCTCTGCGCCGACGAGCTGATCGGCCGGCACACGTACGTCGCTGAAGGACAGCTCCGCGGTGTCCGAGCACAGCCAGCCCATCTTCTCCAGCTTCCGCGACACGGCGAACCCGGGCGTGCCCTTCTCGATCACCAGCAGCGAGATCCCGTGCGCGCCCGCGTCGCCGGTCCGTACCGCGGTGGTGACGAAATCCGCCCGGACGCCAGAGGTGATGAAGGTTTTCGCGCCGTTCACGATGTATGAGTCGCCGTCCCGCTTGGCGGTGGTCCGGATCGAGGCGACGTCGGACCCGCCGTCCGGCTCGGTGATCGCGAGCGCGCCGATCAGCTCTCCGGCCAGCGTCGGCCGGACCCACCGGTCGATCTGCTCGTGGTTGCCGTTGGCAACGATATGCGGCAGCGCGATCCCGCAGGTGAGCAACCCGGCGACCAGCCCGCCCGACCCGCCCGCGTAGTGCATCTCCTCGACCACCGCGACGGAGTCCGCCAGCTCCCCGCCGCCTCCGCCGGCCGACTCGGGGAACGCCACGCCGAGCAGCCCGAGCACGCCGGCGGTCCGGTGCAGCGACCGCGGCAGCTCGCCGGCGCGCTCCCACTCGTCCAGCGACGGCAGCACCTCGGCGGCCATGAAGCGCCGTACGGTCGCCCGCAGAGCGTCGCGTTCCGCCGTCACAGGAGCACCTCCGGCACGTCCAGGTACCGGGACCGCAGCCACTCGCCGACCGCCTTCGCCTGCGGGTCGAACCGGGCCTGCGACGCGACTCCCTCACCGAGCAGGTCCTCGACCACGAAGTTCAGCGCCCGCAGGTTCGGCAGCACGTACCGTCGTACCGTCAGCCCGGTTGCCTCCGGCAACAACCGGCGCAGCTCGTCGACAGTCAGCGCGTGCGCCAGCCAGCGCCACGCCTGGTCGGACCGGACCCAGATGCCGATGTTCGCGTTCCCGCCCTTGTCCCCGCTGCGCGCCCCGGCCACCAGCCCGAGCGGCACTCGCCGGAACGGCCCGGCAGGCAACGGCTCGGGCAGGTCCGGCTCGTCCACCTCGGCCAGCTCCACGGTCTTCCCCGCCGGCTCGATCTCCCGGCGCCCGCCGCCCGGGAGCACGACCGTGTGCGACACCTGCCCGGCGTCGAGGTAGGCCGGCGTGAAGACCCCGTACGGCGATGCGTCCCCCGGCGGCGCGGTCAGGTGGAACCCCGGGTAGCTGGCCAGCGCCAGCTCGACCGCGAGCCCGGAGAACGACCGCCCGACTTTGGCCGGGTCCGGATCCTTGACCGCGCACCGCAGCAGCGCGCTGGCCTGCTCCTCGGTCTCCGCGTCCGGCTGGTCGATCCGCGCCAGCGTCCACCGCACCTCGGCCGGCGGCTCGGCCTCGAGTGCCGCCGAGACCTGCTCGCGGACCAGGTCCGCCTTCGCCGCCAGGTCCAGCCCGGTGAGCACGAACGTGACCTCGTTCCGGAACCCGCCGACGCCGTTCAGCGACACCTTGTACGTCGGCGGCGGCGGCTCGCCGCGGACACCCGAGATGCGCACCCGGTCCGGACCGTCAGCGGTCAGCTCGATGCTGTCGAGACGCGTGGTGACGTCCGGTCCGGCGTACCGGGCGCCGGTGATCTCGTAGAGCAGCTGCGCCGCGACCGTGTCCACGGTGACCGCGCCGTCGGTGCCGTCGTGCTTGGTGATCACGCTGCTGCCGTCGGCCGCGATCTCCGCGATCGGGAACCCAGGACGGTACAGCCGCGGGATCTCGGTGAAGAACGCGAAGTTCCCGCCGGTCGCCTGGCAGCCGCACTCGATCACGTGCCCGGCGGCGACCGCGCCCGCCAGCGCGTCGAACTCGTCCCGCTCCCAGCCGTGGTGCGCGGCCGCCGGCCCGACGATCACCGACGCGTCCGTGACCCGCCCGGTGACCACCACGTCCGCGCCCGCGCGCAGCGCCTCGGCGATCCCCCAGGCGCCCAGGTACGCGTTCGCCGCGAGCGGCTTCCCGAACCCAAGCTCGTCCGCCCGGTCGAGCAGGTCGTCGCCCTCGACGTACGCGATCCTCGGCGCCAGCCCGAGCCGGCCGGCCAGCTGGCCGATCGCCTCGGCCAGCCCCGCCGGGTTCAGCCCGCCGGCGTTGCTGACGATCTTCACGCCCCGGTCGAGTGCCAGGCCGAGACCGGTCTCGAGCTGCCGGAGGAACGTCTTCGCGTACCCCAGCCGCGGGTCTTTCTGCCGGTCCCGGCCCAGGATCAGCATCGTCAGCTCGGCCAGGTAGTCCCCGGTCAAGAAGTCCAGCGGCCCGCCGGTGAGCATCTCCTCGACCGCGCTGAACCGGTCGCCGTAGAACCCCGACGCGTTCCCGATCCGCACCGCCGTCATCGCGCCGACCCGCGCTGCTGCCCGGACGCCGGTGGCCGGCCGGGACCGGGCGGACCGGCGAAGGCCTGGATGATGTCGAGCCAGGCGTCGGCGTCCGGGCCTTGGGCCTTGAGGTCGGCGTCGCCGCGGTTCAGCCGCTGGACGGCGACCCGGCAGAAGTCGTACGCCGAGCCGGTGACGCGCTGGTCCGCATCGTCCTGGCCCCAGGTCCACAGGTCACCGTCCGGACCGGTCAGCTCGACCCGGAACTCCTCGGCCGGCGGCGTCCTGTCCCGCAGCAGGTAGGCGAAGTCCCGGGTCCGGACCGCCAGGTGTGCGACGTGGCGGAGTCGTGCGGTCGGCGCGCGTCGTACGCCGAGCGCGTCGGCCACGTCGCCGCCGTGCGCCCAGGTCTCCATCAGCCGCGCGGTCGCCATCGAGGCCGGGCTCATCGGCGGCCCGTACCAGGGCAGCTTCACCCCGGCCGGCACCGCGGTCAGTGCCGCGGCGAGGCGGTCCCGGTCGGAGCGCCAGCCGGCGAGCAGGTCGCCCGGCGGCAGCGCGGCACCCTCGGCGGCACCGGCGTCTACGAACCCGTCCGGGTTGGCGACGGCGTCCCGCAGATGGAGCGCGAACCCGTCAGCGTCGGTGGCCGCGAGCAATGCGGCACGGTCGGTCCAGGCCAGGTGCGCGATCTGGTGCGCGACGGTCCAGCCTTCCGCGGGTGTCGGCGTGGCCCAGCCGGCGTCGTCCAGGCCGGCGACCAGGGCGTCAAGCTCGGCGCTCTCGGCGACGAGGTCCGCGAGTACGAGGTCGAACGTGCCCATCGCTCTCCCTTCGGCGGACCAACCGTGACACGCTCAGGAAAAAGAATCAAGCGTGCTTGTTTCCGCCGGTAAGCCCAGTTCCCGTACCGACACGCCGCCCCTGGCGAACCGCGGCGGCGTGTCCTTGCGGGAGGTGCCGCACACCCGAGAGCGCGGTGGCGATGGCGATCCGGATCAGCGATGACGGCGGTCTCTGACCGGACCGGGTGCGCGTTTATGTTTGAAGGGTTCACTAGCGCGCAGTAGGGGCGACGGTGACCACGCGGGTGGTGAGCCAGGACCGTACCGGTCCCTGGGCCCGGGCCGGTCTCATCGTCAGCACCGACCTGGCCGGCAACGACGGCCGCGCCTTCGCGAACATCGCGGTCACCCCCCGACAACGGCTGCGTGTTCTCGTTCGACTCCAACGGCGGCGGCCGGCTCGACCGCACCGCGCAGGCGCCAGGCTCGGCACCGCTCTGGGTCCGGCTGTCTCGGTCAGGCGTCACCGTCACGGGCTCGTGCAGCGCGGACGGCACCACCTGGACTGCGGCCGGCTCGTTCGCCGTCCCGGCGGGCGCCGCCCTCGACGCCGGCCTGTTCATGACGGCGGCCAACGGCTGGACCGGCACCCGTGGCGCGGTCGAGTTCGACGGCTTCGTGGTGAGCTGACGCCGCGCCGGGTCACACGTCGCGTAGCGCGGACCCGATCCCGGTATGGCCGAAGTCGTTCCCCTTGTAGAGCAGCGGCTCTCGCATGACGGTCGCGAGTGCGTACGCGAAGCAATCGCCGAAGTTGAGCTGTGCCGGATGCCCGCTTCCCTTGCCGAAGTCCCGGTACGCCACCCGCGCGACGTCCGCTTGCTCGGCAGTCACCGGCTCGATGCTGAGGTCGCTTGCCTTGACAAGATCGTCGAACCGGCGCGTCATGACCGGATTTCGCATGCTGTCGACGACGATCGCGGTCTCGAGGTACGAAGCCGCCGACATCGTGCGGTGTCGAGCCCGGCCGACGGCGGCGATGAATCGATCCGCATCCTGTTCGCGCCGCACGATGGCCACAAGCGCCGATGAGTCCACGATCACTTGGGAAGCCCTCGCTCGTCGTACAGGTACTCGTCGATATCGAGTTCGCGGAACTCCGGCGTCATCAGGGTCGCCATCGTGTGGCTGAGCTCGGTCATCCGGCGGATGCGTTCCTCGGCGCCCGCCTCGTCGCGGAGACGTTCGAGTCGCTCCCGGAGGGCGACGGTGACGGCTTGCGTCACGGTCTCGCCGGTCAGCTTGGCGAGCTCGCGAGCCAGGTTGTGGGCTTCCTGGCTCTTGATGTTCATGCTCATGATGGTCACCTGTCTACCAATAACAGGCACCAGTCTACCCTCGCGGCGACTTATCCACAGATCGGACAAAAGTGACCGATGATCGGCGGAGTGAAGGCCCGGGCGACGGGGGTTAGGAGATTTTGAGGTTGGTGGTGTGGAGGCCGGTGGCGCCGTCGGGGGCGGGCGGGGCCTCGTCCTCGGTCTGCGGGTTGCCTTCGGCATCGATCGCGCGGACCTGGAGGACGTGGTTGCCGCGCGGGGCGTCCCAGGTCCAGTGCCATTGACGCCAGGTGTCGATCCCGCCGTCGGCGGCGAGGGTGGCTCGTTGCCAGGGGCCACCGTCGACCCGGACCTCGACGGCGGAGATGCCGACGTGCTGGTGCCAGGCCACACCGGCGACGACGACTTGGCCGGCCTTCGCCTCCGAGCGCGGCCGGTCGATCCGGGACGCGGTCTTGATCGGGCCGAGCTCGGACCAGCCGCGCGGCGTCCAGTACGCGTCGAAGCGGTCGAACCGGCTGACCTCCAGGTCCACCACCCACTTGGTCGCGGAAACGTACCCGTACAGCCCAGGGACCACGACCCGGACCGGGAAGCCGTGCTCGACCGGCAACGGCTCGCCGTTCATCGCGAACGCGAGCAGCGACTGCCGGTCGTCGGTCATCGTCTCCAGCGGCGTACCGCAGGTCCAGCCGTCGTGCGACGTCGCCAGCACCGCGTCCGCGTCGGCGGCCGGGGCCGCCTCGGCGAGCAGGTCCTTGAGGAGCACGCCGGACCACAGCGCGTTGCCGATCAGGTCCCCGCCGACCTCGTTGCTGACGCAGCACAGGGTGACCCACTTGTGGACGACACGGCGCTTCACCAGGTCCGCGAACGACAGCGTGATCTCGCGGTCGACCATGCCGTGGATCCGTAGCTGCCAGTCGTCCGGCGCGACCAGCGGCACCGAGAGGGCGGTGTCGATCCGGTAGAAGGTCTCGTTCGGTGTCGCCCACGGCACCGCGCCGTCCGCCTGGACGCCGGCCGGCGCCGCGAGGCTGCTGGGCAGCGGCAGCCGCAGGCTCTCGCGGGCCTCGGCGACCGCGGTGCGCTTGCCGCCGACCAACCGGGACAGCCCGCCGACGGCGACGGTGCCGAGGGCGATGCCGGCGGACAGCTGCAGGAACCCGCGCCGCCCCTCCGGCCCGGGTTGCTGCCGGAGCCGGTTGATCAAGGTCCACAGCACCAGCACCGAGACGGCGCCCGCGACGACGGACGGCAGCGGGTCGGAAGTACCGGCGTCCGGACGGCTCATCGCGGCGAGTACCGCGACCAGCGCGAGACCGCCGGCGATCAGTAGTCCGGCGACGGGTGCCCAGGACGCGAGCAGCCCCGCGAGCGCGGCCACCGCGAGCAGTACGACGATGATGCCGACCCGCAGGGCGGTCTTGTCGTGCACCCCGAACAGCTGGATCGCAAGGTCCTTGAGCCACGGTGGCGTCCGGTCGATAAACGCGGAACCGACCGCGACGACCGGGCTCTGCCGGCTGCCGAGCAACGCGGCGGTGAGCGAACCGGCTACCAGTCCGGCCACTGCGGACAGGACACCTGCGAGGGCGGCGAGGGCACGGGTGGACCGGGTCACGCTTCCACGATCTCCGCTGCTCCGCGCCCACACCAGCACGGTTCCGGAACTGTTAGTGCGAGGTAACCGGTTGCGTCCGCCGAAGCCGAGCCAGAATGACGCGGCTTCGGCGGACGGAAGTGATCAGTTGCTGTCGCCGGCGCGGAGGCGGGTGCGGGTGGCCTGACGGGCGTGGTCGCGGGCCTTGCGGACCCGGGCCAGTACCTCGTCACGGTTGCCGCCGAGCTGGGAGGTCCACAGGTCGTGGACGTCCTCGAGATGGGCCGGCATGGCTTCGCGAAGCCGCCGTTTCCCCTCGGACGTGATCACCGCGTGGTAGCCGCGGGCATCGTCGACGCAGGGCTCGCGTCGGACCAGACCCTGAAGCTCCGCACGGTCCACGAGCCTGGTGATGCCACCGGTGGTGACAGTC